>Ga0194060_10000253_pt1 | contig 38244 bp, 35 predicted proteins | sample SepL225m_MetaG_FD_163427 | JGI IMG/M metagenome (GOLD analysis project Ga0194060, IMG submission 163427) | Anoxic zone freshwater microbial communities from boreal shield lake in IISD Experimental Lakes Area, Ontario, Canada - Sep2016-L222-5m | ecosystem: Environmental > Aquatic > Freshwater >...
GTGTGGTTACCGGGGCCTTCTTCGAGCACGAAACAGATGCTCCGACTGCCGCGCAGGCAACCGCGAGCACGAGGATCCGGACAAATCGCTTCATCGGGCTCTCTCCTTACGTTAAAGGGGGCTGGTCATGCAGTACACCGGCTCTCGACAACACGCCGCTTGCCGCGCAATACACATGGGAATTTACGGCTTTCCGGCCGCGGTGTCAAACTCGGCGGCCACCGCCCGGGGTGGCCAGATCGATACAGCCGGCCGGATCGACGACGCCCGCACGGTACAATGTTCGGATGGATCGTCTCCTCGAAGCGACGTCGCTCGCCGAACGCGACCACTTCTGGTTTCGCGGCTTTCGCCAGTTCGTCACGCCCCTGCTGAGGCGCGCGGCCGGCGGCCGACGAGGGCTGAAACTGCTCGATTGTGGATGCGGCACCGGCAGCAACATGAGGCTGCTCGACACGTACGGACGTGCGTGGGGCTTCGATCTGACGAGTTCGGGATTGGCGATCGCGCGAAGTCGCGGCCTCGATCGGGTGGCTCGCGCGAGCGTGGCGCAGGTGCCGTTCCGGTCGGCGGCCTTCGACATTGTCACCTCGTTCGACGTGCTCTATTGCCTGGAGTCGGGCGTTGAACAGGAGGCGGTCGCCGAAATGTGGCGCGTCCTGGCGCCGGGTGGCGCGCTGGTGGTCAACGTCGCCGCGATGGGCATCCTCACAGGCAATCATTCGGTGCTGTCGGCCGAACTGCGCCGGTACAGCCGTGCGAGCCTTCGTGGCCTGCTCGAACGCAACGGCTTCCAGATCGAACACCTGACGTACACCAACGCGGCGCTGTTTCCCGTGACGCTGGCCGTACGGCTCGCGCAGCGCCTGATGGGACTAGCCGCCGAACAAGATGCGCTCGGTGAGATTTCGATTCCGCCGGCGCCCGTCAATGCGGTGCTCAGCGGTGTGCTCAGCGCGGAGGCCCGGGTGCAGCGGGTGCTGTCGCTGCCGTTCGGGAGTTCGCTGCTGTGCCTGGCCCGGAAACCGGCTTGAGCGTGACAGAGTAGATCCGCAACGCCAGTGAGCGGTGGTCGGCGTTCTGGCCGCGATCGGCCGGCCGGAACGACTGGTCGCTCTCGATGGTGATGCGCCCGCCCGATTGCGCAAGGGCCGAAGACGGTACCTTGATCGACCAGGCGAAATCCTCGGCCACGCCCTGGCTGAACACCGCCTGATCGCCAACCTTGACGGCGACACGGGTCGGCCTGACGAAATATTTCATCGGCGATTCGCCGGCAACCTGAAGGATCACATCCCGATCGACCGTCGTGGTGGTGATCGTGGCCCGCTCGGTAGCCCACCGCCAGGTTTGTCCGGTGGCCGGGTTGTACTCGGGCTCGTTCCAGCCGGTCTCGTAGCCCCTCACGACCGTGCCAGCATCCTGAACGTCGAACTGGTCGATGGCGACAATCCCTGTCCGGCTTGTGCTGCCCGCGGCCCAGGACTGGATCTCCAGTTTGGCGTACGAGCCGTCGCCCGCGAGGGCACCGGCGGGCACGGCGAGAAACCTCAGGAACAGGCCGTTGGCGGGCGCGACCGTCCACGAGTCGACGCCTCGGCCGTCGATGGTCACCTCGACGCGCGCTGACACACCGGCGCCCAGTCCGAGGTGGCGGCCGCCGATCATCAGCGTGGTGGCGGTCTCCCGACGTTTGACCCGCGCGACCAGCGGGCCGTGCTCAAGCCCGCGCCCGTCGGCCCGGGCCACACCCGCGGTCTCAGGCGTGAGCGGCCATCCCTCCTCCGCGAACCATCCAGGCTGCCGGATGACGACCCACGCCAGTTGGTCGGGCCTGATGCCACCCAGAAACACCTGGGTCGTAAACGGCCAGGCGTAGTCGCCTTGGATGGAGCGGGCCTCCGGATCGATCAACGCAAGATCGGTGCGGCGGGGATCGGCCAGGAACCAGACGGGGCGCGTATCGCCGGAATTCCACGCCCGCACGAGCGACAGCCACTCGTGTTTGGGCGGCGACGCCAGTGGCTGCCACGCCGGCGTCTCGGGCGCGCCGGCCTCGACGGCCCTGGCAAACGCGTGGTGCATCCCCAGCAGCGCGGCGGGGGTCTTCGACGACTCGAGCGTCAGGTCTGCCAGCGCTCGTGCGGTCGGACTGCCGACGCTGGAGTAACTGGCGACCACCGGCACGGTGAGCGCCAGCGCGGTGCACGCCAACGCCACGATCGCGGCACGGCTCGCCACGCGTCCCAGCAGCAACAACCCGCGCACCGCCAGGTACGCCATCGGCGGCACCAGCGGCATCGCGTACCGGGTGGTGAAGGTCTCCTGAAACCCGAGGTGGAACAGGGCGTAGGGCGCGAACGCCACCGTCAGCACGAGTAGTCCACGACGCCGACGCAGCAGCATCAGCCCGGTGCCAAGGGCCGCGGCCGCCAGCACCAGCCAGCCGAGACCGGCCCAGTGGATCACACACGTCTCGTACAACGCGAAGGCGAGTTTCCGGGGCGTCGGGTGCGTCGCCAGCAAATCGACGCCCGACCAGTCTTCGCCCGCCTGGTTGGCGAAGGCGGCCAGATATTTCGATGGCCCTCCGCTCGCCAGGACCAGGGGCACGAGCCACAGCATCACGCCGCCGGTAAACCAGACCGAACAGCCCGCCAGCGCGGCGAGCGCCTCGCGGCGACGCCGGGTCACAATGGCGGCCGCGAGCAGGGGCACCGTCAGCCACGTGGCCTGCGAACGCACGCCAATCGCGATTGCGCTGGCCAGCGCGCCAACCAGAAGCAGCCGACCCGACCGGGTCGCCACCGCCGCGTCGATCCGGCCGGTGGCGACGTCCCGCATCCGCGCCTGCTGCACCAGCGCGGTCGCGATCAGGGCCTGGGCGGTCACCACCGCCGCGAACCCCAGCGTGTCGCTCATCGGACGCGATGCCGTCATCCACACCAGCGGGGCCGTCAACGTCACCAGCATCGCCCCGGCGGGCGCGCCGAACCACGCGTCCCACGCCGCGGCTGGCCCACCAGGCGGCCCGTCGGCGATCCCGTCGATCACATCGACGCCCGCGAACAACCGGAGCAGGGCGAACGCCGACAGTGCGCCGAAGACGACGCCCCAGAGAGCCAGCGCGCGCGGCTCGCTCAGCAGTGTCGCGGCAGCCTTGGCTGCGGCAATGTAGATCGGGTATCCGGGCGGGTGCGGGCGATGGCGCCCCGGGTCGAAATCGCGCAGGCCCAAGGCGAAATTGGCCGAATCGACGTCTTCGAGCGTCGACGCCAGAAACGGGAGGTGGCCGGCCAGAAACAGCGCCGCCAGGACGGCGGCCATCCACCATGCGCGACTGCCGCGGCGGACCGCGGAAAACTGGTCGGTCACGGGCGTGGTCACACAGACTTCAGCAGAATGCCTTCGTTGAGGCTGCCCATCCGATAGCCTTGCAGGTCGAGCGCGACGTACTGGTAGCCGGCGGCCTTGATCCGGCGGACCAGCGCCTCCCGCACCGTCGGCTCCAACGCCCTCGTCATTTCGTCCGGCCCGAGTTCGACGCGCGCCAGATTGTCGTGGTGCCGGACGCGGTAGACGCGAAACCCCAACGATCGCAGCACCTCTTCGGCCCCGTCGATCGTGCGGAGTTTTTCGGGCGTCACTTCGGAATGATACGGGATGCGCGACGACAGGCACGCCGAGGCCGGCTGGTTCCACGTCGGCAGACCGGCGCGCCTCGACAGGGCCCGAATCTCGTCCTTGGTGAGGCCGACCTCGTCGAGTGGGCTCAGCACGCCCAGTTCGAGAGCCGCGGCCCGGCCGGGACGATAATCGCCCCGGTCGTCGGCATTGGCGCCGTCGAGCACGGCTGCCACGCCGCGAGTGAGGGCCAGGGCCGCCAGATGCGTGAACAACTCGTGTTTGCAGTGGTAGCAGCGGTCTGGCGCGTTGGCCCGGTAGTCGGGGTTGTCGATCTCGGCGGTGACGATGAATTCGTGATGGAGATGGAAGTCTCTCGCCAGATCCACGGCGATACGTCGGTGTCTCGCGGGATAACTGGGGCTGTCGGCCGTCACACACGTGGCCCGATCGCCGAGCACCGCGGTCGCCGCGTACGCCAGATAGGCGCTGTCGGTGCCGCCGCTGAAGGCGACCACGACCGACCCGATCGCCGCGAGCCGCGCCCGTAGCGTCGCCTCTTTCTCGAGGAGGCCCGCAGCGTCCGCTTCAACCGGCCCGCCATCAAGGCCAGCCGCCATCACTCGTCCCAGTCCTGTTCTTCCTCTTCCTCTTCTTCGTCCTCGTCTTCGTCCTCGTCGTCTTCGTCATCGTCGACGACGCCTTCGAGTTCGATCGGGCTGAGACTGACCACCTCGAGGGTCGTGCCGCAGTTGTCGCACTCCAGAGTGTCGCCTTTGTCGACATCGTACTCGTCGACGTCGATTTCGAACTCACATTCGGGGCAAGTGGCCATACCGCCTCCTGACGGAACCCGTCGCGCAAAACGAGCCTGGATTATAGCGACAAGCACCAAGGCCCGCAACGCGCCCGGATCGGCAAGCGAACATCTAACGTGGTTCGGGCTCGCCGCCGATATACTGCACAGAATGACAAACGCCGGGGCCACGCACAAGACCGTTCTGATCGCCGACGATGTGCCCTTGGTGCGCGACCGGTTCAGAACGGCCCTCGAACATGCCGGACATCGCGCCTACACGGTGCGGAGCGCGGCGGAACTGCTCGCGCGGGTCCGCGCCGACCTGTCGGACATCGACCTGGTCGTGGTGGATCTCAATCTGCCCCACGCCGGCGGGGTCGACTTGATCCGGTCGATCCGTAAGCTGGACGGAGGCAAGCTGCCGATCCTGGTGTTCAGCGGCACGATCAGCGCGGCAGCCCAGGTGCGGGATCTCGCCGAACTCGGCGTGGCCGGGTACGTCAACGAACACAGCGCCGCGCAGCACATCCTGCCGTCGCTGGCGCCGCACTTGTTTCCCGACAACTTCAACCGTCGCAACGGCGCGCGCGTGATGCTCGGCATTCCGGTGGCGTATCGGGTCGCCAACACGATTGCCGCGGCGGTCACGCTCAACCTCGGCCGGAACGGCGTCGCCATCAGAACCATGAGCCCGCTCGAATCGGCCGCCCGCGCCAGGGTCCGTTTCCGCCTCCCCAATACCGCCGAAGACGTCGACGCCGACGCCCGCGTCACCTGGAGCGATCGCCGCGTGGGCATGGGCCTCGAATTCGAGCGGATCGACTCGGCCGATCAGACCGCGGTCGAACAGTTCGTCGACGCCAGGTTCGTCACCCGCCACGACCACTGATTCGTTGTCGACGGCCGGACTGCCCGTTCGATGCACGCCGCTGACGACGGGTTGGCAGCCGCCGCTACTCGAATCGGAGCAGCCGAAGCCCGTTGCCGATCACCAGCAGCGAGGCGCCCATGTCGGCGACAACCGCCATCCAGAGCGTGGCCGACCCGGCGGCCGCCAGCACGAGAAACACCGCCTTCAACCCCAGCGCGATCGCGATGTTCACGCGGATGTTGCGGACGGTGGCGCGGCTCAGCCGGACCGCGTACGGAATCTGGCTCAGGTCGTCGGCCATCAGCGCGATGTCGGCGGTCTCGAGGGCCGCGTCGCTGCCGGCCGCGCCCATCGCAATGCCGACGTCGGCCGCCGCCAGGGCCGGCGCGTCGTTGACGCCATCGCCCACCATCGCCACCACGCCGTGCGCCGCTTTCAACATCCGCACGACGGCGACCTTGTCGGCCGGCAGCAATCCGGCATGCGTGTCGGTGACGCCGAGGTCCCGCGCCAACCGCTCGGCCGTCGCCGCGCTGTCGCCGGTCAGAATCGCGACATGCGCCACGCCGTGTCGCTTCAGGTGATGCACGAGCTGATGCCCGGCGTCTCTCGCCTGATCGGCGGCCGCCACCGCGCCAATCGCTCGTCCCGACCGCGCCACCAGCACCACCGTCTGCCCGTGGGCCGACAGCGCCGCGACGGTGGCGTCAACGGCCGGAGACGACAAGGCCCGCTCGGCGAACATCCGCGGGCTGCCGATCAGCACCGGCTCCCCGTTGAGCACGGCCGACACGCCAAACCCCGGCAGCGCGCGATGGTCGGACGCAGGCGTAAAGGCGACGCCGTCGCGCGATGCTTTCGAGAGAATCGCCCGCGCCAGCGGATGGCCGGAGTGGCTCTCGAGCGCGGCCGCGACGCCGATCACGTCGCGGACCGACGCGCCGTCGAACGCCTCGATCCCCACCACCTCGGGGACCCCGCCCGTCAGCGTCCCGGTCTTGTCGAAGGCCACGCACTGTACGCGGCCCAGCGTCTCGAGGTGACGCCCGCCCTTGATGAGCACGCCGTGGCGGGCCGCCCCGGCCAGCGCAGACACAATCGAGACCGGCGTCGAAATCACCAGCGCGCACGGACACGAAATCACCAGCATCACCAGCGCGCGGTAGAACCAGGCCCCGAAGGGTTCGGCCAGCAGCAGCGGCGGCGCCACCGCAAGGCCAACCGCCAGCGCAACCACCACCGGCGTATACACCCGGGCGAATCGTTCCACGAAGGTCTGCGCCTCCGCCCGCTCCGACTGGGCGTGTTCGACCAACGCCATGATGCGGGCCAACGTCGAATCGGTGCGCAGATGCGTCACACGCACGTCGATCGCGCCGAGGCCGTTGATGGTTCCCGCGTACACGACCGATCCGGGCTCCTTCTGCACGGGAACCGACTCGCCCGTGATGGGCGCCTGGTTGACGTCGCTCGTGCCGCTGGCGACGACCCCGTCGAGCGGCACTTTCTCGCCGGGGCGGACCACCACGACCTCGTCCACGCAGACCTGGTCCACCCTCACGCGCTGTTCGACCCCGTCGCGACGCACCAGCGCCTCGTTGGGCGCCAGTTCCATCAGCGCCCGAATCGCCAGCCGCGCCCGCTCCATGTTGCGCGATTCGAGCCACTGGGCCACCGCGAAAAGAAACGTCACCATCGCGGCTTCTGACCATTCGTTGATCGCGATCGCACCCACCACGGCCAGCAGCATCAGCGCGTTGATGTCGAGCGAGAAGAACCGCGCCGCCGACCACGCGCGTCTGGCCCAGAACCATCCGCCCGACACGATGGCCGCCCCGAACAACACCGTCGCCGCGATCGCCGGCGCGCCCGCCGCCCGCGTCGCCAACCCAGCCGCCACACACGCGCCCGACACGGCCAGCGCCAGCCATCCGTGGTGCCGACGAGGATCCACGACCCGGGTCGCCTCGTCGTGCTCGAGCCACGCCTGCATCCCGGTTTCGGCAATCGCCGTCGCCAGCACCGACGTCGACAGGCGCGCCGCGTCGTACGCCACCCGCAACCGCCCGGTCACCACGTCGGCGGTGACGCGCTCCAGCCCGGGCAACCCCTTGAGCCGTTGGTTCAGAATGGCCACTTCGTCGGGACAGTCCATGCCCTCGATGCGGAAGATCGATTCGGCATGAATCTCGCACGCCGGGCAGGCAGGCCGTGTGGCGGCCACAGGCGCGATGGGGTCCGCATTCGGGGAAAGGGTCATTCGGAAGTACAATCCAGAATACATCCGGTTGACTCTGTCGGAACGGGCTGGCTACGATTTGAGGCGTTCGTCGGTCGGCGATACGACTGCAATCGGCTGAGGGCCAGACTCCCAGGCCGCCACGGACGTCTGAATGGGGCAGTCGCGGGACTGGCGGGACCCCTCCCGGTTCGCTCGCTCGTAAACGTTGTTCGTATCTGCAATCCACGGAGACATCAGTGATCGAGGTTCAACACCTCACGAAACGCTACGGCCGCGTCACCGCCGTTGACGATGTGACGTTCCGCGTCGAACGGGGCGAAATTCTCGGCTTTCTCGGTCCCAACGGCGCGGGAAAGACGACCACCATGCGCGTCATCACGGGGTACATGCCGCCGACGCAAGGCAAGGTCATCGTCGCCGGCTTCGACGTGTTCGATCAGCCGATCGACGCGAAGCGCCGGACCGGGTATCTTCCCGAAACGCCACCGCTCTATCCCGACATGACCGTCAGGGAATATCTGACGTTCGTCGCGAAGATCAAGGGCGTCCAGTCGGGCGATCGATTCGCCCGGGTGGCGGAAGCGATGAAGAAGACCGCGGTGGCCGACATGGCCGAACGGCAGTGCGCCAAGCTCTCGAAGGGCTACCGGCAGCGCGTCGGCCTGGCCCAGGCCATCATTCACAATCCCGACGTGCTCGTGCTCGACGAGCCGACCGCCGGGCTCGATCCGAAACAGATCATCGAGACCCGCCAGTTGATCAAGGACCTGGCCGGCACCCACACGATCGTGCTGAGCACGCACATCCTTCCCGAAGTCTCGCAGACCTGCCAGCGGGTCGTGATCATCACCAAGGGCAAGGTGGTCGCGGTGGATACGCCCGACAACCTGACCCACCGCCTGGCCGGCGCCGAAACGATGTACGTGCAGGTGGATGCGGCCGACGCCGACGCCACGTCGGCGTTCCAGGCGGTGGCCGGCGTCACGCGCGTGGGCCTCTCCGATCGCCACGGTCCGGCCGTCGGCTACGAGGTGGAAAGCGCCCGGGGGCACGACATCCGGCGCGAGTTGGCGGCTGCGGTCGTCTCGAAGGGCTGGGGCCTGCTCGAACTGCGGCCACTGCGTATGAGCCTCGAGGAAATCTTCCTGCAGGTCACCACCGAGGAAGTCCCCTCCAGGAAACCCGAGTCCGCCGGTTCGATCGAGGAGGCCGCGCAGTGAGCAACATTCTCGCCATGGCCCAGAAGGAAGTGCGGGCCTACTTCGCGTCGCCGATCGCGTACGTGGTGATCGGCCTGTTCTCCGTGCTGTTCGGCGTCTTCTACTACGCGATCCTCGACTGGTTCGTGAAGCAGGGCATGCAGATGGCGATGGGCATGGGCCCGCAGAGCCTCAACGTCAACGAACGGATGATCCGGCCGCTGTTCCAGAACGCCACCGTCCTGCTGCTGTTCGTGCTCCCGATGATCACGATGCGGACCTACGCCGAAGAAAAACGTTCGGGCGCGATGGAGCTGCTGCTGACCTCGCCCATCACCGACATCGAAATCCTGGTGGGCAAGTTTCTCGGCGCGCTCACCCTCTACGCCGCGATGCTCGGCGTCACGCTCGTCTACCTGGTGGCGCTCTTCGCGTTCGGCACCCCCGAGTGGAAACCGATCGCGACGGCCTACCTGGGGCTGCTGCTGTTTGGCGGCTGTTTCATCGCCGTGGGCATGCTGGTGTCGAGCTTCACCAAAAACCAGATCGTCGCCGGCATGATGACCTTCGTCGTCTTCCTGCTGCTCTGGGTGATCGACTGGCTCGCCAGTTCGGCCACCGGGCTGTTCGGCACCTCAGCCGGGCCGGTGGTCGAAGAGGTGCTCAACTACCTGTCGATCACGCAGCACTTCGACGATTTCGGCAAGGGCATCATCGACACGAAACATGTGATTTTCTACGTGAGCTTCATCACGTTTGGTCTCTTCCTGACCGCCCGGTCGGTCGACAGTGAACGGTGGCGAGGATGATGCGGAGACTCGCGGATTATTCGAGTTGGCTGGCCATCGCCCTGGTGGCGCTGGCGCTGGCGCTGTTTCTGCAGCCATGGCGGCCCGACTGGACCGGCTACTCCCGGTACCTGGCCGTGGCCGGGCTCGTGCTGCTGCTGCTGTCGATGCTGACGGGATGGCGCGAAATCGCCACGGCGTTCCAGCGCCGGCAGACCCGCCTCAGCACCATCACCTTTTCGAGCATCGCCTTCGTGCTCGGCATCCTGGTGCTGATCAACATCATCGGCACCCGGCAGAGCAAGCGATGGGACCTGACGGCCAACGCCGTCTACACGCTGTCGGACCAGACGCAGAACGTCCTCAAGAAACTCGACGCGCCGCTGGCGGTCAAGGTCTTCGACAAGGGCACCGACCTGTCCCGCTTCAAGGACCAGCTGGCGGAATACGAACACGCGTCGAAAAACGTCAGCGTCGAGTACGTCGACGCCGACAAGCAGCGCACCCGGGCGATGCAGTACAAGATTGAGGCGTACGGCACGGTCGTCTTCGAGTACAAAGGCCGGGTCGAGCGCGTCACCGGCACCAGCGAGCAGGATCTGACGACCGGCATCGTCAAAATCGTCACCGGCGCGCAGAAGAAGCTCTATCTGACGCAAGGGCACGGCGAGAGAAGCGCCGACAGCGCAGAACGCACCGGGTTCGCCACCGTCAAGGCGGCCCTCGAACGGGAGAACTACGGCGTCGACAAGATCGTGCTCGTGCAGCAGGGACAGGTGCCCGCCGACGCGGCGGCGCTGATTGTGGCCGGCCCCAAAACGGACCTGCTGCCGCCCGAAATCGACGCCATCAGGACGTATCTGGCAGGCGGCGGCAAACTGCTCGTGATGCTCGACCCCCCGGAATCGAGCAAAGCGGCCCCGTTGCCCAACATCGAGGGGTTGCTGCGCGAGTGGGGCTTCGACATCGGCAACAACGTCGTGGTCGATGCGAGCGGCCTGGGACAACTGTTCGGAGCCGACGCGGCGACGCCGGTTGCCGCCTCCTATCCGGCTCATCCGATCACCGAGCGGCTGAACCTGATGACGGCGTACCCGATGACTCGGTCGATGACGCCCATCGCGGGCGGCGCGAACGGGCGCACGCCGGTCACCTTCATCCAGACCAGCCCGCGCAGTTGGGGCGAATCGGACATCGACGGGCTGATGAAGTCGGGCGAGGTCAAGTTCGACGAGGGCAAGGATCTCAAGGGGCCCGTGTCGATTGGCGCCGCGGTGTCAGCCGCGCCTGGCCTGGACGCCAAAACGCCCGAGGCCGCCGGCGACGACAAGAACCAGAAGAAGCCCGAAACACGCGTGGTGGCGATTGGCGATTCCGACTTCGCCGCCAACGCCTACATCAACGTCCAGGGTAATCGTGATCTCTTCATGAACACGATCGGCTGGCTGTCGCAACAGGAGAACCTCATCTCCATCCGGCCGCGCGAGGCCAGCGACCGGCGGTTGACGATGACCGCCGCCCAGACACGCATGGTGTTCTTCTTGGCGCTGTTCGGCATTCCCGGAGCCATCCTGGCGATGGGTGTCTATACCTGGTGGCGGAGGCGTTGATGCGCGGTTTTCGTTCGACGTTCATCCTGCTCGCGGTGTTTCTCGGCCTGCTCGGCTACGTCTACTTTGTCGGCGAAAAGAAGCCGGTGGGCAAGGACGCCGGCGATCCCAAGCAGAAGGTCTTCGCCGTCGAGGCCGACAAGATCGAGGAACTGCGGGTGAAGGGGGCCAAGGGCGAACCAACGGTGCTCAAGAAAGTGGGCGGCGCCTGGACCATGGTCGAACCCGCGCAGACCAGGGCCGACGAAACCGAGGTCACCTCGATTGCCACCAACCTGGCATCGCTCGAAAACCAGCGGGTGGTTGACGATAACCCGACCGACATCGCGCAGTACGGCCTGGCGACACCGCGCGTGGACGTGGCGTTTCGGAAGGTCGGCGACAAAGACGTCACGCGCCTCCTGGTTGGCGAAAAGACCCCAACCGGGGCTGACATGTACGCCAAGTTGCCGTCCGAGAAGCGCGTGTTCCTGATCTCGTCGTTCCTCGACGGCACCTTCAATCGTTCGTCGTTCGATCTGCGCGACAAGAAGGTCCTGGTGTTCGACCGCGAAAAAGCCAGCGCCCTCGAAATCGTGAGCAAGGACGGCCCCGTCACGTTGTCGCTGACCAACGCGCGGTGGCAGTTGACCAAGCCGTTGACGACCCGGGTCGACGCCTCCGCCGTCGATGGCGCCCTCTCGCGCATCCAGACCGCACAGATGAAGTCGCTGGTGGCGGCCGAGGTGGCCGACAAGGATCTCGGAACCTACGGGCTCGACAAGCCCGAGGTCACCATCACCGTCGTCGCCGGCAGCGCGCGCGCCACGCTGGCGATCGGAAAGGCGGCCGAAGGCGGCACCCTGTACGCTCGCGACCTGTCGCGGCCCATGGTGTTCACGGTGGAAGCGGTGCTCGGGAACGAACTCAAAAAGAAGGCGGACGACTACCGGCCCAAGGATCTGTTCGAGTTCAAGCCGTTCACTGTCACCCGTCTCGAGGTGACGCGCGGATCCGCGACGGTGGCCTTCGAAAGAGTCAAGGGCAAGGATGGCGCAGAGAAGTGGCGCCAGGTCGGCCAGACCAAGGATCTCGATCAGCCGAAGGTCGACGCGCTGCTCTCGTCGCTGTCGTCGATCGCGGTCGACAAATACGTGGATGCGGCCGCCAAGACGGGCCTCGCTTCGCCCGCAGCCGTCGTCGTCGCCAAATTTGATGACGGCAAGAAAGAAGAGAAGGTGGCGTTCGGCAAAGTCGGGAGCGATCTGTTTGCCGCACGAACCGGCGAGGCCGGCGCCATGCAGCTTGCCCCGTCCAGACTCGACGACGTGTTCAAAGCGCTGGATGCGCTGAAGTAATGCGGCGCGCCTGGCTGCCAATCGCGTGCCTGGTCGCCGCAGCCGCCTGCGCCCAGCAACCCCGGCTGAGCGTCACGCCCCACCCTCCCGGAGCGCCGCCACCGGGTGCGGTCGCTCTTGAGGCCGACCTCACATCGATCTTTCAGGACCCCGCATTCAACAACGCCGTCTGGGGCGTGCTGGTCCGTTCACTCAAGACGGGCGACACCTTGTTCGCCCTCCATCCCCGCTCGCTGCTGATGCCGGCGTCGAACATGAAGGTGGTCACCGTGGCGGCGGCCGGCGAAGCGCTGGACTGGGACCGCACCTTCAAGACGGTCGTGCTGGCCACCGGCGCAGTCGAACACGGCGTCCTCCAAGGCGACCTGGTGGTGGTCGGCAGCGGCGATCCTTCGTTGGGCGGGCGACCCGCGGCCGCCGGTCAGGCCGTCTTTGAATCGTGGGCCGCCGAGTTGCGGGCCAGAGGTATCTCGGCCATTCAGGGCCGCATCATCGGCGACGACCGCGCGTTCGAAGCGCAAGGCCTGGGGACAGGCTGGACGTGGGACGATCTGTCCGCCAGTTACGCGACGCCGATGGGCGCACTCGCGTTTAACGAAAACACCGTTCGCCTGACGATCACACCCGGGTCGGCAGTTGGCGATTTTGCGACGGTGGAAGCCGTGCCCGTCGCGAGCGGCATGCGCGTCGAACACGCGGTGCGGACCATCGCCAAGGACGCCACCGGCAACATCGAGGTCGATCGTCCCGGCGGCAGTTCGGTGGTGCGCGTCAGCGGGACGATCGCCGCGGGACGCGTGCCCGTGGTGCGCACCGTGTCGGTCGACAGCCCGACCGCGCTGTTTGTCGGTGCGTTGAGGCAGACGCTCTCTGCCCGCGGCATCGCGGTCAGCGGCGATGCCGTGGCGATGGTCTCGCTCTCGTCGCCGCCGGACCTGGCACACGCCGTCCCGCTCTTCACCTACACGTCGCCCACCCTGGCGCAAATCGCCACGGTGACGCTCAAGGTCAGTCAGAACCTCTATGCCGACACGCTGCTGCGCCAGATGGGGTGCACCGCGCCGCCCGCGCCGTGCACGACGCAGGCCGGTCTCAAGAAGGTCCAGCAGGTGCTGAAGGGCTGGGGCGTGGCGCCCGACAGTTACGTGATGGTCGACGGATCGGGCCTCTCGCGTTATAACTATCTGACGCCGGATCTCCTGGTGGCGATTTTGACGCGGATGGCGAACGACGATCGCCACCGCGGACCGTTTGCCGACGCGCTGCCGATCGCCGGCGTGGACGGCACGATATCGGGCCGCATGAAGGACACCAAAGCCCAGAACAACGCGCGGGCGAAGACCGGATCCATTGCCAACGCGCGCGCGCTTTCCGGCTACGTCACGTCGGCCGATGGCGAACCGCTCGTCTTCTCGATCATCGCCAATAACTTCAACGTCCCGCAGGTGGAGGCCGATCGCGTGATCGACCTGGCGGTGGTGCGATTGGCGCAGTTCCGACGGTAGGTAACCGGTCGTTTGGCCTGCTCAGGCAGGGCGGTGCCACGATGCTGCTCTCCTTCGTCGTCTACGCCGGATTCGCACTGTGCCTCGCCGGCGCGCTCTCGGCGATCGTCCCGCTGCGCCTGATCGGCATCCGCAGCCGAGGCATGGCCTGGTTGGTGTTGCTGGCCGGGGCCGCCGTGACAGCCGTCGCCCTGACCCGCCCCGCCGCCGAGGAGGCCGTGGCGTCGCCTCGCACGCGGCTCGACGAGTTTGCGCCAGTCTGGCAGTTCAACCAAGTCGATCAGATTCCGGTGAACGCCTCCCCCGGCCGGGTCTTCAAGGCCATGATGGAGGTGACGGCCGCCGAAATCCCGCTGTATCGCACGCTCGTCTGGATTCGGCGCGGCGCCACCACGGGCCCCGAAAGCATCCTCAACCCGCCAGACAGCGTCCCGATCCTGACGGTGGCCACACGGACCACGTTCGTGAAACTGGCGGAAGATCCCGACAAGGAATTCGTCATGGGAACCGTCGTCATCTCGCCGCCGGGCGTACGCTTGCCCCTGGACAACGATCCGCTGTCGTTCAAGGCGCTGACGCCGCCCGGCTATGCCAAGGCGACCATCGGCTTTCGCATCGAACCGGGGAGTGGCAATACCTGCCTGCTGCAGACCGAGACGCGGGTCTTCGCCAACGATCCGGCGTCGCGAAGGACGTTCGCCTCGTACTGGCGCGTGATCAGGCCGGGCAGCGCCTTGATCCGCAAGATGTGGCTTCGAGCCATCAAGGTGAGGGCAGAAGCGCGCCCTCGATAAGCGTGTGAAGCGCCGCGAGGACGGCGGCCGACGTGCCGGTCATGCCACCACCCTGCGCCAACTCGGGCTTGCCGCCGCCCTTGCCGCCGGCCTGTCCTATCAACGTCTTGAGAATGGCCGAGACATCAACCTGCACATCCGCGGAGCGCGCGAGGACGACCAGCACCGGTTCGGCATCCGAGAGAAGGCCTGCCACGATCCCGCCGCGAGCGACGGCGGAGGTCGCAATGGTCTTCAATCCGGCCTGATCGACACCCGCCGCGATTTCGAGCACGACGGTGACCGACCCGACCCGCTTCCCTCGCTCGACCATGACACCCGCCTCGAACACGGCCAGACCTTCCTGAAGATCGCGAATCACGCGCCGCAGATCCTTGTTGTCCCCTTGCGCCCGTTCAATCGCCGCCGGCAGGTCTTGAGGCTTCACCGAAATCAGCCGGATGCAGCCGGCCACTGCGTCGCGCGCCACCCGGTAGTCGGCCAGCGCCCTTCCGCCGCACACGAACTCGAGCCGCATGCCGCCGCGAAACTTCTCCCACGACTTCAGGGCGACGATCCCCACCTCGCCCGCGTGAGCGACGTGGGTCCCTCCGCACGCAGACACGTCGAAGCCGGCCACGTCGATCAGTCTCAGCTCGCCGGTGCGCGTCGACTCCTTGCGAAGCTGAATCGATGCGGCCTCTTCCTCGGACGCAAAGCGAATGGTGACGGGCCGGTTTTCCCACACGATGCGGTTCGCGTCCGCTTCCGCCTTGCCAAGCGATTCGGCGTTCAGCACCTTGTCGAGATCGAGCGTGGACACCTCGGCGCCGAGATGAAAGCCGACCGTTCTGGCGTGGAACAGGCGGTCGAACGCCGCCGACAGGATGTGCTGGCCCGTATGCTGCTGCATGTGATCGAAGCGCCTCGCCTTGTCTACGGTGCCGTGCACCGCCGATCCCACGGGAAGTTCCCGATCGACGACGTGGCCGACGCGGTGCGGTTCGAGATCGACGACATCGACGACGCGCGCCGTGCCGAGGGTTCCCACGTCGAACGGCTGGCCTCCCGAGGTGGGATAGAAGGCGGTTCGGTCGAGGACGACGATGATGCGGCCGTCCACCATGTCGCACGAAGCGACCATCGCGTCGAATTCCAGAAGGGCGGGGTCGGTGTAGTAGAGGCGGTCGGTCACAGCTGTCTCCTCGGCTTCAGAAATGCGCGCCGGCCGGACCGACGACACGTGTTCCGGTCAGTCGCGGCACGAGCGTAGAAACTCTCTTAGATCCCGAGTGCGCCGGAAGGGCGGGCACAGGCCCACGGCATCATCTCGGCGTCCTCAGTGCGGGATCGGGCACGCCGCATTCGGCAAACCCGTTCGCGCGGATGATGCAACTGTCGCAGTGACCGCATGGCAGGCCATCAGGATCGGGGTCGTAGCAGCTGTGCGTGATCCCGTAGTCGACGCCGAGGGCCAGGCCGCGCCGGATAATATCGGCCTTCGACAACGCCATCAACGGCGTATGGACGCGAAACATGGATCCCTCGACACCAGCCTTCGTCGCCACGCTGGCCAGGTGTTCGAACGCCTCGATGAACGCGGGGCGGCAATCGGGATAGCCGGAGTAGTCGAGCGCGTTCACGCCGACGACGATGTCGAAGGCGGCGAGTGATTCTGCCCAGGCCAGCGCCAACGAGAGAAAGACGGTGTTGCGGGCCGGCACGTAGGTGGCGGGGACGCCAGGCTCATCGAGGGCACGGTCCTTGGGGACCGCGGTGTCGCTGGTGAGCGCCGACCCGCCAAACGCCGCCAGGTCGAGCGACAGTTCGAGGTGACGAGCCACACCAAGCGCCCGAGCCACCCGGCGAGCCGAGTCGAGTTCGACGCGGTGCCGTTGGCCGTACGCCACCGTGAGGGCGTACAGTTCGAATCCGTCGGCCCTCGCCATCGCGCCGGCGGTCGCCGAGTCGAGCCCGCCACTCAACAAGATGACCGCTCTTTGTTTCCCCATGATCGTTCGTCATGCCAGCACCGTCGTCGTTCGCGTCCACCACGTCGACCAACGGCGTTTCTCAACTCAGCGTCCGCCAGGCGGCCGCCGACCTACACCCCCCTGGTGCCGGGCTCCCAGATGTATTTGTGCACCTGCAATTGGAGGCGCGCGGGCAGGCGGTCGGCCAGCATCCATTCCGCCAGCGTCCTGGGTGCAAGCGCGTCTTGCACAGGCGACACCAGCACGGACGCGACGCGACGGTCCAGCGAGTGCCGCGCGAGGATCTCGCGCGCAAAGTCGTAATCCGCCCGGTCACGAACGACGAACTTCACCTCGTCGCTCGGCGTGAGGCGGTCCAGGTTCGGCCAATGGTTGCGGGCGGATTCCCCGCTGGAGGGGCACTTGACGTCGACAATCTTGATGACGCCGACCGGCACGCGATCGAGGCCCACGTGGCCGCCCGTCTCGAGCAACACGGTCTTTCCGCTCTTCACCAGCGCCGCCATCAGCGGATACACATCATCCTGCAGCAGCGGCTCCCCGCCCGTAATCTCGACCAGCGGACACTGATACGACTCGACCGCCGCAATCACCTCGTCGACCGACCGCTTCGTGCCTTCCGTAAAGGCATACGCGGTGTCGCACCACGCGCATCGAAGATCGCACCCGGTCAGGCGGACAAAGACGCACGGCCTGCCCGCAAAGGTGGACTCGCCTTGAATCGAGTGAAAGATTTCGTTGATCGTCAGCATGCCTGTCGCCGTGTGTCGGATTCCATATTGTAGTCTCCCGGGCGCGGCCCTTCGCAACTCTCCGGACTGGCGGGCCGCCGTAACTCTCCGGGCTGGCTGCCCTCTGTCGGGATTAAGATGGGACGGGGACATCGACCATGGGCGACATCCGCATCGGTACGTCAGGCTGGAACTACCCGACGGGCCCGGGCTCGTGGAACGGCATCTTCTACCCCGCCAGGAACCGCGGTCGCGGTTTCGACGCCCTGGCGTACTACGCCGAGCATTTCGACACGGTCGAAGTGAACTCGAGCTTTTACCGGCTGCCCGATCCCGCCATGGCGCTCAAGTGGGCGAGGCGCACGCCGCCAGGCTTCGAGTTCTCGCTCAAGCTCTACCAGAAATTCACGCACCAGGCCATGCACCAGCGGGCGACGTCGCCGGACCTGCCAGGCGATGCCGACGCGGTGGCCCTGCCGACGGTAACGCGCGTCGACGTGGACGCGTTCCTCAAGGCGGTCGATCCGATCGCGGAGGCAGGCAAGCTGGGAGCGTTGTTGATTCAGTTCCCGCCCAGTTTCCGGGATACCGACGACACGCGCGACTACCTCGGGTGGCTGATGCAGTCGTTCAAGTCGTACCCGCTTGCCATCGAGCTTCGTCACCGCAGCTGGAGCGACCACGAGCCGCAGGTGCTCGCCCTGTTGAGCGAGCACGGCGCGGCCTGGGTGCAGATCGACGAACCCAAGTTCCAGTTTTCGATCCGGCAGAACCAGCTGCCCAATCTTCGCAGGATGTATTACATGCGGCTGCACGGGCGCAACGCCGAGCAGTGGTGGACCCACGATCATCCTGACGATCGCTACAACTACCTGTACTCGGCTGGCGAGATGAACGGTTTCGCCGAGACGGTGGCCACGGTGCGTCGGCTCGTCCAGAAGACGTACGTGTACCTGAACAATCACTTCGCCGGCAAAGCGGTCGCCAACGCCGTCATGCTCCGTCACCAATTGGGACAGCCCGTGCCTGGGACCTATTCGCCAGACATGATCGCGCGATATCCGTTTCTGGAATCGATCGTGGCGCGACAGGATGGGGGTGGGTTGTTCGACGGGGTGCAAGCGGGGGAGGACGCGGCGGCCGAAATGGCCGCAGAGGACGCAGAGTCGCGAGAAGGTTGATGCGGCCGTTCTTGCTTGGCCTCGGGCGCCTATGTGAGTGAGGCGTCCCCTGATGACCTTCCGCAGACACTGCGCACTCTGCGGCGCTAGCTGTCTATCGCTATTTTACATACATTCGCTTGATGGTGTCGCCGACTTCGATTTTATCTACAACATCCAACCCGGCGGTAACCTGGGCGAAAATCGCGTATTTCCCTTCGGGAATTTTTTTCTTCCCAATCGCGACGTAGAACTGGCTGTCGGCCTTGGTCGCGTCGCCCGAATGCGCCATGCCCACCGAGCCCCGTTTGTGCTTCAGTTTCTTGCTGATTTCCGCGACGCCAATCGGCTGACGGTTTCCCTGCCGGCCCCACGTGTCTTTGTTCTTCAGGTCTTTCGACTCCGGATCCCCGACCTGGATCACCATGCCTGGCTCGGCGCGATGAAAATGCTGACGGTTGTAAAAGTTCGATTTCACGAGCTTGAGGAAATTCTCAACGGTCTTGGGAGCTTCCGACGGATAGGTCTCAAGTGTAATGTTGCCCTTGTTGGTCTCGATGACGACAATCGGTCCGGCCGGCGGCGCCTGGGCAAACCCCACGCCCGTCATGGCGGCCCATGCCCCGACCGTCAGCGTCAACACCAGCGCACTAGACAATCTGCGCATCTTCAGTCTCCTCGTGGATTCAGCCATTGACCGCCGTGGTCTCCACCGGCGGCGGGACGCCGCAGATGGAACTGGCTGGATGATACACCATCACGGCGGCGAGCAAGTAAGATCTGGATCATCGTGAATGCGGCCCGCGGATGCCGAAGGCGTCTGCGATGGAGGGCGCGATGAAAGACGAGCTACAACAGTTGCCTGGTGTCGGTCCGAGTATCGCCAACGATCTGCGCGGACTGGGCGTGGTCTCGGTGGCCGACCTCGGTCGGCGCGATCCGGAACGGCTGTATCAGCGGCTCTGCGAGCAAACCGGAGAGCGCCAGGATCCCTGTGTGCTGTATACGTTCCGATGCGCTGTCTATGCGGCACGGACCAAAGGCCCGGATCCCGCGTTGCTCAAATGGTGGGCATGGAAAGGCCGGACGCTCACCGCTGAGCGGCGCGCGGCTTCCCCACCGCCACCACGCCCACGCGCGGGCAGCGGTCGCTGATCGCGCACTCGCCGCAACGCGGGTGCGTCGGACGGCACACGTTCTGGCCCCACGTCACCAGGTAGAGATTGATGTAGGGCCACCAGCGCGCGGGCAGACGCTCGTACAGCGCCTGCTCGGTGTGATCGGGCGTCGTGGTGTCCACCCAGCCGAGCCGGTTCGAAATGCGGTGCACGTGCGTGTCCACACAGATATTGCGCAGGCTCTTGAAGCCGAGGATCAGCACCAGATTCGCCGTCTTGCGGCCCACACCTGGCAACGTCAGCAACTCGTCCATCGTGCCGGGCACGCGCCCGTGGTAGCGCTCGAGCAGGATGCGGCACGTCTCTTTCACGTGCCTGGCTTTGGTCTGGTAGAAACTCACCGGGTAGATGAGCGTCGCGATCACCGGCACGGTCAGCGCCGCCATCCGGCGGGGCGTGGGCGCCTTCCTGAACAGCCGTGCCGATGCGGCACCCGTCGTGGCGTCCTGCGTCCGCGCCGAGAGCAGCGTGGCAATCAAAACCTGAAACGCATCGTCCTGCTGCGCTTCGGCGATCTTCTCGACCACGGGAAGTTCGAGGCCGGTGATCGCCATGGCAAGCTCGCGCATGATCCATTCGACGTGGTTGGATCGTGGTGGTTTCATGGCAATCCAGAAAGCGCTAGTCGAATGGAACGGGCGTGAGCGGCGGGTGGCCGCCCAGCACGGCGAGCACGTTGCGCGCAGCCAGATCGGCCATCGCGGACCGCGTCTCGACCGTCGCGCTGCCGATGTGCGGCGCCAGCACGACGTTCTCGAGAGACAGCAGATCGGGATGGACGACCGGTTCGCGCTCGTAGACATCAAGCGCGGCGCCGCCGATCACGCCCTCGCGAAGGGCCCAGGCGAGGGCCTCCTCGTCGACGACGGGTCCGCGGGAGGTGTTGATGAGGTACGCGCCGCGTTTCATGCTGGCAAGCGACTGGCGGTTGATCAGGTGGCGCGTCTGCGGCGTGAGCGGCACGTGAAGCGTCACGACGTCCGAGGTGGACAGCAGGTGGTCGAGCGCGACCCTGCGGCGGCCAGCCGCCTCGGCGCCCGCGCCTGGCGCGTCGGCGTCGAGCGTGCTGTACACAACCGCCATGCCGAACACGTCGGCCCGAGCCGCCACCGCCCTGCCAATCCGCCCGAATCCCACGACGCCGAGTTGTTTCGACCGCAGATCCGAACCGAGGTGAAAGTCGAGCGCCCAGCCCTTCCACTGGCCGCTCCGGATCAGTCGGTCTCCTTCCGCAATGCGGCGCATCGCGGCCAGCAGGAGTCCCCACGTCAGATCCGCGGTCGCATCGGTCAGCACATCCGGCGTGTTGGTGACGATGACGCCGCGGGCGCGGGCGGCAGCCCGATCGATGTTGTCGAATCCGACAGCGACATTGGCGACCACGCGAAGGGCCGGAGCCGCATCGAGCACGTCGGCGTCAATCCGCTCGGTGAGCAGGCAGACCAGCGCGTCCTTGTTGGCGAGCCGTCGTTTGAGCTCTTCGCGCGGAATCGATCCGTCGCCGGTGTAGAGGTCAACCTCGCACGCCGAGGACAGGATGGCCTGCGCCGAGCCGGGAATCCGCCGCGTGACGAGAACGCAGGGACGCGACATATCAGGCACGCGACAGAAACGCCTGGCGGCATTTGTCCGAGCAGAAATACACCGTGCCAGCTTTGTCCCGGGCGGCGAGGGCGGAATTCGGCACGACGAAGGTGCCACAGATCGGGTCGCGGGCCATCACCTGGCCTTTTTCCGGTTTCGCGGGAGACCGCTTAGGCCCGATCCCCTCCCTGACGCCGGAAAAAAAACTCCGCACCGCGCGCCAGACGAAGAACGCAAGGAGACCGAATACGAGAAAGCGCGTCAACAGACGTCCCAGCATAGCGGGCGGTTCGAGCCTCGATTCCTATTTCTTCATCATGCCCGCGGGCGACGCAGCCGCTGGGGCCGGAGCCGCGCCAGGCGGAGGCATCGCGCCGTCGGGATGCGCCGCCTTGAGGTTGTCGAGGGCACGTCTGGCCGACTGGGCCTCTTCGCTGCCCGGCGCCAGTTTGATGACCTCGTCCCAGGCAGCCGTCGCTCCCGTCAGATCCTGTTTTCCGAAGGCCTTGACCACGCCCAGGTTGAGCCACGTCTTGGTGTGTTTCGGATCGATGGCAAGCGACGCCGACATCTGGCTGATCGCACGGTCGGGCTGATTCTGGTAGTAGTAGCAGATCGCCAGATCGGTGCTGACGTTGACCTCTCTCGGGCTGAGCGCCAGCGCCTCTTCGTACCACTTGGTGGCTTCCTGGTAGCGGCCGGCGTCGAAATACATGTCGCCGAGCCTCGTGCGCGACTGCACGTTTTTCGGATCGCGCTCGGCAATCGCTTTGAGCGGACCCGCCTGGCCTTCGTCCACCGCCGGGAGCGTGGCCGGTGGCGCCGCCCCTTGGGCCGGCGCAGCCGACTGCGTCATCTGCGCGGGTGCCGGAGCGCCGGCACCCACGCGGCCCGGAGCCTGCTGGGTCCCGATAACCCAGCCCACAATCAGGCCGAACAATGTGCCGGCCACCGCGAACACGATCGATTCAGATTTCATGAGGCACCCATACGTTCGACGCGCCCCCGAATGAACGCCGGATAGGGGCAGCGCCTGATCATAGCAACGTGCGGACGAACCAGTCCACCAGCGCCGACGCGAGGTCCTGATCGCGGTTCAGCATCGTGGTGCCATGCCCCGCCCCAGACAGCACCCGCAACTCGCGCGGACCGTCGCCCATCGCGACCATGCCGCGCGCAGACCGCAGGGCGTAGGGATCCTCGCTGCTGGCCACGAGCAGCGCCGGCCGCGACCCATACTTCTTGAGCGCCGGTTCCATACGAAGATTGCGGTATTCGAGCGAAGGCGACAGCAGCGCCAGCGATTTGACGGATCCGTCGTTGGCGGCGGCCATCACGGCGACGTTGGCGCCAACCGACGCGCCGGCGATCCCGATTCGGCTGCCGGCAATGTCGGGCCGCGCCGCCAGGTACGCCTTCGCCGCCTCGACGTCGAGCACCAGGTCGGCGAGATCGTCATTGCCTTTGGCGTCGATTGCCGGCTGCCCTGCGCGCCGGAAATCGATGGACAGCACGGCCACGCCCGCCTCGGTGAATTTCGGCGCGGCGCCGTCCCAGTCGTGACGCGACCGCGTCATCATGTGCAGCACGATCACCGCCGGGGCCGGGCGCTTGTCGGGCAGGAAGAGCGACCCGGTGATCTGCACACCGTCTCGCGCCGAAAACGACACGGTCTGCGGTTCGGCGGCCCGCGCCGCAGCGGCCCCAGCCAGGATCAGCACAAGCGCCGAGAGTCCGACCGACACGGCCAGGCCGGACCGCGACCCGCAGGAGCGGTTCGTCGAGTCAGCGCGTTCGATCACGGTCACGGCGTCTGCGTCTCCCCGAATCCCTGGCGTCATGGGCGCAGCAGCGCCGCCATCTCGCGGACGGCCCTGTCGAGGCCAACCAGCACGGCTCGAGACACGATGCTGTGGCCGATATTCAACTCGACAATCTGGGAGATGCCGGCAATCGGGCCGACGTTGAAATACGTGAGGCCATGGCCGGCCAGCACTTCGAGGCCGAGCCGGGCCGCGCGCTCGGCGCTGTCGCGGACGCGGCCCAGTTGCGCCGGCCTGTCGCCATCCGGTGCGTCGGCGTACGGCCCCGTGTTGATTTCGATCGCATCGGCGCCGACCTGCCTGGCGGCCTCGATCTGCGCAGCGATGGCATCGACGAAAATGCTCACGCGAATCCCGGCGGGGCGGCAGCGTTCGACCGCGTGCCGGACCGCAGCAAGATTCGCAACGACGTCGAGCCCGCCGGTCGTGGTCACTTCCTCCGGACGCTCGGGCACCAGCGTCACCTGATGCGGCTTGATTCGGCACGCGATCTCCACCATCTCCGGCGTGGCGGCCATCTCGATGTTGAGTTTGCTCTGCACGGTCTGCCGCAGCAGTTCAACGTCCCGATCCTTGATGTGGCGACGATCGCTCCGCAAGTGCACGGTGATGCCTTCGGCTCCCGCCAGTTCGGCAATCGCCGCGGCGGTGACCGGTTCCGGCTCGCGCGCCTTTCGCGCTTCCCGAATCGTCGCGACGTGATCGATATTGACGCCTAAACGCATGATGGCTCCACCAGGCTGGCACGACGGATCGCGCCTTTGCGGTTTTGTTCTCGCTTCGTCCTCAACGGGGCGTGGCATCCGGCAATCCGCCGTCCACCGGAATGGTGGCGCCCGTGGTGGGCGACTGTCGGGTCGCAAAGTAGATCACCGCGTTGGCGACGTGCTGCGCGGTGACCTTCGCCTTCAACAGATTCCGCGTCCGGTAGTACTCCTCGAGCCCGGCTTCGTCCAGGCCGCGCGCCTTCATCCGATCGGGACCCACTTCGGCCCACAGGCCCGACCGGCGCGTGCCGTGGCCGAACACCGCATCGGGCGACACCATGTTCACCCGCACGTCGATGTCCGCCAGTTCCAGGCTCGCGATGCGCGCGAGTTGATGGGCGGCGGCCTTGGTGGCGCTGTACGCCCCGAACTTCGCGCCCGGCGCGAACACGTTCTTCGTCGACACCAGCACGATGTCGCCGCCTGTGCCTTGCATGGCAAAGTGACGGCCCGACTCCGCAAGCACGAGCAGCGTGCCGTCGATGTTGACCCGCTCCAGCTTCCTGAATGCGTCGACATCCATACTCGTCAACGGCGAGACGTGCGCGATGCCCGCGTTGATGATCACCAGATCCACGCCGCCCCACGCTCCTGCCACGCGCCCGAACGCCTCCGCCACACCTCGTGGGTCGGTCACGTCCATCGGCACACCGCTGACCCTGCCGGGAAACGCCGAAGACAGATCCGCCGCCAGCGTGTCGAGACGCTCGCCGGCCACATCCGTGACCACGACGTGACAGTCCTGCTCCAACAGGCCCTGGGCGATCCCCGCGCCGATGGCGCCGGCCGCGCCCGTGATCAGCGCCACGCGTCCGGCCAGCGCTCCATGGCGCGCCGTCAGCTTCGCGTGCTGGACACCGCGATACTCCATTTCGAACAACTGGCGGTCCGACAGGCCTTCGTACACCCCCATCGCGGCGATGGCGTGCTTGACGTGGATCGTCTGCGCCGTGATGTCGCGGCTGATGGCGGCGGCCCGTGAATCGCAGCCCGCGCAGATCGCGCCCACACCAGGGATCAGCACCACGCGCGGACGCGGGGCGAACGTCTCCAGCCCGGCCTCCAGCGACGGCCGATGCCGATCGAGGTACGACTCGTACGCCGCTGAATACGTGCGGACCGCCTCCCGGAATGCATTCGCGAAACTGCCCGCATCGTCCAACGTGAGCGGATCGAACCAGAGTGGGAGGTTCCGGGTGCGAATCAGGTGATCGGCCGTGAGCGGGGGCGTCACCAGCGCGTCGCGTGCGCCGGGCGCGGCCAGCGCGCCGAGCACCTGCTCGGTGATGAGCGGCGCGAGCACGACCCGCTCCCATGGCGAGTCGGCGTCAGCGCTCGCATGCGCGAGCTGGCCGCGGATGATCGGGCCAATCTGTTCCAGGCGCTCCCGGGCCGTAGCGACGGAGGGGCCAGAAACGGAAACCCTCGCGCCCTTTCTCGAACGCGAGGCGATCAGGGTGCCTGCCCGCGCCACCAGATCGATGTGCGACTCGTACGAGGCTCGCGCCGTATCGCCCCACGTCATCAGCCCGTGCTTCATCAACACCAGGCCGCGCACGCCGGGCGCGGCGGTGATGGCCGCAGCCGCCGCCTTCGCCAGAAGAAATCCCGGTTCAACGTAGTCGACGATGGCCACCTCGTCGCCGCACGCCTCGCGCACCAGGGCGGCGCCGTCGCGTTGGTTGGTCAGCGCGAGCACGGCGTCGGCGTGGGTGTGATCGACGAAGATCCCCGGCAGGAACGCGTGGACCAGCGTTTCGATTGACGGCGTCGGGCCGCGCGAGTCGAACAGCGCACGCCGCACCTGATTGACCATCTCTTCGTCGGCGAGATTGTCGAGCGCGATGAAGCGCCGCAACCACGTGAGATCGAGCGCCGGATGGCCTTCCGGCTCGATCGCCGCCATGTCGAACCCGGACGCCTTGACGAAGATGGCCGGCACCGTCTCGCCGAGCCCCGATCGACGCTCGGCTTTGACCGACGTGTTGCCCCCGCCGTGCAGCACCAGCGCCGAGTCGGCCCCAAGCAGTCGGCTCGCGTAGGTGCGCAGGGCCAGGGCCTCGCCTACGCGAGGACCATACCGGTCGACCATCCGCGCCGCATCGTTCTCGTTCCAGCGGCTCTTCATCGTGTTCTACCTTCGTATGGAGGCCGCGGTCTTGAGACCCGGCTCGCCACATCTCAGATGGAAACCGCGGTCTTTAGACCCGGCTCGGCCCGTCCTGCCCGCGTAGCGCCCGCGTCATCGCGTCGATATTGGCGCCCATGTCTCCGTCGAACACCGCGCTTCCCGTCACCACCATATCCACGCCGCGCCCGGCCAACTGGCCGACATTCGCCTTCGTGATCCCGCCGTCAACCGCGATCAGGATGTCGCGACCAGAGGCCGCGACGATGCGGAGAACCGCGTCGATGCGCCCGAGTGTCGCAGGAAGGAACGTCTGTCCTGGGAACCCCGGGTTGATGGCGACAAGCATCACCAGATCGATCTCGTCGATCAGCGGCTCGATCGTCGTCACCGCAACGCCCGGATTGAGGGCGACGCCGCGCACGATCGGCCGGTCGGCATCGCGCACATGCCTCGTCCGCCCAATCTGCTGCAGCACCCGGTGGGGATGCCGGCACGCGTCGGGATGCACCGTGATGAGATCGGCGCCCGCCGCGACGTAGTCGGCCACCGAGGCGCCCGGTTCCTCGATCATCAGGTGCACGTCCTTCAGCATCGCCGTCTTGACGGCTTTGATGAAGGGCGGCCCCACCGTGATCGTCGGTACGTATCGGCCGTCCATTACGTCGAAGTGCGCCACGATCGCGCCCGCCTTCTCGAGGCGATCGACGTCGGCGCCAAGCGCCATCAAGTCGGCCGACACCAGGCCCACGCTGAGCACGGGCCCGGCCTCGCGAATTCGCCGGACGACAGGATGACTGGCGCTCATCCGGCTACGTCTTCGACCGCCGGTCCATCTCGGTCTTCATCGTCAGGTAGAAGTCGTATGCCTGCTTGGGCGGCATCAAGGTGTGCACCACCTTGCCCACAGCCTGGATCATCGCCGCAGGGGCCTCCGACTGGAAGATGTTGCGGCCCATGTCCACGCCAGACGCGCCCTGGCTGACGGCGTTGTAGGCCATCGTCAATGCGTCGAGTTCCGGCAGTTTCTTGCCTCCGGCCATCACGATAGGCACCGGGCAGCCCGCCGTCACGGTGTCGAATCCCTTGTCGCAGTAGTAGGTCTTGACCACCTGCGCGCCCAGTTCGGCGCAGATGCGCGTCGCGAGGCCGAGATAGCGGGCATCCCGCGCCAGATCCTTGCCCACCGCCGTCACGCCCATCGTCGGCACGCCGTACCGCAGCCCCATATCCACCAGTCGCGTCATGTTGTGCACGGTTTGCGTTTCGAACTCGCCACCGATGTGCACCTGCACCGCCATCGCCGACACGTTCATGCGAACCGCATCGTCGATGTCGACGGCGATTTGCTCGTTGGACAGTTCTTTCAGTGTGCTCGGGCCGCCGGTGGAACGCATCACGACGCCGTTCCCGAACGAGGCGGGAATCGTCGAGCGGAGGATCCCGCGCGTGCACATCAAGGCGTCGGCGTACTTCAGCAGCGGCACAATCGTCAGATCGATGCGTTCCAGGCCGGTCGTCGGCCCGAGGAAGTACCCGTGATCGATGGCCAGCATCACCGTGCGGCCGCTCTCGGGGCGGAACACACGCGCGAGCCGGTTCCGCATGCCCCAGTCGAGTTGGTGCGCGCCCTTCAGATAGAAGCCCTCGTGCGCGGCGGGCGTTTCCACGAAGAAGTTCTTGGTCTCTTTGATGTCGTCGATATCAGCCATTACATGCCCCTGTGTGGTTGCTGTCTCGGGCGCGATCAATCGCGCCCCTGCGCCGAATCACCCGCAATCTATTGCGCCCGCCCTCAACCTAGTGCGCCCCGATTTCGTGTCGCACCGCCACGGCAATTTCCTCCGCCCAGGTGTTGATCTCGTCCTGATGTTCGCCTTCGATCATCACGCGCAGCAGCGGCTCGGTGCCCGAATACCGCACCAGCAGCCGCCCGCGGGCCGCCAGCCTGGCCTCGACCGAGGCTGCGACCTTTGCGATAGACGGAATCGCGGTCCAATCGCGCTTCTCGCGAACGCGCACGTTGAGCAACACCTGCGGATATGTTTTCAGGCCCGAGGTCAGACTGGCCAGAGACTCGCCCGTCTCGGCCATCACGCGCAGCACGTTGATGGCGGTCACAAGGCCGTCTCCCGTATAGAGGGAATCGGCAAAGATGATGTGGCCGGACTGTTCGCCGCCCAGGGCCAGGTTGTCGCGCAGCAATTCTTCCATCACGTACTTGTCGCCCACCGGACAGCGCACGATCCCGATGCCGATCTCGCGCAGGGCCAGCTCGAGGCCGATGTTGCTCATCACGGTGGCGACCACCGCATTGCCCCTCAGCCTCCCCATGGCCTTCATCTGCTTGGCGCAGAGGTACAGGATGGCGTCGCCATCGGTGATGGTGCCGTGCTCGTCGATCAGGATGGCGCGATCGCCGTCGCCGTCGAACGCCACGCCCATCTGGCATCCGCGCTCCACGACCAGCTTCGCCAGCGCGTGGGGATGCGTCGATCCGCACTCCAGGTTGATGTTGCGCCCGTTGGGTTCGCATCCGATGACGACCAGATCGAAACCGAGCGCCCGCAGCGCGGCCGGCGCCAGCTGCGACATGGCGCCGTGGCCGCAGTCGATGCCGATCCGCCGCGCGTGCGTCGGGAATACTCCGGCCATCGCCTCGCGGGCGTGAGCCAGGTACGTCTCGACCAGTTCGACGTGACGCACGCAAGGTGCATCGCCAACCGGTTCGGCCCACGACTGGTCGGCGACGATGGCCTCGACGTGCGCCTCAAGCGCTTCGGTGAATTTCTCGCCCGCCCCCGAAAACACCTTGATGCCGTTGTCGTGGAAGGGGTTGTGCGACGCCGAAATGACGACGCCGGCGGCGAAGCCCTGACCACGCGTCAGGTAGGCCACGGCAGGCGTCGAGATCACGCCGGCACTGGTGACGTCGGCCCCAAGCGACGCGGCGCCGCATGCCAGTTCGCGCTCGATCCATTCGCCCGACTCGCGCGTGTCACGCCCGATCAGCAGGTGTGGCGCTCCGGCCGACGGCGGAAGCGCACGCACCAGCGCCGCGCCGAGTCGGCGAATCGTGCGAACGTCGAGCGGCGGCACACCGGCACGCCCCCGCACCCCGTCGGTTCCGAACAGTCGTGTATTCATTTGATGGCAACTTGAACCTGCGCCGGATCGATTCTGACGACGCTGAAACTGCGTGAAGGCGTGACGGTGACCGACAGGTCATATCGCCCTGGACCGAGGCCGCTCAGATCGACCGAGGCTTCAATCGCGTCCACCGTCAGCCGCTTGAGCGCCTCTTCCTGGCCACGCACGGTCACGACCACGCCTGCCGGCGTCGCGCGGGCCACGCGCCCTTCGCGCAGGTGGAACATCCGCACCGGCACGTTTGCCAGCGTGCGCTCGGTACGCGTCGCCGCAATCTCCACCAGCACGCGCGCCGTGCGGCCGCTCTTCAATCGCGCGGCGCTGTTGGGCATGCCAATCGTCACCGACGATCGGACCGCCGCCGTGGCGCCTTCGATCGGCACCGGCTCGGTCACCGCCTGCTGCAGGCCGCGCATCGCGCTTTCCGGCCCCACCACCTCGACCTCGGCCGGGTCGGTGACCACCCGCTCGACGGCGAATCCGCCAGCCGGCTGGCCTTCGATCGAGGGAACCACCGGCACCTTCTTGCTCATCGTCCGTTCGAACACGAGCGTGGTCGTCGCCGGCGTCACGCTCTTCACCTCCACGCCGAACGGCACGCGCACGTCGTCTGCCGCCAGATGAAAGAGCCGCCGTCCGGCACCGGCGTTCGACAGATCCATCAACGCCGTCACGTCGCCGGTTAAGAGGTTGCCCAGCGTGCTCGACGACCCGCGCACCCGGACATCGACGGTCCCCGGGGTGTCGCCCACCATCTCGATGCCATCGGGAATGTTCTGCAACTCGAGAGGCACGCGCAGGCTTCGCTCGACAATCTTCTCGCCGCCGACCAGCACCCACAGCAGGACGGCAATGCCGACCGACAGTGCCTTGAGACCGAAATGGCGAAAGGGGTTGTAAGCCATCAGTCGAAAGACCCCGACGATTGGCGATCGACGACGCGACGCCGGTGCGGCACCAGCACACGCAGGCGCTGCCGCAGGCGGTCGGCGTCAAGATCGCGCTCCATGTTGCCGTCCAGCGCGAGCGAAATCCGGCCCGATTGTTCCGACACGACGATGGCCGCCGCATCGGATTCTTCGGTCAGGCCGATCGCGGCGCGGTGACGAGTGCCCAGGTCCCGGCTGACCGCCGGATTCACCGTGAGCGGCAAGAAACACGCGGCCGCGGCAATCCGATCACCCTGGATGATCACCGCCCCGTCGTGCAAGGGCGACCGCAGCTGGAAGATGCTCTGCAGCAGGTCGTAGGTCGTTGTGGCGTCGAGCGGAATGCCGCCCTCGATGTAGTTGCGCAGGCCAATGTCGCGCTCGATGGCGATGATGGCGCCGGTGCGTTGACTCGCCAGCATCGTGGCCGCGACAACGAGTTCCTCGATCAGTTCGTCGTTCGACTCGGTTCGCGTGAGATAGCGAAAGAACCTCGCGCGGCCGAGGTGGGCCAGCGTGCGGCGGATTTCGGATTGAAACAGGACAATGGCGGCAAAGACGAGGTAGCCGAAGATGTTGCGGATGAGCCAGTTGACCAAATCGAGACGCCACCAGCGTGACAGGTAATAGACCCCGATCAGCAGGCCCACACCAATGCCCATCTGCACCGCGCGGGTGCCGCGAAGGAGCTTGAGCAGCTCGTAAATCGCGACGGCAGCGATGAGGATGTCCAGCACATCGGTCCACCCGACCGGCGCCCGCTGGAGAAGTGTGGTCAGGCTTTCCACGACAGTGTCTTACGTCCCCTTCTGAATGGACCGGCGCGCCCGAATCGCGTCGGCCACCTTCGCGACCTGCGCCATCGAGCGCACATCGTGCACGCGCACGATATGGGCGCCCGACAGGATGGCCGACGTCACGGCGGCAGCCGTTCCCCAATCCCGATCCGCAGGTGCCACCTGGCCCAGCGCGGTTGTCAGAAACGACTTGCGCGACGGGCCGACGAGCAGAGGCCGGCCAAGTTCGTGAAATCGCGGCAGCGCCGCGATCAGCGCAAAGCTCTGATCGGCGCGCTTGGCAAACCCCAACCCGGGATCCAGGACGATCGCGTCGGCGCTGACACCGGCCGCGGCTGCCCGGTCCATGGCCTGACCAAGTTCGGCAGCCACGTCCGCAACGATATCGAGATAGGCGGCTTCGCGGTACATCTGGCGCGACCGTCCGCGGGTGTGCATCAAGACCACCCCGGCACCCGTCTTCGCGACCACCTCTGCCAGCCTGTGATCATACTCTAACCCGCTGATGTCGTTCACGATACAGGCGCCGGCACCAACCGCCGCCGAGGCCACGCCGGCCTTGTACGTATCGATGGAAATCGGAACGCGGACGCGCCCGGCGAGGCGCTCGATCACCGGCATCACGCGGGCCAGTTCGTCGGCCTCGGACACCGCGTCGGCGCCGGGACGCGTGGACTCGCCGCCAATGTCGACGATGTCGGCGCCAGCCTCTTCCATGCGAAGAGCGAGCGCGGCGGCTTCCTCGGGATCGGTCACGCCCCCGGCAAACGAGTCGGGCGTCGCATTGACGATGCCCATCACGAGTGTTCGGTCGCCCAGTGCCAGAAACCGCCCGTGGGCGAGCGACAGGGTGAACACCGGGCGAACGGCAATCGTGTCCATGGCGCGTTCAATTGTGACAGAAGGGCGGGCGGGCGAGGCGAGGAACCTGCGAAAAAGGCCCGCGTTGATGGACCCAGCATCGGTATCGACGCCGATCGCCTACAACCGGCACTCTTCGATGAGCATCCGGAGCGAGTCGATGCGAGTAGTCGGACCGCGCGGTGACGCGGCCCAAACCCTCTCCTCGCGCCGGCCTCAGTGCTCCGAAGGCAGCGGACTCTGAAGCGGGGCGACGATGCCGGCTGCCGAACGCTCCGCGCCGGGCTCGGACGGGCTGTCGGTGACCACGGCGGTCGGCGGCGCGCTGACCGGCGCCACCAGATCGACCGGTTCGCCCGCGACGATGCGCCTGACCTGTTCGCCGTCGAGCACCTCGCGCGTGAGCAGTTCGTCGGCAATCTTGGTGAGCGCTTCACGGTGCGACAGCAACTCGCCCTTCGCCCGGTCGTGGTTCTCCGAGACGATACGCCGCACTTCCTGGTCGATCTTGACGGCGGTGTCTTCGCTGTAATCCTGGTGCTGCGCGATTTCGCGGCCGAGGAAGATCTGCTCTTCCTTCTTGCCGAAGGTCAGGGGCCCCATCTCCGGGCTCATGCCCCACTCGCACACCATCTTGCGCGCCAGATCAGTCGCCCGCTCGAGGTCGTTGCCCGCGCCCGTCGTCACGCTCCCCAGGCAAATATCTTCGGCGATGCGCCCGCCCATCAGAATCGCAATCTGATCGAACAGGAACTCCTGCGAGTAGTTGTGCTTCTCGTCCACCGGCAACTGCTGCGTGAGCCCGAGCGCCATGCCGCGAGGGATGATCGTCACCTTGTGGATCGGATCCGCGGTCGGCAGCACGACAGTGAGCAGCGCATGCCCGGCTTCGTGAATCGCCGTCACGCGCTTTTCCTGCTCGCTGATCACCATCGAACGCCGCTCCGAACCCATCAGGACCTTGTCCTTGGCAAACTCGAAGTCGGCCATCTTCACAGACTTCTGGTTGTAGCGCGCCGCGCCCAGCGCCGCCTCGTTAACCAGGTTGGCGATGTCGGCGCCGGAGAATCCGGACGTCCCCCGCGCCAGCACCGCCACGTCCACGTCGTCGGCCAATGGAATCTTGCGCGTGTGCACGACGAGGATGCCTTCGCGTCCCCTTACGTCGGGCCGCTGCACGATGACGCGGCGATCGAATCGGCCTGGCCGCAGCAGGGCCGGATCGAGCACGTCGGGCCGGTTGGTCGCCGCCATCAGAATGACGCCTTCGTTCGACTCGAAGCCGTCCATCTCAACCAGCAACTGGTTGAGCGTCTGTTCGCGTTCGTCGTGGCCGCCGCCCAGGCCCGCGCCACGGTGACGCCCGACCGCGTCAATCTCGTCGATGAAGATAATGCACGGCGCGTTCTTCTTGCCCTGCTCGAACAGATCGCGAACACGGGATGCGCCGACGCCGACAAACATCTCGACGAAATCCGAACCGCTGATCGAAAAGAACGGGACGTTCGCCTCGCCAGCCACCGCCCGCGCCATCAGCGTCTTGCCGGTGCCCGGAGGGCCCATCAGCAGGACGCCCTTCGGGATGCGCCCGCCCAGTTTCTGGAATTTCGCAGGCTCCTTGAGGAACTCGATGATCTCCTGCAGTTCTTCCTTGGCCTCGTCGACGCCAGCGACATCCTTGAACGTCACCTTCTTCTGCGAACCGGTCGACAGCTTCGCCTTGCTTTTGCCGAACGACAGCGCCTTGTTGCCCCCGGTCTGCATCTGCCGCATGAAGAAGATCCAGAAGCCGATCATCAGCAGCGCCGGCGCCCACGAATACAGGAGCGAGGCCCACGGACTGGCGGTGGCTTCCTTGGCGGTGATCATCACGTTGCGCTCGACCAGTTTGTTGGCCAGCCCGTCGTACTGGGCGGGCGCAAACGTGCGGAACGATTCGTTCGCCTTGGTGGTGCCGGTGATTTCGCTGCCGGTGATGGTTACCTGCGAGACCTGCCCCGAGTCGACCCAGGACATGAACTCGCTGAAGGTAATAGACTTATCCCGCGGCTGGAACGCTCCAGACAGGTTCCAGACCAGAATAGCCACTACCACCAGGACCAGCCAGAACACGAGGCTTCGAATCGTGGAGTTCACCTAAATATCTCCCAACCGCGTAAGTGTTAAGAATACCACGCTTTGCGTGTGTTCCGTGACTCGCCCCTCGTCGCTCGAAATCTGACCGGCGACCCACAGAATGCGCCCGTCCCGGTTCACCACAATTGGCACCCGGTCCCGGTCCGCGCGTGGCACCTTTCGATCGACCAGCACGTCCTGGAGTTTCTTGCGCCTGCGCAGCCCGAACGGCCGCAGAACGTCGCCGGGAACCCTCGAGCGCACCCACAAGCCCCCGGCCGCCGCGGCGCCGTCGATACAGGCGGCCTGATTCCGGACAACATCATTGTTTCTCACGACTTGCGCGACGTCGACCTGCGCCTCGACGGCGTCAATCACACACGCGCATTCTGGAATTTCAACCCGGCCGGGCACACTCAGACGGTAGTTGAAGCCAACGGCAGCGGCCGCGCGACGCGAATCCCTTCTCGTTAAGACACAAATTCCCGCGTTTAGTTCCACGCGGATGCCGGGAAGGTCGGCGGCCTGACCACTGTGGCCCCCTGTGGCGAGTGCGAGGACGTGCTCGGCGTGGTCGAAACCGAAAAATCGGGAATCGTTGACGCGAACGAGCGACTTGCGGACGACCCGCCTGGCGATCGCCTTAGGGAGCATGGTCAGCCCGGCGGCGTCGAGTGCGATGCCACCGCCAACCGCAGCAGATTCGATGGAGGCGCGCGCCTGCTCGGCCATGTTGTCGAGCAGCGCAGATTCATCGCGAAAGACCAGAGCCTGCCGCGCGAGCACGCCCTTGATATCGGCATTGAGGTGCGTGGCCAGCGAAGGCAACAGGTGATGCCGAATCCAATTGCGGGGGATGGTGAGGTCGCGGTTGCTCGAGTCCTCGCGGTGCGGTTCGCCGACCTCGTCGAGCCACACGACCAGATCGGGCCGGCGGACATCGAGCAGCGGCCGGACGAAGATCCCGCGCATGGGGTGGATCCCACCGAGTCCGGATGAGCCGGCACCTCGCAGAAGCCGAAGCAGCACGGTTTCCGCCTGATCGTCTTGAGTGTGCCCGGTGGCCACGCGATCGGCGCCGAGCCGGACGGCCGCGTCGGCAAACCAGGCGTATCTGGCGCGCCGGGCGGCCACCTCGATTGATACGTGGGCCTCGCGCGCAAGGGCCGCGACGTCGGCCGAGCCGGTTTCGAACCTCACGCCGAGGCGAGCCGCGAGGTCGCGACAAAACGCCTGGTCGCCGTCGCTCTCGCCGCCCCTCAGTTGGTGATTGAAATGCGCCAAGCCGGCCAACTCGAATCCGCAGACCGCCGCCAACTGGCGGAGCAGGAGCAGCAGCGCCACCGAATCGGCGCCGCCCGACACGGCGACCAGCACGCGAGAGGCGGGCGGCATCAGCCTCTCGCGGTCGATGGCTCGGCGGACGCGGTCGAGGAGCGGCATCATGGCATGAGAACGACTGGGACAAAAGCGTTCGAGGGGTCGGACGTCGATGACGTGCGACCCCTCGACATGTCTGGTGCCGGTGCAGGGACTTGAACCCCGGACAACGCGGATATGAGCCGCGTGCTCTGACCAACTGAGCTACACCGGCCTGAACCCATAATTGTACCACACAGGTATTCGGAACTGGGCCACCGCGAATCGCCGGAAGGCGGCGAGCCTTCGACAGAGGCGTCATGCCGTCGCGGGCCTGGACCAGAGAGAGAGAGGGGGGCGCGGCCCGAATCCGGTTGCCGCCACCATATACTGCACAGATGGCCCACCTGCCGACCTCAACCGGCGCCACCGAGGCCACGAGGGCCACCGAAGCCACAGGGGCCGCCGACGCGACCGCCGGCACTGAAGCGACCGCCGGCACAAAGGACGCCGACGCGACCGCCGGCACAGAGGACGCCGACATGACCGACGGGGCGGATGCCCCAACGCGGCCGCCGCTCAAATGGGCCGGTGGCAAGCGGTGGCTCGTGCCGCACGTCCGGCGACTCTGGGCGCCCCATGCCACGCACCGGTTGGTCGAACCGTTTTGCGGCGGGCTGGCCGTCACGCTCGCCATCGGACCAGAGCGCGCGCTGGTCAACGACATCAACCCGCATCTGATCAATTTTTACCGCCAGCTCAAGCGGGGTCTGACCATCCGGCTGCCGATGGAGAACGACTCCGCCGCGTACTACGCGCATCGGCAACGCTTCAATCAATTGCTGCGAGACGGGCGGGTGAAGACGGCCGAGGCCGCGTCGCTCTTCTACTACCTGAACCGCACCGGATTCAACGGCCTGTGCCGCTTCAACAAATCCGGCGAGTTCAACGTCCCGTTCGGCCGGTACGCCCGCATTCGGTACGACCGCGACTTCTCTGGCTACGTTGGCGCGTTTGCCGGCTGGGACTTTCGACACGTGGACTTCGAGCGCCTGCCACTGCGGCCCGACGACTTCGTCTACGCCGATCCGCCCTACGATGTGCCGTTCACCCAGTACGCCCGCGGGCGTTTTTCGTGGGACGACCAGGTCCGAGCGGCCACGTGGCTGGCGCGTCACACCGGTCCGGTCGTGCTGTCGAACCAGGCCACACCGCGAATTGTCGCGCTCTACGAGCGCCTCGGCTTCAGACTGACGTGCTTGTCAGCGCCTCGCCGGATCAGTTGCACCGGCGATCGCACGCCGGCGCGAGAAGTGCTGGCGGTGAGGAATCTGTAGGCGCGGCGCCCTGGTGAATCCCGCGCAGGCTGGAACCGGTCCGGTGTCCGCACCCGCCGAGGACGCCTCGTCGGGGTGACGCGGCCTCGTGCGTTCGCTACTCTCCCGCCGCTTCGATGATCGCGGCAGCCAGCAACGGAATCAGAATCTCGTGCTGGCCGATCAGGCTGTAGCCGTGCCCTCCCGTGCCGGCCACCGGTCTGGTGACCACGTTGGTCTGTGGCCGGTACAGACGCGCAAAGTCGAGATTGACGGTCGTGAGACCAGTCAGGGGAAGGCCTCGGTTTCGCGACAGCGCCACGGCTTTGAGAAACACCTCGGGGAGCACCACCGCCGACCCGCAGTTCAGATAGACGCCGCGGTTGAGCTTCGCGACGTTTGACGCGAAGTAGCGGAAGTCGCGCAGGCTGCCCTCTCCGATCGCCTCGCCCGAAGCGTCCGGGTGCATGTGGATGATGTCGGTGCCTATCGCGACGTGCACGGTGAGCGGCACCCCCAACTGCGCGGCCGTGGCGGCCACGCTGAGGTGACCAAACGGCGGCGGCGAATCAGCCAGGTATTTCCCGACGGCCTGCCCCAGGCCCAGGCCTTGCGCCACGCCCTCGTTGATCGCGCGATTCAGCAGGCGGCCCGTTTCTTCGGCCATGCCAAACCGGCCGGTCCCGAGCGTCTGATCCACGTCTTCGGAAGTGGCACCCCCGAGCGCGATCTCGAAATCGTGGATGATGCCGGCGCCGTTGGTGGCAAACGCCGAGACGAACCCGCGTCGCGCCAGGTCAATCAGGATGGGCGAGACTCCGGTCTTGATGACGTGCGCGCCAAATCCCCAGATGATGCCGCCGCCCGCCTTGCGCGCCTCCACGATGGCGGACACGACGGCCCGGAGGTCGGCGGCGCCAAGCACATTCGGCAGGCCCGCGACAAATGCCCCGACGCTGTCGCCCTTCTGGTGCGGCGATCCAAAATCGGCAACCGCCGCCTTGCTCGCGCGCGACGCCAGCGGGTAGGTGTGAACGTCCGACAGGTCGAATTCTTCGTAAGGAAAAGGCACGTCACGCTCCATCACGGTGGGTAGACGGTTGGCGATAGACAGACGGTAACCACCCGCGCCACGAAACGCAAGAGCTCGGGCCGCTCCGGCGCGCATGGGCATGCGATTCCTCCGCGTCCCCGCTCACACAAGTCCGGGCCGCTCCGGCGCGCATGGGCATGCGGTTCCTCCGCGTCCCCGCTCACACAAGTCCGGACCGCTCCAGCGCGCGTGGGCGTGCGGTTCCTGTGCGGCCCCGCTCACACAAGCCGGCAAACCGCGCCTTGCCAGGACTCGTCGCCGGTCTCACGTGTGCGCTATTCGCGCAGTCAGTCTTGGCCTTCACGGCGCGCTTTGCAGACTGACGCCCTTCGATTTCGCTCAGGGCTTCGCTGTCGGCTTGGTTCGAGGGGCCGCGCCGGAAGCCGCACGCCCACGAGATCGCTGGCTGATAGCCCTCGCGATCGCGAACACAGCCCTGGCTCGCCGAAGCGATCGCTAACTGATCGCCCTCGCGATCGCGAACACAGCCCTGGCTCGCCGAAGCGATCGC
>Ga0194060_10000254_pt1 | contig 38015 bp, 22 predicted proteins | sample SepL225m_MetaG_FD_163427 | JGI IMG/M metagenome (GOLD analysis project Ga0194060, IMG submission 163427) | Anoxic zone freshwater microbial communities from boreal shield lake in IISD Experimental Lakes Area, Ontario, Canada - Sep2016-L222-5m | ecosystem: Environmental > Aquatic > Freshwater >...
ACATAATACTAATATATTTAACTGCTATATTTTATCCTCTGCCCTAACTTATTGAGATGTTACCCGGAAGTCCGTTAAAAACAGGTAAAAGTGGTTTCAGGATTGTTTTCCGGAGACTTCGTACAGTCATCCGGAGACCCAGGATGGCCGTCCGGAGACTTCGGATGGTCATCCAAGTACCTCAACAGACAAAAGTGAGTTAATTTTTTCCTTCCGGAGACTTAGGATAACCATCCAGGTGCCTCAGATGGACATCCTGAGACTTCGGATAGCGTGGAGATACCTCAAATAGAGCATAATTTCGCAATATAATGTATGCTGACCCGAATTTCCCAAATTTTTCAGTTTTTAAGACTAAAGCACCATGAACATATCAAAAATATTTTGACGGAATTAGTTATAATTTTACTGTTAACTGATTAATAGTTACACTAATGTTGAAATTATTAACCAATTATACAAAATATTTTAGGGAAAACTTCATGAAAATGCAAAACGATACCGCAAAGCTAAAAATTATGAAATCCACGTTAACAAGTGTGATGTTTCTGATAATATTCAGAACCGGATGGACAATATTCAATCCGGTTTTGGATTCCGGCATAAGATATTTTCATTCAATCAAATTTTTCTGCCGGAAGTAAAATGGTAAAAGTAGTGCCTGTGCCAACTTTGCTACTTACATTTATTTTACCATTCATAAGAGCTATCATTTTTTTTGCAAGAGTAAGTCCGAGTCCTGTCCCTTCAAACTTTCTGGTTGTTCCCTCGCTTGCCTGGCGGAATTCCTCAAATATTCTATCCTGATTATCCAGGTCAATGCCTATTCCGGTATCAATGACAGAAACCTTTCCCCAGTATCTGTTCTCCTCATCAACAAATTTACCAGTCTCAATGCTGACACTCCCTTCATTGGTAAACTTAATGGCGTTATCTATTATGTATATGAGCGCCTGGTCAAACAAAGTACTATCGAGAAGGCAATGGAGAACAGGCTCTCCGACCATGAATCTAAGAGAAATATTTTTCTCGTGAGCTTCGGTTGCAAAGTAGCCAAGTATATTTTCAGTAACCTTATTAAGATCTTTTTCAATTAATGTAGCCTGAAGTTTTCCGGCTTCAAGTTCTGAAAATCTTAGAAGTGAGTTAAGCGTAGTAAGAAGCCTTATGCCTGACTGATTGATTGCTTCAACAAGATGGAAGTGTTCCTCATTTTGAAGTTCTTCACTTAAAAACTGGGAGTAGCCGATTATACCAATGAGCGGTGTACGAAATTCATGGCTCATATTTCCAAGCAATGAGCTTTTGAACTGATTAAGTTCTTCGGCTTTAGCCTTTGCCTCTCTAAGTTCAGCCTCTATTGCTTTTCTCAGGATAATATCTTCCTTTGTCTTTTTCAGTTCGAGATGAGTAAAGACTCGGGCAAGCAACTCTTCGTGGTTAAACGGCTTCGTGATATAATCCACGCATCCAACTTCAAAGCCTTTAATAATATCAGCAGAATCAACCTTTGAAGTCAGGAATATAATCGGGATATGCCTGGTTTCAGGCAGTCCTTTAAGGATTTTACAAACCTGATAGCCATCGATGTCAGGCATAGCAATATCAAGTAAAATCAGATCGGGTAGTTTTGTCGTTGCTACTTTAATTGTCTGATTTCCGTTCACGGCAATGGCAACCTGGAACTCATTTTTCTTGAGAATATTACCCAATACCTCAAGATTTTCAGGAATATCATCAGCTATAAGAATAACTGAGTCTTTAATTAAATCCCATCGTTCGGCTGAATGTATCATAAAAATTTTATTGAAGGGAGATTATTTTCTGCACCATCCCAGGGTACTGATCAAGCACCTGTGTCATCTTATCAATTCTGAGCTGGCTTGCATGCTGGTAAAGATTATCCCCATATTCGATAAGTATCTTATTCTCATTTCCCTCTCCAAGCTTTTTTATTTGTAAAGCAAAATCCGTAATATCGTCAATGAACATCCCTGACTGAGCATTTTTCCATTTACGAATAAACTCACCTTCAAGCAGGGACTTCAGCTCAGAGAATTTAAGATTTCTAATGACATGTGAACTATTTTCATCCAGCTGGTCAAGTCCCAGATGAGTAACGATACGGGTTAACAGTTCAGAAGGAATAAAAGGCTTAACGACATAATCAACCGCACCAGCTTTAAGAGCTTTCATAATGCTGTCGGTTTCAATTCTCGCCGTAAGAAAAATAACCGGGATATTTTTAGTCTGTGGATTTTCCTTCAGTTTTTTACATACTGTAAAACCATCCATCTCAGGCATAGAGACATCAAGAAGAATCATATGCGGTATTTTAACCTGAGCTATAGAAATAGCCTGTTTGCCATTAATCGCAAAAGCGATATGAAAACCTTTCTCACGCAAAGTACTACCAAGAACCTGAAGATTTTCCGGCATATCATCAACAATTAATATTTTTGTCTTCTTAAATATTTCAGTCTGCTCTGTTGACATTTCTCTTTTGCCTCACAATGAGAGTATCTTATAAATAAATTTTATTCTGACTTGGTATCAACTGCCAGTAAGCTTAGCAATAAGCAACGGAAAGTTTGCAAGCATACTGGTAATTTTCGTAACCTTAAAACTATCGGCAGCCTGATGCAGATTTTCACCAAAATCCTTCAGCAATTCAATCTTATTAGTTTCGGCAAAGGCAGTCATTTTTTTTGCAAATTCCATTATCTCGTCGATCATCATCCCTTCGTTAACCTTTGTGTATTCCTGCATCAGTTCAGAGTTGAGATAAGTAGCATTCTCATCCTTAATCTGATAAATTATTTCATTAATGGAATTTACAGATTGCTCTGCCACGCTCGTTTTCGGCGGTATGTTATTCTTTATTTTTCGCTTTAGATAATAAGATAAATACTTTACCAAATCCAGTTTATCTATTGGTTTTTGGATATATCCATCAAAAAGATTAGTAAGCTGAAGATTCTCATTATTATAAGAATGAGCAATCAAAGCGATAACCGGAAGGTCATGAAACTCCTTTTCCTTTTTTAGTTGCTGAACAGACTGGAACCATTCAGCAAGCGGCACCTGAATATCCATAAGAATAAGATGCGGCTTAAATAATTTTGACAGTTCAATTATCTGCTGGCCGGTAACTGCCTCTATAATCACAAAGTTTTTCGACTCAAGATATTCCTTAATAATTTTTCCATTTGAGATAACCTCTTCAACGAGGATAATCCTGCTACCGTCAAAAATAAAATCTGTAAGATCTTCTGTTTCCGCTTTATCTATATCATCAGAATCATCATTAGTAATAACGATATCAGGAATAAAGAAAGAGAAGGCTGACCCCTTGCCAACTTCACTATGGACAGTAATGGAGCCATTCATCATTTCAACAAGGCGCTTCGTAATTGTAAGACCAAGTCCGGTACCGCCATATTTCCTTGTACTTTGCCCTTCCTGCTGAGTAAAAGCCTCAAAAATCCTGGTATGTTGTTCTTCCGGAATTCCAATACCCGAATCATGAACAGACACAGACAAGTCGCATAAGGTCTGGTTCTCTTTTATATTTACTTTTAGCGTCAGTCCAATGGTACCGGAGTCAGTAAACTTAACTGCATTGCCAATCAGGTTAAGTAGTATCTGTCTTAGCCGGACTTCATCAAGGATCAATCTTTTAGGGAGAGCCGGATCAATATCCGTTACAAATTCGACACCTTTCTTATCTCTAAGCATAACACAATAAATCTGCTCAAGCTCTCCGACAAGCGTATGCAGACTCATTGGCTCCGGACTTATATCTATTCTGCCAGCTTCTATTTTTGATAAGTCGAGTATATCATTAATAAGTGTAAGAAGATTGCGTCCGCTTGTAACAATGCCTGACAGATACTCATTCGATTTTAAATCGTTTGTTCTATCCTTCAACAATTCAGAAAATCCAAGGATCGCATTTATAGGAGTTCGGATCTCGTGGCTCATATTAGCAAGGAAAACACTCTTTGCCTTATCAGCGTTTTCGGCTGCCTCCTTTGCGCTTTTAATTTCCTCTTCCGCCTTCCGTCTTTCAGTTATATCGTTAAGAGTACCGGATGTACCAATATTATTATTATCCTTATCGAGAGTAAGTCTCGCGAAAACTTCAATCCATTTGAATCCGCCATCTTTGGTATTATAGCGGATTTCATGCCGGCAATATTCCTTTTTTCTCTCAATAAGGGGAATGAACCGTTCATAATTTAACTGCCTGTCATCAGGATAAACATAATTCAGAAAGTTATCGCCTATGCTCTCTTTAAGAGAAAAGCCGGTAACTTCTTCCCACGCGGGATTAAGAAATAACCATTTACCCTCGACATTCGTCTGAAAAATTACTTCTTTCAGATTATCAACTACAGACTGATATTTCTCCTCACTTTCGCACAGTTTATTTTCTGATTCCTTTCTCTGTGTTATATCGCGAAGTGACCCTTCAAATCCTTTGGGCATATCGGGGGAGTATTCGAACTGATGGACATTAATTGACGTAACAACGACCCTGTCATTAAAATCCTTCAGCCTTATCTCAAAATCCGAAACTTCAGATTCAATCTGAATCGCATCTATAAGCTTCTGCAGGGTGCTGCTTTCAAAGAATATCTCACTAATATTAGACCCGATTAAGTCCCCGCGTGAAAAAGTAGTATAGCGCTCTATGGACGGACTTATCTCAAGAATTTTCCCATACTGGTCCATCTGAAAAAAGACATCCTGCACATTCTCAAAAATTTTCCTAAACTTTAACTCACTTAAAGCAAGCGCATCCTCGAAATTCTTCCGCTCAGTTATATCTTCTTTTACCGCAATAAAATTTGTAATCTGCCCGTTAAAACTTCTAATAGGAGAAATCGATACAACTTCCCAAAAGAACTCACCATTTTTCTTCTTGTTACAAAATTCTCCTTTCCAGTCGTTCCCTGTAAGAAGAGTTTTCCATAAATTTTTATATTCCGCTGCTAATGTTAGTCCGGATTTAAATATTCGTGGATTTTTTCCCAATACTTCATCATATGAATAACCGGTAGTTTCGATAAATTTTGGGTTTACATATTCAATATTACCCATAGTATCAGTAATAATAACAGATACCGGACTTTGTATGACAGCCCTTGAAAGCTTTCTCAATTCCTGTTCGGTAAAAGCATGCGCTTTGATTTCCTCTACCAGCTCAGTTTTTTGCCCAAAAAATTTCACTATAAGCGAAGCAAGTATGCCAAATTCATCCTTCTGAGATTCCAGCTTTTCTATCAGCTCAGGTTTTTCTTCCCGCAGGCTTTTTGAAATAAGAGCCAGCGGACGGCCAATGACGCTGACAAGGAAATAAAAAATAGCGGCAATAATCAGAATACCATAAAAAACAGACATGGCTAATAAGATATTCGAATTATTATTCATATTTCGCAATATCTCTGAATCGGTTTTACATATAATCCTTACAAGTGCTTTGCCGTTATAATCATTGATTGTCTTAATGTTAACGATGAAAGAGTTATCATCATTTACTATAGTGGTTATCTTATCCTTTAGTTCCCAGTCAAGGTTAACCTTTCCTGACATAAGTTGTGAAAGCTCGCTTATCAGGTCCTTATTCCAAAGTCGTCCTGCGATCAGATATCCGCCAGGCTGGCTTTCACGTTTAAAATCAGAGCCTGGCTGTACCGGAGCTACCCTTATCTCCAGCAATCCGAGTTCTGTTTTCACAAAAATGTGATGAAACCAGTCCTGCCCTATAAGAAGCTTTTTAAAAACAGACATTTCTAAAGGGAAGGTAAATTTCCTGCGAGGCTCAATTGAATTTACCCGATAGACCAGATTGAAATTCTTGTCATAAAGCCAAAAAAACTGACAATTATAAGTTGGCAAAGCACTATCAATATTTATTGCCGGCCAAACCTTATCCCTGGTTTTTATAAACTTAAGCATTTCATCCCAAAAGCTGTAATCATATACAAGGCTTTCAAGACCTTTTGACTGAAGTTTTATCATTTTATCGAGTAAACGAGACCTCTCCTTCTCCGTTTCCCGGGTGGAAGAATTTAGTTTTGAGAGTTCATAGCTTCTGAGTAAAAATAAACCCAGAGTAAACATCGCAAAAATCGCAAAAATGAAAATAAAAATCCGTATTTGAATCTTTTTCAAAAGATGGATCCTGTTTGGTAAAGTATTTAGGTTTATAACACGTTATGACCGCCTGATAATAATCGGCTCAAAAATCAGTATCTCTTACACTTAATAAGCCGCCTGTTTCAATTATACTTAGCTATGAACCGGGATCTGATATTTTTCAGTTTCGAGCTCATAATTATCGGCTCTGAGCTGATATTTTTTAGTTCAAAGCTTACATTTATCAGTTCCGGACTGATAAATATGAGTTTGGAGATGATAATTATCAGTTATAGACTAGTATCATACATTCATACATAATTTGAAAAGGTTAATTTGTAAATTCCTGCGTCAGGTCCTTTCCCGTTTTGGCTGAAATAAACTGAAACGATGCAGGACTATATGTTTCCTTTTCATCCATTCTGATTCTGATAAAATATTTGAATTGTAGTTTCATGATTTTATTTATGTTGCCTTCCTTTAGTTTATCACCAAGCGATGGATGAACATTTAATATCAGGAATCGTTCAGATGACTTGCGTCTGAAGTTTTTCAGCCAGACTTCCATTTCATGCAACAAATTTGAACGCTTTGTAAGCAGTCCCGTACCCAGACAGAATGTACATACTTCATTCATTGTGTGAAGGATATTCTCCCTGATACGCTGTCTGGTAATCTGAACAAGACCGAAATCAGTCATCGGCAGTACAGATACCTTTGCCCTGTCCCTGCGGAATTCTTTTTTTAATTCATCATAGACTTTTTTTCTATTCTTTTCGTCATCGAGGTCAATAAAGTCGCAGACAATCAGTCCGCCAATATCCCTAAGCCTGAGCTGACGGGCAATTTCGCGGGATGCTTCAAGATCTGTCTTGAGCGAGTTAAGTTCCTGCTCTTTTTTAGCAGCATAGCGCCCGCTGTTTACATCTACAACAACCATAGCTTCAGTATGTTCAATAATCAGATAACCCCCGCTTGGGAGCTGGACTTTCCTGCCCATAAGCGTCTTGATCTGCTCATCAATCTTAAAAGCTTCAAATATAGACTGCTGACCACGGAAAAGTTCAATCTTATCCGCAAGTGCCGGCTGCATAAGATGAATGTAAGTCTTAATCTGCTTATGAAGCTTTTTGGAATCTATAATTACTTTTGATATATCCGGAGTAAACAAGTCGCGGATTACGCTGTCTGTGGTATTAAGATCCTGATAAAGCAACGCTGGCGGTTTTTCGTTTTTCACCTGCGCCTGCATATCTTCCCATGTCTTAACCAGATATCTGAGATCATCGGAAAGCGATTCTTCGCTCTGATCCTTTGCTGCTGTTCTAATAATGAGACCGCAGTTATCGGGCAGAATACTTTTAGCCATGCTTTTCAAACGTTTGCGTTCACGAAAATCGGGTATCTTTTTTGAAATGCCAATCTTATTATCGAAAGGCAGGAGAACACAAAATCTGCCCGGGAGAGAAATAGCTGAGGTAACGCGGACACCCTTATTGCCAACAGGTTCCTTTGTAACCTGAATGATAATATCCTGCCCCTTATGAAGCTTAGGAATTGTATATTCTTTTTTTTGATCATCTTCAGGCTTAGCCTGATTTTTTTTACCCGGAGCAGATTCTGTACCGGACAGATCCTCATCTGAGTCATCGATATCATCATCTTCGAGGATACTTGATAGTTCGCTTAATCTGTCGCCAATATCTGAAAAATGCAGAAAAGCATCGTGCTGCATACCAATATCGATGAAAGCTGCTTTAATCCCTGGCAATATTCTTGCAACCCTGCCAAGATATATATCTCCGACCATCCTTCTTTTTTCAGGATGTTCAACAAAAAAATCAACAAGATAATTATCTTCTATTATTGCAACGCGATTTTGCGAAGAGGTTGAATTTATTATAATTTCTTTAATCATGCGCGCATCATTTCTTAAAATGAACCATTATTTTAATACTTATGATTTTGTCTCCTTAGCCCAGAAAAGAACACGGTTATTAAAATCCTGTGTTATCTTTCCCAAGTCTTCTTCAGAGTACAAGTTATTTTTAATTCTTTCACAATGCGCTTCGATAAACTCTTCGAGCGCTTTAAGGTCATTGAAAGAGAAAATATCTTCAATGAACTGAGAGATCCCATTATAGAATCTGAAATACCAGATAAGATTTTTATATGCTTTTCTGACACCCATCTCTTCACCTGAATCCAGCTTAAGCAAATGAAGGTGTTTTAATGCAACTTTTTTTACTTCATCAATATGAGGCAGACCAGGATCAATGCCGGTTTCCATTAATAAATTGAGTCTCTTAAAGATAAACGGATTGCCAATAGCTCCGCGGGCAATAAAGACCGAATCGCAACCGGTTTCATCTATCATTCGAATACACTCATCAGCACTAAAAAGGGAACCATTGCCGATAACCGGAATAGATACAGCCTGTTTGACTTTGCCAATCCAATGCCAGAGCGGCTCATCTATATACTTGTCATTTCTTACACGGGCATGAACAGTAATAAATGAAGCTCCGTTTCCCTCAATGATTTTGGCATTTTCAATCACATTGATTTTTTGGCGCGTGCGTCCAAGCCTGATCTTAACAGACACCGGTATATTACCCGCGGCTCTGACCATTGTTTTAACCAGCCTTCCAAGAAGTTCGGGTTCATCAAGTATAGCGGCACCGAGTCCATACTTACAGACATCTTGTACAGAACATCCGCAATTGAGGTCTATTACATCAGGATTTAATGATTTAAGGTCCTGAATAGCATTATAGATATAACTTTCATCTCTTCCAAGAAGCTGAATACCAATAGGTTTCTCGCTTCTGTTAAAGGCAAGAGCTTTGAGCGACCGAAAAACATTATCAATAATACCTTTCGCACTAATCATCTGAGTAAACGTCAGCCCTGCACCCTGTTCTCTTGCAATCTTTCTAAAAGGAGCATCGGTTACATCCGCCATCGGAGCAAGTATAGCCCGCCGCCCTAAATCTAATTCACCTATTTTCATTAAATCTTTTTTCTGTCGTTAAAGTCCCCTGATTAATTGGGATGCTATAAAATAAAGACGCCACCGGTTCAGGCAGCGTCTCTTACAAAATGATTACTAATTTTCTATTGGCGCACCATCAGCTGTCAGTAATGCCTTACGGCTGAGGCTCATCTTTCCATTCTCAACCTTAATGAGTTTTACTTTTACAGTATCACCTTCCTTTAAGACATCGGTTACCTTGTTAATTTTTTTATGGTCAATCTGTGAAATATGCAATAAGCCTTCCTTACCAGGGAGAATTTCAACAAAGGCTCCGAATTCCATAATCTTAATTACCTTGCCTTCATATATTTCGCCTGCTTCCGGTGTAGCGGTAAGACACTTGATATAGTCTTTACATTTTCTCGCGCTTTCCTTGTTGGCCGAGGCAATACTAACCGTTCCGTCTTCTTCGATATTAATATCTACACCGTATGTCTTCTGCAAGCCCTGTACTGTCTTTCCTCCGGGTCCAATGAGAAGCCCGATCTGATCAGTCTGAATCTTCATTGTGATAAGGCTTGGGGCATACTGCGAAACCTGGGCTTTAGGCTCGGCAATCGCTTCCTGCATAATTGAAAGTATGTGAAATCTTCCTTCTTTTGCCTGTTTGAGAGCTGTTTCCATAATCTCAAATGAAATACCCTGAATCTTGATATCCATCTGAATAGCGGTAATACCTTCAGTTGTTCCGGCTACCTTGAAGTCCATATCACCTAAGTGATCTTCGTTTCCAAGAATATCAGAAAGGACTTTGAATTCAGAAGCTTCCTTAATAAGTCCCATAGCAATCCCTGCAACAGGTTTCTTAATTGGCACACCGCCTTCCATAAGCGCTAAAGTACCCGCGCAAACAGTAGCCATCGATGAGGATCCGTTTGACTCAAGTATGTCTGAGTTAAGACGGATTGTGTATGGGAATACCTCTTCGGATGGAACAATTTTCCTGATAGCTCTTTCCGCCAGATTGCCATGTCCAATTTCTCTTCTTCCAACACCTGACATCCTGCCGACTTCCCCAACTGAGAAAGGAGGAAAGTTATAGTGAAGAATAAATTTCTTCCTGTATTCTTCCTGAAGTCCGTCTATAATCTGTTCATCGCTCTTAGTACCAAGTGTCATTGAAGTAAGACTCTGTGTTTCGCCTCTTGTAAAAAGAGCAGAACCATGCGTGCGTGGCAGTACGCCAAGCTCAATCGTGATTGGTCTTATCTGTGTAAGATTCCTGCCATCAAGTCTTAAACCTTTTTCAAGTATCCGCCTGCGCATAAGATTTTTTTCAAGATCATGGAGTATATTCTTTATATCAGCTGTATTCTCCGGGTATTTCTCTTTTAGTGCTTCAAGAACTGAACTGTTAAGTTCCTTATTCTGAGCTGAACGTTCTTCCTTTGCAAGAACTGAAGAAACAATTTCAGCATACTTATCATGAGCAAGAGCATAAACGTCCTTAACAAGAGTTTCGTTAATAACTTTTTCAGTTACTGCTCTCTTAGGTCTGCCACACATTTGGCGAAGTTCAAGCTGGAGAGCAATAAGCTTTTTGATTTCCTCATGAGCTGCCTTAAGAGCTTCAAGCAGATCAGCTTCGCTAATCTCATTAGCCTCGCCTTCAACCATCATAATAGACGATTCAGTACCGGCTACGATGATTTCCATATCACTCTGAGCAATCTGCTGGTGAGTCGGATTGATAATATACTTACCTTCGATTCTTCCTACTCTGACTTCGCCAACCGGTTCAAGGAATGGGATATCTGAAATCGTCAATGCGGCTGAAGCGCCAATAGCTGCAAGCACGTCCGCATCGTTTTCATTATCAAATGAGTAAACAAAAGCAACAAGCTGAGTATCATTCATATATGAATCAGCAAACAGCGGGCGTATCGGTCTGTCGATTAATCTGGCACTTAATACTTCTTTTTCTGTTGGTTTGCCTTCGCGTTTAAAAAATCCGCCAGGTATCTTTCCGGCTGCCGAAGTTCTCTCGCGGTATTCAACTGAAAGAGGGAAAAAATCCTGCCCTTCCTTAACTTCCTCTGAAGCAACCGCTGTAACAAGTACCATGGTATCGCCGAGACGAACCATTACCGCGCCGTTAGCCTGTTTGGCATATCTTCCGGTTTCAATCGATAATAATTTCCCGCCAACTTCAATTTCTTTCTTATAAATCATTAATTTGACCCTATTTTCTGATGTTTAATTCTTTTATGATAGTTCTATATCGTGTAATATCTTTCGCGACTAAGTAATCAAGTAGTCTTCTTCTTTTACCAACCATCATCATTAAGCCACGATGTGAATGATGATCTTTTTTGTGTGCAGAGAAATGAGCAGTCAGATCATTTATTCTCTTTGTTAAAATTGCGATCTGAACTTCTGTCGTTCCACTGTCTTTTTCTGTCTTGCCAAATTTTTTGACTAACTCGAGTTTCACCTCTTTTGTAATTGCCATTTTTATGACTCCATTTTAGTAATACGATATAACCCCAGAACCTACCGGGATTAATTAGTTATTTTGTTAATTATTTCAAAGGCTGTTTGTTTATCTGAATTGATCTGCTCAATGAGCCTGTCAACAGATGAAAATTTTATTTCGTCTCTTATTTTCCGGATAATGTTAACTCTAAAATTCTGAGTGTAAATATCTTTGTCGAAATTTAAGATATGAATCTCTATCATGACTCCGGCAACATCGCTGAATGTCGGCCTAATCCCGATGTTCATAATTCCATAATGTTTAGAACCTGCTACTTCAGCCTCAACAAAGTAAACACCATTGGCAGGAATTATCTTATTTTTATCATTAAGCTCAATGTTTGCGGTAGGGAAACCCAGCGTCCGGCCTCTTTCAGCACCATGAACCACATTGCCTGAAAAAGAATAACAGCATCCAAGAAAATTATTGGCTTTTTCTATATCACCTGATAATAAAGCCTGCCTTATCTTTGTACTGCTTACCACTTCATCGAGTATTCTTACAGCAGGAACAGGCTGTACACTAAAACCAAACTTCCTGCCTAAAAGCATTATCCTGTTTTCATCCCCGCCCCGGTCTTTGCCGAGACAATGGTCATGTCCCATTATAAGTTCTTTAATGCCAATTTTACCGATAATAAGATTTTTAACAAATTCTTCGTAAGTCAGTTCTGAAAACTCATGATTAAATTTCATAACAAGGACATTCTGCACACCGCTGTTCTCTATAAGCTTAAGTTTTTCTTCAGGCGTAGTAAGCAACTTTAATTGAAAATCCTTTGAAAGAACACTCCTCGGATGCGGTTCAAACGTTATAAGCAGACTTCTGCCACCAAAAAGCCTGACATGGTTTACCAACAAATCAATAATGTTCTGATGCCCACGATGAAAACCATCGAATGTCCCGATTGTTACCGTTGTATTATTATCCTTAACAATTTCGTCTATATCATAATAAATATTCATCAGACAGCATTACAATAGTTTAAAGAAATATATTTAATTAAATACTTGCCGCCGGTTGATTTTCCATCTGACTTTCTGCCAGATCAGGTCTGCCTAAAATGCTGACAAATTCATTTATTGTAAAAGCATCATCAACATTATACTGCCCTATTCTGGTTCTGCGTAAAGCACTCAGATATCCGCCACAACCAAGACGCTCACCAAAATCATCAGCTATTACTCTGATATAAGTGCCTTTCGAGCATTTTATCTCAAAATATACATCCGGCAAATCTACTTTTGTCAGATTAAACTCAGACAGAGTAACTGTCCGCGCCTCCCTTTTAACTTCGAGTCCCTTACGTGCGTATTTATAAAGCGACTTACCCTTAAATTTTACCGCGGAATACATCGGGGGAACCTGCAGTATCTCTCCTAAAAAAAAATCCCGCACTCTGAATATATCATCTTCGTTTATTCCTGCAATACCCTTTTCTTCAATAAATTCAGTCTCGGTATCCATTGACAGGGTTTTTTTGCCTAATGTTATTACACCGGTATATGTCTTCTCCTGCGCCTGAAAATTATTTATATCTTTAGTTTTCTTACCCGTGCAAACTATCAGTAATCCTGTGGCTCTCGGATCGAGAGTCCCCGCATGACCAACTTTTTTCACACCCGTAGCTTTCCTGATCTTGTAAACAACATGGAAAGAAGATTTATCTAAAGACTTATCTATAAGTATAGCTTTGCCTTTATCAAAATCAACAAAATCTAAATCATTCGCCTGTCTGGTTATCATGTCCGGCTAAGTTATCTTCCTTATGAATTTTCTTAAAAAGGTTTTCCATCTTTTCTACATAATCAGTTGTATCATCAATATAAAAATGTAAGTCCGGTGTAAATCTTAATTTTATTTTATGAGCAAGTTCCGAACGAATCAATCCCTTTATTTCATTTATTTTCTCTAAAGAAGCATTTCGCCCTTCCTTTTGAAAAACAGAGAAATATATCTTAGCTATTTTCAGGTCGGGAGTCAGTTTTACATCGGTAATCGTAATAAATCCCAGAACCGGGTCTTGCAACTTGTGCAAAAATATCCGGCTGACCTCTTCTTTTATTAACCTTGCAACTTTATCTGTTCTTAATGACATTTATAACCTGCTCTTTTAAAGTGAATACCATGACAGAACAAAAAACATCCGGACTGAAACTAACATCTGATGCAGCTTCTTTCATTTCTCTTTACGCCTTAAACCAGCTTCTTTTTGGTTTCCACAAACTTGTAAGCCTCAATTATATCTCCAACCTTAACATCATTAAAATTGTTCAGGTTAAGTCCGCATTCATAGCCCGCATCTACTTCCTTTACATCGTCTTTAAATCTGCGGAGAGATGCAAGTTCGCCTTCAAATAAAACGATGCCCTGCCGGATAAGTCTGACCTTGTTAGTCCTTGTAACTTTACCTTCAAGCACATAACATCCCGCAATCGTCCCTGCCTTTGGTACTTTAAATGTATCCCTGATTTCAACCGTTGCAGTAACTTCTTCAGAAATAATGGGCGAAAGCAAACCTTCGAGAGCTGATTTAACTTCATCTATTGCATCATAAATTACATTATAAAGTCTGATATCAACTTTTTCATTTTCAGAAAGTTTACGGGCATTGATATTCGGGCGCACATGGAACCCAATAATAATTGCACCCGACGCTGCTGCAAGCAACACATCACCCTCTGATATCCCGCCCACACCTTTATGAATCACACGAACAATAACTTCTTCGTTTGAAAGCTTCATCAATGAATCCGACAGAGCTTCGACCGACCCGTCCACGTCCCCCTTAACAATAAGAGGCAGTTCCTTAATACCTCCCATACTAATCTGATGAGCAATTTCATCAAGTGTAATATGATGAATCTGACGCTGATCCTGTTCACGTTTTAACTGCTGACGCTTAATGCTGATATTCCTTGCATCACGTTCAGAACTAAGCACGACAAATGTATCGCCTGCCTGGGGTGCGCCTTCAAATCCGAGTACAAGCACAGGCGTAGCCGGCCCAACGGAATTTATTTTTCTGTTCCTTTCATCAAACATCGCTCTTACACGCCCAAAATTTACACCCGCAACAAACGGATCCCCAATTTTAAGCGTCCCTTTCTCAATGAGGATTGTACCGGTAATACCACGACCTTTATCAAGCTGCGACTCTATTACCGTTCCACGCGATAGTCTGTCCGGATTAGCTTTAAGTTCAAGAATTTCAGCTTCAAGCAATACTTTTTCAAGTAACGCATCAATATTCAGCCCTGACTTGGCTGAAATTTCAACACACTGATGATGCCCGCCCCAGTCTTCTACAAGTATATTCCGGTCAGCAAGCTGCTGCTTTATCTTATCCGGATTAGCTCCCGGCTTATCAATTTTATTAATCGCAATAATGATTGGAACAGACGCAGCCTGAGCATGATTAATAGCTTCAACCGTCTGCGGCATCACCGCGTCATCAGCCGCAACAATAAGAATCACAATATCTGCAACCTTTGCACCCCTCGCTCTCATAGCTGTGAAGGCTTCATGACCAGGAGTGTCAAGAAATGTTATATGCTTATCATTACCAACATCCACCTGATAAGCACCAATATGCTGAGTAATACCGCCTGACTCGCCAGCCACTACATTCGCCGAACGTATCCTGTCAAGCAACGAAGTCTTGCCATGATCAACATGACCCATGATGGTAACAACAGGCGGACGCGGTTTGAGATCCCCCGGAGCATCCTGTACATCTTCAAGTTCTTCAGATGTATATTCATCTTCCAGTTCTATTTCAAAACCAAACTCATCGGCAACAAGAGTAATGGTTTCCACATCAAGCCTTTGGTTAATTGATACCATGATACCAAGACCAATACACTTGGCCATTACATCCCCGACCGGGATATTCATTAAATTAGCCAGCTCATTAACGGCGATAAACTCCGTTACCTTAAGTTTTAAATCATCAACCAGACGCTCTTCGGCTCTGCGTTCATTCTCTTCCGCTTTTTCCTTTTTCTTTTTCTTCCTGTTGCTGGCTCTGTCTGCAGTTACACTATCTTCCGTACTAAGAAGAGTTCGCTTTATCGCTTCATCGACATCACGTTTATCAACTTCAACTTTTTTAAACTTCTTTTTCTTAGTAACTGACGCCGGCTCTTCAACAGCTACACTAGTTCCCACTTTCTTTTTGGCCTTTGGTTTCTTTTTTTTCTTCTTAAGCACATCTTCCTGAGTGGTTAATGAAGCAGGTTTCAGGGTTGAACCATTAATATTTGCAGGTTTCTGTTGCTGCGGCCTGTCTGTACCTGGCCGCTGCTGGTCAGCCCTGACGACTCTCTCATCAGGTCTGTTCCTGTTATCACCTCTGTTTTTGTCGGTATAGGCACCTCTTTCCGGTGGCTTCTGTGGTTCAGTCTTTTTCCGGCGTGCATCAAGATCAATCTTGCCGATAATTGTAAGTCCCTTGTTATTCGCAAGATTTCTTTCTGTTCTTGTTTTATAAATCTTAACACCCGGAGTTTCGGTTGTGGCTTCATCTGTCGGAACAGCAACATCCTTAACCAAAGTTTCTTCAGGTTCATCTGTAACAACATGAACCTGTCCCGCATCTTCTTCAGCCTGAACATTAACCTCAACAGCCTCATCGCTGACATCTTCCGGCGGCTGAACTGGCTGATGTTCCTTACTATGCGCCTGTTCCTGGGTTTCTTCCTGGTTAAATGCAGACTGTTCAGCCGTTTCTTCTTCAGTCCATACCTCTATTTCTTCAGATCTGTTTTCATCAGTGGCTTCAGAAACTGCGGAAGCATGTCCCCCTTCCGGTAATTCAGCGTGCTTCTCTTCCTTACCCGCAGAAATTTCCCCGCCTTTCTCAGTCCTCTTCTTATTAAATTCAGATATTTTCCGGTAATGCTTTTCTGCCTTCTCTATATCCTTCTTAAAATAGACTTCGATCTCAGCTAACATTTCCTCATTGAGCAAAGATACATGGGATTTAACATCGTAACCCTTCTTTTGAAGGAATTCCACCAGAGTATCAGCCGACAGATTATACTCTGTTGCAAACTTATAAATTCTTACTTTTTTTGATTTTAGATCTTCAGTCATATTTCTGGACACCTGTTATTAATTCTAATCTTCCTCTTCAAACTGACTTTTAATTATCTCAATTATTTCGTCAATTTTAGCATTATCAAATTCTTCTATTTCAATCAACTTCTCCGGACCAGCCTTTAATACGTCCAGAGCTGTATCATACCTGTTATCAATAAGTATTTCGTAAACATCCTGACCAAGTTCTTCCTTTATATCGATAAGTTCGATATCATCTTCATATTCTTCATAAGGTTTTTCTTCTCTCAACACCTCGATATCATAACCCGTAAGCTTCATGGCAAGACGTATATTTACACCATTGCGTCCCACAATCATTGATATCTGATCACTATCAGCAACAACAGTACATTTTTTAAAATCTGGGTCAAGCGTAACCAATTTTAACTTTGCCGGTGCCAAGGTTCGGCGGATATATGATTCAATATCATCGTCCCAGTTTATTACATCTATATTTTCATTACTAAGTTCACGAACTATCGCATGGATTCTGACACCTTTCATCCCGACACACGCACCCACAGCATCAATCCTGCTGTCCTGTGATTCAACAGACACTTTCGCTCTCTCACCCGGCTCACGGGCAATCCCTGTTATCTCAATAATACCATCATATATTTCAGGTATTTCTATTTCAAACAGTCTGCGCAGAAAAAGATTATCAGCTCTTGAAACAATAACTACCGGCCCATTCGGGGTTTTCTTAACTTCTTTTACAATCGCCCTGATTGTTTCTCCCTTGCGGTATTTTTCTCTCGGTATCTGTTCAATACGCGGCAGTAACAGCTCATTTTTATTATGATTAATTAAAATATCATTCTTTTTTACCTGATAAATATCTCCGACAACTATCTCACCAATCATTTCATAATATTCATTAAATATAACATCCTTCTCAAGTTCGCGGATTTTCTGATTCAGGCTCTGGCGTGCAAGATTTATAAGCCTGCGTCCGAATGAAATCAACTCAAGGCGTTCAGGATAAACTTCGCCAACTTCAAGTTCATCTTCATTACCCTTGGATTCAACCTCACTGATACTAATCTGTAACCCCGGATGCTCCACAATATCCACTATTTCCCTTTCAAGAAATATTTCAATATCCCCCTTATCCATATTGACAACAACACTGAAATTTGCATCATTCCCATATTTCTTTTTAACCATAATACCGAAGACTTCTTCGATAATCCCGGCCAAAACATCTTTATCTATGCTTTTCTCCCGCACCATTTGTGCAAAAGATTCGACAATCTCAGTATTCATTAATATTTACCTCCGTAATCAAAAACTAATTAAAACCCTGGCGGTCTTAATATTATTAAAGTTTATATTTATTTCTTTATTGTTAAGGCTAAAAATTAAAATCCCGCCTTCAAGTTTTAAAAGCTTCCCTGTAACAGAAATCACAGTACCGGCAATATCCGGCGCATCTTCAGCAAACAGCGGCTCAATAAGCTCAAGTTCAAATTTTCTGTGCAGATGTTTCGGATATTGTTCCAGAAATTTCAGCGACCTTTCAATACCCGGGGAAGATATATCCAGACGGTATTTCGAAGTAATCAGACTGGTCTTCTCAATAACTGAAGTAATTTCACGGCTGAGATAAGCACATTCATCAACAGATATACCTTTCAGACTGTCAACATAAATTTCAATAATATGTTCACTGTCATCGCCCCTGAGCGACACTTCGATAAGCAAAAAACCTGCATTCCTGGTAATTTGCTCTGCTATTTCTGTTACTTTTTCCTGCATTGGACTCATATAAATAAAAATCGCCCTCAAAGGGGCGAATCGTTGAAACTAAACTAACACTATTTAAAGCAATTAGCAAGTCATTTTATTAAAGATTTATACTCTTCATTCCCTGAACGGCTTATACCGGCTCTTTAGACGAATTACCCGGACACACAAACCGGCATGGCTGAACCACTTTATATAATTGTACAGACACATTTGCCAATGTATTTTTTCAGACTGCCTTATCATAATCCTGACATCATATTTCTGCTCTCTGCCTGCTCCGTTTATTTTCATAAAAGCCTTTATATAAATCACCTGACCCTCATGGCAAAGCCGGATAAGCATAAACTGCAACCGGAATTGCCTGTGTTAATACCGAAATCATCTGAGTCAATACCAGAATCATCTGAGCTAATACCGGAATTGCCTGTGTGAATACCAGAATTGCCTGTGTGAATATCTAAACCGTCCGTTTTCTTTCACTAACCCCGAAAAAATATTCCACAAGACCTCCGGCAAATACCAAAATTGCTTACGCTGTTCCAATAAAGGCTTGTGTTTTACTAAAACAGACGAAGTCTGTATTGAAACATGCGAAATCTGAAACGGAATAAGTGAAATCTGTATTGGAATATGCGAAGTCTGAAACGGAATAAGCGAAATCTGTATTGGAATATGTGAAGTCTGAAACGGAATAAGTGAAATCTGTATTGGAATATGTGAAGTCTGAAACGGAATAAGCGAAATCTGTATTGGAATATGTGAAGTCTGAAACGGAATAAGCGAAATCTGTATTGGAATATGTGAAGTCTGAAACGGAATAAGCAAAGTCTGTATTTACACAGGCATGGTCTGCATTTGCGCAGGCTTATCAGGGAATTGCACAGGCTTATCAGGAATTTGAATATGCCATTTATGGATTTACAAATACCTTTGCGGTAATTTCATGCCGGTGTCCGGGTTTTACAAAGGGGCATCAGGTTTATTATAATGGGTTTACCGAAACGGCAAATGCCTCTCCGGTAAAATATTCAGCCTGTCCGGTTATCACAACATGTTTACCGGTATTTCCTTTACGGCAATATATAATTTGTCATCATTTTCAGGAATTATTTATTGGTAAGAGTGAATTTAAATATAAATTTTGTATAATCAATACAGGTTAATGATTGTAATAATTGTTTAATTGAGCTAATTTAGTAACAAATATAAATTAATATTCATGCAGACACTTAACAAATGGAACAAAACAGTACCGCAGAAATTCCGGGCAGACGTTATCAAATAGTCTCACCTGATGAAACTCATATAAATGATACAAATATCTATTACAATGATTCTCCGCTGACTACACCGGAGTTTGACCGTTTCGAACGTTATCCGTTTGCCGATAAAATCTCTCAGGCTGTCAGCTCAAGAAGAAGTCCGGGTAGCGTTGTTATGGCTGTTTATGGTTCATGGGGTGAAGGAAAAACGACAGTTCTGAATTTTATTGAACTCGCATTGCGGAAACATAACAACATAGTATCCGTACCGTTCAATCCGTGGCAGTTTCACAATGAATTTCAGATAATTAAAGGGTTCTTCAACGCATTTACTGAAGCAATTGAGAAAACGCATACCTTTTCTTCCATGGATATAATCCCTGCCCTGAATGAATATGCCGGTATCCTGATTCGTAATAATAACGCCGCTCTTTCTGGCCAGCCACAAAATATTTCTGACAAAGCAACATGGGGTTTTAATGCAGGAAATCTTAACAAGCTCAGAAGTAAAATAGAAAAAATTCTTGAAGCACAGAAAATAAGATTCGTATTCCTGACAGATGACCTTGATAAACTTGAAAAGCATCAGCTGAAAGCCATATTAAAATTAATAAAGCTTACGGCTAATTTCCCTTTCACACTTTATATAACGACATTTGATGAAAATCTTGTAGCTTCAAACCTTGCCGGTAATGCTGTAACAAATCAGCTTAACGCGGGTAAAAAATTCCTTGAGAAAATGGTTCAGATTTCATTACATATCCCGGCATGTAATAAACTGGCTCTTGAAAAATTTTGTCTTGAATGTGTAAATAGTGTACTGTCTGAAAATAATATTGAAATAAGCCGGGAAGAATTTAAGGATTATCTGCGTTCGTTTAAGAATGGACTGAGTATAAAATTCTCATCACCAAGATCATGCAAGAACTACCGGAATGCTCTTTCCTTCGCGCTTAATGATCTTAACGAGAATGTGAATGTAATTGATTTTATGATTATTGAAGGTATAAGATTATTTTTTCCTTTATTGTATAATCTGATAAGAACTCATCCTCATATATTTCAGGGCATTGAAAACCCGAATGAGATTAAGTCCGATGACAGAAATAAATTATCGGTTGAACTTGTGGAAAAAGCTGTTGCGGATCAGAACCCTGAAGAAAGGAAAGCGGCAAAGTATCTGCTTTGTTCGCTTTTCCCGTCAATGAAGCCGCTGTTCGCAGGACAGTTTCCCGGTCTGATTAAAAGGAAAGCGGATAAGGACAGTCAGTCAATTTCCTCGAAGAATAATTTCAGCCAGTACTTTACCTATTTTAAATCAAAAATAAACCCGACTGAGGATGATCTTGAATATCTGATAAGTCTGCTTGATTTTGAAGACCCTGGTTTCATCTCTGTTAAAATTGAAGAGATTGTTAAAAATACCGGTTCAGGTGAATTCCTTCAAAAGCTTGAACCGAAAGTAACTGCTCTAAATGAAACTTCAGGCGCTGTGCTGATTAGTTCACTTGATAAAACAGGGAAAAGTTTTATTAATCCCGGAACGCTGTTTTCATTTACCACTATATTTTCTCATCCGGGGATAATAATCCGCAGGCTTCTGGATAAACTTTCTGATAAAGTCCAGGCTTTTGAACTTGCTTCTGAACTGGTTCTAAAGAGTGAACCGATTTCTTTTGCCTTTGAATGTTATCGCTGGATGCAGGGGGTTGAGGAAGAGGACTCTGTGCTTTTTGAAAAACATGAAGAAGAGAAACTCGGACAGCTTATGGCGCACCGGATTGCCTTATATGCGCAAAATGTACCGCTTTATATAGTTTCACCTGAAGATACACCGTTCCTGCTTTCAGTATGGTCATATCTTGGTGGCAAAGAAGAGACAAGTAAATATCTTCAGGGGACATTTGAACAGGAGCAGGGTAATATTATGAAATTCCTGAAGTGTTATCTGCCGGAAGAACTTAATCTCAAAAAGCCTCTGAGTGAATATACTTTTGGTCGTGAACAGTTCAACTTAATTAGTTCAGTTGTTGACCATAAGGTTGTTTTTGATTCTCTCTTTAATTCTATGGGCGAAGATATATTAAGAAACGTCCCCGTGGCACACAGTTCATTCGAGAGTCTTATTGCAGAAAAATTTGTTGATTTCTATAAGAAGAATGGACTTAATAAAACTATTCTGCCGTTGCTTAAGACAATTGAAGACACAAACAGCGGAACGTATCCCGGCAGCAGGGGAGGACTTACAATTGTAAGTAAAGGAGTTTAACCGTCCCAACCCCTGATTTTTGCATATATGGGATTCAGACAGCGTCCCGGCTCATGAACAATATGCGTTCAGGGTTCTGAAAAGCTTTGGGATGCGGGCGGGTATCCGTTCATAAGATTGTCTTTATTTCAATATTAGTTCGTTTATCTGGCAATAAACTCGATTTTAGTTTTTTTTTCTTTTCCATCGCGCCGGAAGATTATGTCTGTAGTATCTCCCGGTTTGAAACCCTTTAATGCATCGGAATAATCGTACAGATTTGTAATTATTGATTCTCCTAATTTTATAACAACATCATCTTTTTGCAATCCTGCCTTCGCCGCCGGTGAATTTTCGGTAACGCCTGCGAGGAGAACACCTTGGCCGGCGAATGAATAATCCGGGATGTTTCCCGTTGAAACTTTTCTTGCGCCGGCAACATGAGAAACAGATGTGGCAACAGTGTGTCCCTGGAAAGTAAGAGGTTCAGTCCTGTCTCCTAAATACAAAACTGCTTCGCGTCCAAGCGTTGCGACTTTTATTAATCCGGGTATGTCAATTTTATCAGGTGTATCGCCCGGGCGATGATAGTCTTTGTTGGTGCCGGAGAAGAACTGGACACCGGGGATCCCCGCTTCAATAAAACTATACTGGTCACTCGCGCCGGATTGTTGCATAATGATATCGGATTGAATCCCTGTAACATAACCTGCCCCAAGAAAAATATGTCGCCATTCCTTTGCGCTTGATGCGTTTAAGACAGATATTTTTTTATTTTCCAGATGACCAACTTCATCAAAGTTCAGGTCAGCAACAACTTTATTTACGGGAAATTTTTTAGAGTATTTTACATAATATTTTGACCCTGCCAGCCCGTTTTCTTCAGATGTAAAAGCGACAAAGACAATAGTGCGCATTGGTTTTAATGATTTGCCAAGCGTATGCGCCAGTTCAAGCAGAACAGAAACGCCACTTGCGTTGTCATCAGCGCCATAATGTATTTTTCCTTTATTTCCATCATATACATCTGGCCAGCCCGTTCCGAGATGATCATAATGTGCGCTGATAACCAGCGATTCATCTTTTAGATTTGGATTTGTACCGGGGATAATGCCGATTATATTTTTTACTTCTGCCTTATTCCCTGCCGCGTCAACAACTTCGTTCCAGCTTTGATAATATGTGCTGTCATCAGCACCGGGAAGAAGTCCCGCGGATTTAAAACTGTTTGTTATAAACTCTGCTGCCCTGGAAATTCCCTGCGTGCCCGGCGCACGTCCGGCAGGTTCTTCGCCGGCAAGATAGTCAATATTTTTCTTTAATCTTTCAGAAGAGAAGACAGGGTCAGGTGTCGCAAGAGCTTTTCTCTTTGGTAATTCCACTAATATTTTTGAAGTTGCTGCTGATGATTCAATAATTGCGTCAAGAGGCGAACCGGTGGCGGTCCATTCTCCTTTAGCAATATTTACCGGCTCAGTCCCTTCAAAAACCAGGTAGCTGTACCTGCCATAGTGGGGTATTTTACCGGCAAGTCCCTGAATAGATTTTTTATTATCCAATGATAACAGCACTATAACAGCCGATGGATTTTTCGGATGCCTGACGGCAATGACAAAACTATTTCCGTATTTTTGAAATACAGCTTTGTCCAGACGAATAGAATCACTGGTAACATATCCGCCGTAATTATGCAGCCCGTTACTGACCGTGCCCGCAAAAATATTTTCTGTACCGAGTACCCAGACATTTTTTTTTGCCGGAAGTTCTGTGATTGTACTGTCGAATGCCGTTATGATTTTCTTTGTTACATCTTCCGACCAGCGTTCCGCGAATTCTTTGTAAAACTCCAGGCGAATGCTGTCTGCTTTTGACGGAAGAAGAATTAATATTTCCTGAGCGCCCAGGGTTTTAGTCAGTGATGGGGGAATTTCGTTATAGTGGAGTCTGCGGAATACATTAAATTGCGGATCGACCTGAATGCGTGCCGGATTTTCAGCGAATGTAAATTTGTATAGTTGTTCACGCTGATTTAACAATACTGTTTTAATTTCCGCGTTATGTTCAAAAGAAACGGCAACAGGAATGTTCAGGGAAAATACATCTTCTTTTTGTATCTGTTTAAGAGAGAATGTAAGCTGATAACCCGATGAATCTTTTTCTGCATGAACATTTGATAACTGAAGCTCCGGTGCGCCTGTACGATCAACCCACTGTTCAAAGAATGGTTTAAAGTTTTTCCCGCCGGTTGCTTCAAATGCTGCGCGGATATCGCTGAATGATGCGTTCTTAAATCTATTTTCTTTATAGAATCCCTGAAGTGCTTTTATAAACTGTTCATCGCCAGTCTCATTGCGCAGCATATTCCATACAAGAGATGCTTTACCATAACCGACAGCCTCAGACGGAGCACTAAAGCGCGAACGAAATTTATTGAGAGGGAAATCGTTTTCCGGTGTAACGAAATCCGAATATTTTTGAAGTGCTGCCCGGCGGTAATCTTCAGCCTGCCCGCGCTGTTCGGCAATTAAATGATCCGCAAGATACGCAGTTAAACCTTCGCACCAGTTTCCGGTTTTTGAATCTACATAAACGCTGTTACCCCAGTAGTTATGTAACAATTCATGAGGGTATGATGAATTAAGAATAAAAGGGAAGCGGATTATCTTTTCGCCAAGCAGTGTAAATGAGGGCATTCCGTATCCGGTTTCCCAGTAATTTTCTACCAGCGCAAACTTTGAATAAGGATACTGTCCTATTAATTTATTATAAAGCTCCAGATACTGTACTGTGGCATCAAGATATTTATTTGCAAGAGCTTCATCCGGAGTCCGCAGGAAAGCCTGTACATCAACAGCACCCGCCGGCTTTGAGTATTCGGTGAATTTAGCTGCGACAAGATAAACTTCTTCAGTTGGTTCAGGCACTTCCCAGTTAACAGTACGGTAACCGTTATTCACTTTATTGAATGTCCGCCTGCCCTGGCTGACTACGTTCCATTTTTCCGGGACAGTAACTTTTAGTTCAAAGCTTATCAGACCATCATTATCAAATTTAGGAACCCATGATGAAGACCCGGCAAGATAAACACCCTGTTCATTGATGACACCGGGTGTCTGGCTGAATCCTCTTGCATATTCTTCCCCGTCCTGCATAAGAGGGTAATTTATCACCCCGCTGATATTTAATACAACTGCTCCGTCTGTTTTTTTATTATCCCTGAACACCAGAACATATCTATTTTCTTTGAGTCCGACTGCCGGGTTGAAATCCTCGCGGTCAATTCCGATGTCTTCCGGTTTCAGATCCTTTTTTACTAATCTGACAGTAACTCCCGGAGTTGCCGAAGTTACTTTTAAATTATTGTTCAGTACAAATGCAATCCCTTCTTTTGTCGCATCCGGGTTTACCGTTATTTTATCAACTGCCGCAAGTGTATGTTTTTCAGGATTAATCGTTACTGATATTTTATGATGAGTTACTGCAGTGGCATAAACCGAAGAAACTAATACAATAGAGAGAAGCGTAGCACGAAATACTTTTATCATTTTATCCTCAGGATTTATCGTATAATTATTGAAACCGGGTTCGTAACATTCAGATATTTTTGCGTAGCCGATTTTATATCCGGCATTTTTAATTTTTTTAATTCATCGAGATATTTTTTATCATACTCATGATCATTATTTAAGTACAATGAACTTCCAAGATAGAACGCCTTGTTGATACTGGAAAGCCTTCGGAAAATTATTCTGCCAAAATACTGGTTAATGGATTTATCCAGATGTTCCTGTGTCAGCGAATCGATGACGGAGTTTTTGAAGAACCCGGGGTACTGCGCCACAAGCGTGTCAACATTCTTAGGGCGCGTTCCCTGACTGATAAAGAACAAAGCTCTGTCGTTCATAACTTCAATACCCGCGTTTATATCGTAAGCAAGTCCCTGCTTCTCGCGAATATCAAAAACTATCTGCTCATTGAGTATTAACGATAATGCATGTAAAGCGGGCGTGTCTTTTGTGTCAATCTGCTTCTGGAACCCCCAGAATAAATATGAACGTTCTCCGCCATGAAGTTTCTCTATAGTAACCGGTTTGCTTTGCAGCCGCAGTGCGGGAACAAATACGGGTGGCTCATCCTTAATTTTGGAAAACCCGTACCCTTCAAAAGCCGCATTTACAGTATCAGTATCAGCGGGAGAGACAACTGAGATAATAATATTAGAAGGATTTAGATATTCTTTTGCGAAAGCGGTTAATTTTTCATACGTCAGCTCTTGTGAATACTGCAAATATGGATTTGGTTCATACACAACGGATTTATAAGTCTCTCCAAATATTTTTTTTCCTTCATCTCCGGCTGAAGCATGATGACCGGGGTTTCTGTACTTCTCCGTAGCTTTCTTAAATTCATCTTCTGTTGGCACAAAGTCTTTTAATTGTGAATTTAAATAATGGACAGCACCATTAACATCATCCGCAAGTCCTTCAGCTCTTATGTATCCAAAGTCAGGATGCAGGTAAATATCATCCATTGGAATAAAAGGATTATCATTTACTGTGAACATAAATCCATACTTACCGCTGTTTTTTTTATTCTTATCGGAAGTCAGCCGCTGTTTGATTGCGTCATGTAAAATCTTTGACGCATCTTTGCCATATTTTGATTCATATACCGCTTTATGCTTTACCAGATAATGAACCGCCAGAAGATTATTCATTTCATTTTGGACAACGATAAGATTTTTGCCCGTTGTAGTATCCTGAAAATACTTCGTTACAGTTGAAGATACGACTTTTTCTTTTTCGACTATTGCAGCTGGTGCCTGAATTATGACAAATTGTAATTCCGGTATTTTAAGTAACTCCAGTTCTTTTGCAGCGGGGAAATATCCATCGCCGCCGGATGAGGCAAGCAGGGCTTCTATTCCGCCCTTTACAATTACATCAGAATAATAAATGCCAAACATTTGCGGCTTTTCAATATTCATGGCAAATTCAGTCCGCATTTTTATTGCTTCCGCCTCTATGACTTCAGCGGGCAGGTGAAAGGTAAATTTTGATACTTGTGCGGAAAGAGATTTGGCAATATTATCATAATCTGAATCGGCAGTAAAAGTAACTTTAGCCTCTAAATAATTACTAAGGTGCGATACCCTGGCGAGTAGTTCTATATTTTTTATTTGGGGATACTGTGATTGCAATGCAGATGAAAGTAAGTCTTTATTTTTACCGAGTGCAATATTCAGCAGATCATAATACTCTGAGGATTTATTCAATGGCAATGGATAATATAGCTGTAATACTTTTTCTTTACCGTCATAAAAGCGGTGATATACCGTACCTTTTGCAGCCGGCTCGGCATTAAGATACTGGAAGCCTGTTTTCCATTCGGAATTTTCATCATGAGGCACTTCACGGGGATGTACCCTGCCGTAAATTTCTTTTATCAATGGTAAAAACGCTGTTGTCTGAAAATTACCAATAACTGTTAAGATAATATTATTGGGGACGTAATTATTTTCATAAAACGAGAAGACATCATCGCGGGTTAGTGATTCGATTGTTGAATATGTTCCAAGTGCAGGGATGGAAAGAGCATGTCCTTTATAAAGGATTGAAATTGTATTCCGTTCTAATTGTTCATCAGGATCGGCTAAATCTTTTGATATTTCTTCAAGAACGATTCCTTTTTCCTTCTGAAATTTATCAACAGGAAATGTTGAATTGAAAATCATGTCTGCCTGAATTTCCAGTCCCTTTTTCGCATTTTCAACAGAGACAACGAACATATAGTCAGTAAAAAAGTCTCTCGTTGTAGCGTTATTGTATCCTCCGATACGGTCAACGTCATCATACAATTGTTTTTGGTTGCGGGAAGCAGTTCCATTAGACAACAAATGCTCCAGCAGGTGGCTCATTCCGCTGGCAGAGAATGATTCATAAGCGGAGCCGGTTTTTACAATAACATTTGTTCCTATAACAGGCAGCGCAGGGTCTTCGATAAACAACACTTGTAAACCATTATCAAGCTGATAGATGGATACTCCTTTCGGAAGTGTTTTAATTTTAGGCGATAATGTTCTCTCTGATTTTTTATCCGTGGCAAATATATGCGTTGTTACAGCAACCGTGAGCAGTAAAAGAATAGTTTTCAGGAAATAACATTTGGAATACTTCATTTTTATACTTTATATTTTAGATTATTAAACAACAAACCCTGTTTTAGCTTTTTCTGTTAACGAGTTGTTATTACCCGTTAAAATTTTATTCCGACAGAGAACCTGGATACTTTTCCAAGAGCATTATAGTCAACAAGCGCATAGTCAAAAGTAAAATGGATATCAGATATATTTGATTTCAGTCCCGCGCCAAAAGTCCATTTTTCAGCGTCATAATTAATTTTATATCCGGCTCTCAAAAACAATATTTCATTCCAGCCATACTCGCCACCGATATTTGCCCGCTCAGCATTGTCATTGGGATGATTTCCATCAACGGCTAATGTAAAACGGTGTTCATCTGAAATAAATACAGGATTATTTTTTCCCACAATATCCAATGCGACTCCGACTCTGAAATTCAGAGGTAACGGCCACTGTTCCGTTGATAGATTAGATGTCGGGTTATATTCACCGGAGATACTTTTATTAATATCAGATATAGATATCAAATCTCTTCCTTCCAGTTGAAGTCCGCCTCCGAAATTTGTAACTGCCATCCCAATAGCCAGTCCGTAAAAACCTGTTTGCAGTGATGTACCAAAATCAATGGCAAAAGTACTGGCTGATTCATTATATGCATTTTGCTGTATATATTTGGCAGTAACCCCGACAGAGAAACGATCGGTCAGTACGCGTGCATAAGACAACCCGATTGCCAGATCGCTTACCTTATAATATAATCCCGTTCCTTCCGGTTGTTCTACCGTTGTAACTTCCTGTTCAGGAGTGCTTAATCCGGTTATGCTAATACCGATAACATCATATTCACTAAGCGGGACGGCAAATCCGGCATAGTTATGTGCAATTTCAGCGAACCACTGTGAGTAGCCGACATCCAGTGCAATGGAATGTATATTCGTAATTCCGGCAGGGTTCCAGTATAGTGCATCGACATTGTCCGCAACAGCAACGAATGCATCACCCATTGCAGCTCCTCTGGCGCCGACTCCGATTTTCAAGAACTGTGCTGCGGCTGTTCCTACTTTCGTAAAATCTCCTCCGAACAAAACAGCGGGAATAAATATCAAAGCGGGTATTATATTTTTCATTATTATTCTCATAATTCTACATTATTTAATTATTAGAAACCTTCCCGTTTTTTTCTGTCCGTCAGGCGTTGAAACCACATACACATATAATCCGCAGGCAACGTACTGGCTGTTAAAAGTTCTCATATCCCAATACTCATATCCGTTAATATTGTTATGACTAACGTCCGCGACATGATCCCCTGCGACAGTGAATATTGATATACTGCATTCATTGGGAAGATTTGTGAACATAAGTTTTTTACCGAATTGATTTGTTTCAAAAGCATTCGCAACGATATATGGATCAGGCACGACTTTAATTTTATTTAGTTCAATATTTTGCTTTCCTGTGATGGATGATTTTTGCGTACTGAACTGATAGCTTATTTCTTTTCTAAAAGGTTTATAAGTTATAATAGTAAACTGATCATTATGCGATGGCGGAACGGCTTTCTTATTTATGGTAATTCCATCGCTGTTGATATATGTATCAGGGAAGTTATTTGTCTGTAGCCATAAACCATTATGCGTTGTATTGTGCGAAACCGGATCAACTTTTAACTGTTCAAAAACTAGCACATCGACATACTTTTCATAAAAGCCCGGGCTGCCCGGAGTAAATCCCTTACCACCGGGGAGCAGGTCCCATCCTAAAGGACTATAATAGTCTATTCTATATGAATCCCACGGAGCCATAATGGAAAATTCGTACAAGTATGTATTATTGCTAATGTCGGTCGGATTCAAAGGGTCAGAAATTATTTCAACTTTCAATGGTAAATGTTGCAGGGTGTCAACGGTCTTATCAGTAAAGTAATCATACCAGCGGGCGGTCAGTCCTCCGTGAAGAGTTGTATCAATAGTTATTCTAATATCATCGGTTGTATATACATTCTCCTGGATGATTTGTTTGCCTAAGTTTTTATATTTAGGGACAGGGCCGGTTCGCCAGTCAAATGTCGAAGTGTCCCCGTTAATCCTTGTCCAGCCAGTTGAACGGATACCGGAAGCTGAATTTTTAACCGTTAACCTAAAACCATCGACAACGGGCAGATTATCCCCGCTCTGATCCGTAAACGGCTGTCGCTCCAATATCAATGTCGTATCACCGGTAGTTTTTGAGATACGGTATAAATTAAAACCTAACGCATATATTATTTGTGCGCCGGCAATTTGTTTTGCTGAATCAACAAATGCGATATAATAATTATCTCCTGTAATCTTTTCAGGCTGAACAATGTCAATTTTTACCAGTCCATCGGACAATCCTCCCGTTGGAGGTATCGCGCCATCATAAGAAGATTGCGGATTATACTGCGGAGGATTATAATTTTGTGCCTTCACTCCGGGGACTACTGCCACAGTATTAGATTGCAGCAACGATTTGCCAAGAGCAGATTGATATGACTGTTCAAGACTGCCTTTTAACTGATTTCCTTTATCATAAGAAGTAACACAATACCAGTATTCAACTCCATTCACCAGGTTTGAATCTATATAATTATGCTTCAGTCCTGTATCTTCACCCAGTGACTGATTAAATACAGGGTCTTGTCCTTTGACACCATCGATAAGGTCAAATATTTTTAATGGTTTATATCCTACGATACTGCCTGAGGCATCGGTAACAGGTATGCCCCATGTTTTTCCCTGATTATCACTGCGATATATCTTATATCCCTCAAAATCATTCTTCCCGGTCATAACATCTACTGAATTTTCCGCATCGGCATCCCATGATAATAAAACTTTTTTGTCGTCCGGGCTTGCTGTTACCTTTGGAGTTTTGGGTGCACCTGACCCTTGGAATTTTCTTTGATACATTTGTTGGGCAATGCGGGCATTTAGCATCAGATTTGTTGTATCAGGATTATTTGGAATGCCGCCTGAGTTTCCCATAACAAGCGCCAGCGATGATTTTACAGTTTCATCCGGTTGTAAACTAAAGGGACCTGAAGCAACATAATAATTTATCGGTGCGCCATCAGGGTAATACTTCTTTAAACTATCGGGATGCGTATCATCAATATGATGATTGTTACCATGGAAAAGTGCTTCAGGGATTGTCAGACCCGGATATTTTGGATTGCTGCTTATTACAGACCATATTTCTTCATCAACTTTGGGAGCAGCATCTCTTGTAAAATAATGGAAATCCGTTATGCCTAAATTTTTCGGAGTTTCCAATATATGTAAACCTGCCATTCCCAACGGACCATCAGTATTAGCCCAGGCTCCATCCTTTGTGTTATTAATATCATAAATATAAATAAAATCACCATTGAGAGAAGCTGGATTAACCCTGACAAAATTGATATTATCTTTGTTATCGTAATCCGCACGGAAGATTGCGTAATAACCAACATAAACACTGTCAAGCTGCCTGCCACTTGTGTTATGTATTATAAAATCCCAAAAAAGTAAATTCTCGGCATAAGGTCTTCCATAACTGTAGGCAGTTTGTTCAACTTCAATTCCGGCTGAACCCTGCGGGTTAGAATTATTCCGGTCATCAAAAACGCTGTAAATATCCCGGTCAGAGACAAATTCGCCGGCGATTTCTTTTCCGTAAGCTGGCGAAGCCGGATCAATATCTATTCTAAAATGTCCGGGCCAGTACCGTGAACCGGGTACATTAACCCAATTTTGATTCTTATCAAAATATCCATGCGGCCAAGTCTGCGGATTATCGCTACTTGCAAGGAAAGGAGTTTCATCATTCGATGTTACTTTTACATCACCGGAAAATAATTTACCGCGTGATCCCGCTTTGGGAGACCAGTCAACTTTTTCAGAAATTCCTCCGAGTACTGAAGTAATAACATTACCCTTCACAGCTACTACAAGACCTAAACCAAAACAATACTGCCGTTCTGTATTCGAGGCAGCAGGCCAGTGGACAGCATCATTGAAGTATTCTAAATAATTTGACAGCGTCCCATAGTTTCCTAAATAATTTGAAACCTGACCTTTATCCTGAATCCCCAGTCCCCTTTCCGTTGAAACCGCGTGCATCTTTGATAACCGGTCAGGCATTATAGAAGATTTTAAATCTCTGTGGCAGTTTGAACAGCTCTTATTTTGTGCCGAGACTTTCGGAACGGCAAATGTCAGAACAACAACGGAAAAAAGAATAGTTTTAGATAAAATTCTTATCATAATTTATATTTCCTGTTACCAGCTTAATTGAATTCCCGCTTTAATAATTCTCGGCGGGCCGAGATTTGCCGGATTATGATCCGCATCAGGAGACGAACCGACAAACCCTGTATTGCCGGTAACAAATGGTTTCCCCGTGCGGGGATAGACATACAAAACATTTTCAACATTGAAGAGATTCGTAATTTCCACAAAAAGACTTGTCGGGAATCCCGAATTCCATATTTTCTTTGCTGCGCGAATATCAACAGTAGAAGTCCACGGTTTACGCGCTGAATTTATATCAACCCTGACGGAAGGATCTACATACGGAGTATAAGGCAGCCCGCTTGAAGCCTGAAATAAAACACTAAGGTTTACATCGGCAAAAGGATATATACCAAAGATTTGTAATCCCTTATTCTGTGGAATATTTATATTCACATTAGCGACAAATGTATGAGTCTGATCAAAATCCAGATAATTTTCGCGGTGGGGGATTTCTTCATTTGAATACGCGCTGACATAACCGCCAAGCGGTTGCGAATTATTTCCTTTGGCAACCATATATGTGTAGTTTATAGAGCCTGATAAATAATTACTGAACCGTTTATTCAGAGTAATATCAATTCCTTTTACGCTTGCATAATCTGAATTGTAGTAAACAACATAATCCTGCGATAAGTAGCTGACCTGCAATGTCGAAAGTAAATCTGTAATATCCTTATACCACCCTGAAACTTCAAGCGCGTAATCATCACTCAGTTTATACTTAATCCCGGCTTCATAAGCGATTGTTTTCTGCGCTTTCACCGAGGGATTTCCGAGTAAAGGCAGCGAGGTTGTAAGATCTTTATTATAGTTATAATATAGCGCATTATAATCAGGATTTTGGAAGAACTGACCATAAGAAAAATGAAGCACCGCACGATCAGTAACAGGATGAGCCAGACCAATACGCGGACTCAGTTGCGTCTTTGCGGGCACTTTTTGTTCCAGCGCGGGAATCCAGTTATTATTATTATCATAATAACCAAAGCGCCGGATATCAGCCCATGCAGTAGTATTCGGATCAACATAGTCGAATCTTAAACCGATATTCGCAATAAGATAATCATACTCCAGTTTGTCCTGAACGTAAAACGCACCTTCAACAGGCGAATGCGTATATTTATCTTTATATTGTGCCCCGCCCGCCCAGGGTTCTAATTCTTCGTGCACTTGAATATGATGGCTCTTTATTTCAAAACCTGATTTTAACAGATTGAAGTTATTAAGCTGATATGTAACATCTAATTTACCGCTGTTTGTCGCAGTCTTATTGTTTGAATAAGGAGAATCATCTCCTTTTACATAAAAGTAAACATCCGAACCTGTCTGCCCCCTCACATAATCTGAAGGCAATTTATTTCCAGCCTGCTCTATATAAAAATTATTAGAACGGGAGACCTGCAAAGTATAAAATAAATCAGAGCCTATGGCATGTGTCAATATTGCCGCATACCGGTCAGTTGTTTTTTCATGATGGCTTTGATTTTCGCTCAAATATTTCCAGACATGATTATAATTCTGATATTCATTCTTACTGCTCTGAGCGGATAAGGATAATTTTATAACCGGACTAATCCTGTATGTCAGTTTGGAAAATATATCGCGTTCCAGGTTATACCCGTTGGGGAGATAACTATCCTCATTTTTTGTTTTTCCTGAAATTAAAAATGTAACGTTATCTGTAAACGGCAAAGGTCCATTGAACGATGCGTTAATCATACCGGCTATGGGAATATCTAATTTTAATGGGGCAAAGGAAATTCGGTCAATAACAGAATTGTTCGAATACGAATATAAATCCTGCACACCGCCGAATGGACTGGATTTTCTGTATGGCGACTGATTAATCATTGGAGAGGTGTATTCGACTTTCCCGTGGAATGTATCGCCGCCTTCTTTCGTTACTATATTTACAATGCTCGACATTGCTTCCCCGTACTCTGCATTGAACGAACCGCTGACAATTGATAATTCCTGCACCGCATCTTTATTGATTGTATTATTAAAATCACCATATAAAGGGTCTTTTACATACTGCCCGTCAATCAGATAAGCTATCTCGCCACTGCGCCCTCCGCGTGCATGAATTTCGCCACCGGCATCTTTGGTGAAGCCTGCCTTAGTTGATAAAACATCCTGAATAGTATTTACCGGCAGATTACTAAATTCCTCAGATGTAATTACAGAAAATTTTGCAGTTTTATCTTTTTGGAAAAGAGGGCGTTCCGCAGTTACGATTACTTCATCCGACAAAACCGTTGTAGGTTCCAGTAAAAAATCTATCTGTGTAGTCAGGTCCGCCGAAACAACCACATTTGTTATCCTTGTGGGTTTATAGCCAAGCATTGTAGCACGCACGGTATATGTCCCGGGGAAAATATTAATGATATAATATTGACCGTTGTTATCCACGACTGAACCCAGCGCCGTCTTTTCAATGACAATTGTCGAACCTGAAAGCGTTTCGCCGGTTAGGTGATTTTTTACTACACCGGATATTTTCCCTGTCGTTCCGGCTGTCAATAATGAACACTGTATTACAAGAATAGATAATATTCCAACTGTTTTCCGCATTGTAATCTTCAAGCGTCATTCCCAAAAATAGTTATAAAATATAAATACCCGGTCTCTTCTGACCGGGGACATTTCGGAAAATTTTTCTATTCTGTCTTTACTTCATTAATATCATTTTTTTGATTTGAGTATTATCTCCCGATTTCAGGGCATAGAAATACACGCCGGTTGGAACGATATTACCCGTCTCATTTTTTCCATTCCAGCTGACAGAATACTGCCCTGCGGATTGTTCGCGCGATACCAGAGTTTTAATTTCTCTGCCAAGCTGGTCAAAAATTGCAAGTACAACAAAGCCGCCTGAAGCAAGCTGATATGATATTCTTGTTTCAGGATTAAATGGATTAGGATAATTCTGTTCCAGAATAAATCCTTTAGGACTGTTTTTATTGCCACTTACGCCGGCTGGTGCTAACCTTTTAACTACAATATTGTCGAAATATGCAGGAAGCCCGTCAGTATCCTGCTGGAAACTATATAAACCAAATTTCCCCGATGTTACACGGGTTGGGATTGTATCAATAACAGGATTTCCGTTCAGAAGAACTCCGTCAAAATAATTCCAGATTGTTGTCTGCGTATCGCTGGTTGAACGAACTTCAATTTTCAATTTATGCCAGCCATCGGCAGTCGGGAAAAGACCCAGATTTGACGTTCCACTAAAATTTTTATTGAATAAAGGTATAAATGTGGTTGTATCAGATTTTAACCCGGAGAAATTGATCCGGTTGCTCGCATCAAAATCTGCGCGTAATTTATAAAAATCATGTTTAGAGCTGTCAGCATAGACGACTAACCCTGTATATGCCGATAAAGGCTGATTAACATATACATAAACATCGGCTTCAATAGAGTAATCCTTTAAGCCCAAATCCCCCGCTACGGCAACCGCAGAACCAGTATATGAACTGTTCAAATCCTGAAGATACCCGACATAGCTGCCTCCGCCCGTTAATACCTGAGGTGCCTGGGTAGCCGGAACCGCCTGCAATGAATCTTCTGCGGCATAATAGGTTTCCCATTGCGAACTTACTTTGCCTGATTCAAAATTTTCCTCAAAGATTACTTCCTGAGCAAATGTAAACTGAGAACCAATTGTTAAAGAAATAAGAATAACAAAAAACAAACCGGATAAGAACTTTTTCATAGTGTTTCCTAAGATTAATTGAATATTTTTTACAAATTTTAATGCGGTACCGGAACGCGTACATCCTACAGAGTATGAACGGATGACTCTCTAATAACCGCGGACATTGGATGTATGAGTAAAATAAAGAGCTGTCGGAAGCTACAACAGAGAAAATTTCCATTAATATACGATGAAAGATATTTTAATACCGCTCTGCTATCGAGGTATAAGTGTGTAGTTGAAATAATATATTTTTTCTTGTTCATTTTGTCTTGTTCATTCTTTAATTATTTTCTAAATCTAAACCGCGTTCTTAAATTAACCCTGTTATTTTTTAGTCCTGAAAATTATGCTAATGCAATATAATAAAAAAAAAGGCGCTTCACATAATGGAAAGCGCCTTGATATAAAAATCTATATGATAACAGAATTAAGTAAAGCCTTTCTGTAATGATACTGTACATATTATACAGCAGGAACAAATTACTGCCTGTGTTAACTCTGCATCGATATTTTTAGTAATGTTTTCCATAATTCTGCCTGTACGATAAGGTTTATTTTAATATCTGTCATTTTTAAAATCGTTTGATAACATAATTTTTCTATTTCAATAATGATGCGCTTGTCGCCTCAATCTTGTTTACTTTTATTTCTTTCCTTAAAATAATTTCATCCGATTTTGGTTTGATTACATCCAGCCATTCAGCAGACTCATACACCGCCTTATATAACCGTTCTTTTTCCTCATCATTCTTAAATTTTCTAATCCATATATAGAGGTCGGGGTCTTCGAGATCAATAAAACTTGCCACTACCTCTATTCCTTTTGAGGTTTGAAACGGAATTATCTCTTCTTCCATAAGTTTAATCCATTTATCCCTTGTACCTGGTTTAAGACGATATTGCCTGAGTTCAAAAAACATATTATTCTCCTGTGTTTAATTAGTTATTTATCTTTTTCATAAGCCAGGCTATGTTTTCGCCCAGTACCTGCATATTCTGTAATCCTTCTTCGTCATGTTCAACATCGCCTACATCCCGTCCGACTCCAAAATTCCAGTAAGACGCGCCGGGGACAATCATCTGGGTAATATGCAAAAAGTGATTTATTGTATCGAGTGCATGAGTTGCTCCGCCTCTTCTTACCGCAATAACACCGGAACCAACTTTCCTTTTATATAAGAATCCGCTTGCTCTGCCGACTCTTCCCGCCCTGTCAATCAATGCTTTTAATTCGGGGGTTACATCGGAAAAATACACAGGCGAACCAAGTATGATTCCATCTGCTTCTTTCATTTTCTGTATAATTTCATTTACAATATCTGATTCATTCGCGCATTTTTCATCCTGTTTCTTTTGACAAACGTTACAGGCACTACAGCCTCTTATAATTTTGCCCGCTAACTGAATCATTTCTGTTTCTATACCTTCCTTATGAAGTTCATTAAAAACTTTATTGATTAAAATGGCGGTATTCCCATTTTTACGTGCACTTCCGTTAATTGCTATTACTTTCATTTCACTCCAGATTTTAGATTTTTTGAAAAATTAGAACTACTATATAAACAATAACCGGTATGTATTTCTATTTATTTTTATGTAACAATTATTTTCACTTAATCAGTTTCCGATGGAAGCAAAATAATATCGTCTGAAGAAGAATTTGTCTTCATTTTCAGAGCATAAAAGCTTAGGATTGCCCTTTTTGACTCTTTTAGTGTCGGCGTTGACTCTTTTAGTGTCGGCGTTGACTCTTTTAGTGTCGGCGTTGACTCTTTTAGTGTCGGCGTTGACTCTTTTAGTGTCGGCGTTGACTCTTTTAGTGTCGGCGTTGACTCTTTTAGTGTCGGCGT
>Ga0194060_10000255_pt1 | contig 37986 bp, 32 predicted proteins | sample SepL225m_MetaG_FD_163427 | JGI IMG/M metagenome (GOLD analysis project Ga0194060, IMG submission 163427) | Anoxic zone freshwater microbial communities from boreal shield lake in IISD Experimental Lakes Area, Ontario, Canada - Sep2016-L222-5m | ecosystem: Environmental > Aquatic > Freshwater >...
AGAACAGCAGGCCGACGAAAACAAAGCCGTTCTTGACCCACTGATGCGGACGCAAAAGCTTGAACAACTCGGCCGGGAAGAAGGCCCTAGCGGGAGGGACAAGGTTCATCGGGAAAATAGCGCTCGCAAAAATAGCAATGGCCCCGCGGCAGATAGGACGGGATTCTATAGTAACGGTCGCGCAGCGGCCGCAGTACCCGCTCGCGGTATTTTGGATAGTCGAAACCCTGGCCCAGCACCAGATAAAAAGCGGCGCCGTACAGTTCGAACTGGCGAATCTCCACCTTGCCGAAATAAGGCGAGTAATCGGCCGGATTGGGCGGATTCTTGCGCAGCACCAGAATGTTCTTTCCCTCGAGCTTCCTGAAATCCGTCAGGACGTCATCGTGGCGGGCGTGCGAGGACGCGGTGCCGAATACGAAAAAGTACCGGCCCGAAGCGTAGGATGCCGTCACCGCCGGCGAAAATCCGTCGGCAGAGAATTCGTAATTCCCGGCATAGGGCTCAAGCCGCTGCAGCAATTCTGCGGTCTTTACGTGAAACACGATGCCATCGTAGATCCGGCTGCCCTTCCATGTTTCGATGGGGAGCAGACTGGCCCCCACTATAGCCGCTAGGTGAATCGCGGAGACCGCGGAGAGGAAAAAGACGGACTTCTTCAACTGCCCGGCGCTGAGGACCAACGCGGCGGCGATGAAGAAAAACGGCACGAAAGAAAGCAACCAATGCAATCCGATTTGCTTCACTGGCGAAAGAAGTGCGAACACCACGAGCGGCGCGATCCAGGCGAGCATGAAAAACCTGGTGCGCGGATCGGCAAGTCTGGGCGCCGATTCGATGCGGCCACGCCAGAACTGGTAGAGCGCGACCGGTGACAGCATGTAGAGGAGACTGAGCGCAAACAGCAGCGGCGTCTTCAATGACCAGCCGGCGTCATCATGCCGGTTGTAGACGTTGAACATCAGGTTTGCCCAGCAGTTCTCGTAGTTCCACCACGCATTGAATGCGGCGAACGGCAACGCGGCGGCGACCACGATGGCCAGCCCGCGCCAGTTGCGCCGCGCCACCGGCAGGCTCAGCACGAAGACCAGATATGCAAACCCCGTCAGGACGGCAAAATATTTCGACAGGAATGCGAGGCCAAGCAACGCGCCGGACGCCGCGTACAACATCTGTGATTGCCGCCGCAACGCTCCAGCGAAGCAGAGCGCCGAAAGGAAGGTGAACAGCACCAGCGGCGTGTCGGTGGTGATAAGCACGTTCCACACGTTTGCCGGGAGCAGCAGGAATGCGAGCGCCGCAACGTACGCCCGGCTTTCGTCTTCAGACCGCAGGTATTGCAGCATAGCGAGCGCCATCAGCGCCGGCAGCAGGATCACCGGGAGACGCAGCACCCATTCGGCTCGGGACAAATGCAGCAGCAGCGCGAGGATCCAGCCGATCATGGGCGGATGGTCGTAGAATCCGTAATCGGGGTAGACGCCCCAGTAGATGAAGTAAGCCTCGTCGCCGGTCATCGGCAGCGCGGCGGCGAGCCAGAACTTGAATGCCAGCGTCAGCAGCAGCGTGACGTAGAAGGCGGCGCGCATGGTCACCGCAGCCGGCGCGGAGGAATTCTGCATGGGGGCGATTATAGGCGCCACCGGCCGGTACGGATGGCGGATGCACGGAGCCGGGAATCCAGACGAGCCTCGATGCTATTCCTCAGAATCGTGCACCAGCCGGCGCCTGCGCACTGCATCGGCCAGACAGTCGAGCAGTTTTACGCTGTCGTCCCAGCCGAGGCAGGGGTCGGTGACGGACACGCCGTAGGCGAGCGGTTTGCCCGGCATCAGATCCTGGCGTCCCGGATGCAGATGCGATTCCGCCATCACGCCGATGATGCGATCGTCGCCCGCGGCAACCTGAGCCGCAACGTCGGCGCACACGTCCATCTGGCGCTTATAGTCCTTGGAACTGTTCGCATGGGAGAAATCGATCATCAGGCGCTGCTCCAGGCCGGCCGCAGCCAACTGGCCTGCAGCAGTATCCACGCTCGCGGCGTCGTAGTTGGGTGCAGGCCCCCCGCGCAGGATCACGTGGCAGTCCTCGTTGCCATTGGTGGAGACTATGGCGGAGTGTCCGGCTTTAGTGACGGAGAGGAAATGGTGCGGCTGGCGCGCGGTCTTGATCGCGTCCACGGCAATCCGGATATTGCCGTCGGTGCCGTTCTTGAACCCGACCGGGCAGGACAGGCCGGACGCGAGTTCGCGATGCACCTGCGATTCAGTGGTGCGTGCCCCGATGGCCCCCCAGCTGACCAGGTCGGCAATGTACTGCGGCGTGATCATGTCGAGGTACTCTACCCCTGCCGGCACCCCCAGTTCGTTGATGTCGAGTAAAACGTTGCGCGCAAGGCGCAGCCCCTCGTTGATGCGGAAGGTGCCGTCCAGCTGGGGATCGTTAATGAGGCCTTTCCAACCCACTGTGGTGCGCGGTTTTTCGAAATACACGCGCATCACGATGAGCAGATCGGCCGCGTGCTTCGCCTTTTCCGGCGCCAGGCGCCGCGCATACTCCAGCGCGGATTTTGGATCATGGATCGAACACGGTCCGACAATCACCAGCAACCGGTCGTCTGCGGCATGCAATATGCCGTGAATTCCCTGCCGCGCCTCGTAGGTGACCCGCTCCGCGGCGTCGGATGCCGGAAACTCGCGGACCACGTGCGAGGGCGGTGCCAGTTCCTTGATTTCGCGAATTCGAACATCGTCAATCTTGTGGGTCATGATTTCTCCTGAATAGCAGTGCATCCGCGGCCTGTCACTCGCATCGGCTCGCGTCGGCTTGGTTGCATGGCGTGCAACAACGGTCATGTTCATCAATGGTCTCGGGCAAAAAAAAACCGCCAGGCTGTAAGCGCTGGCGGTTTTTCGGGATGTTCGGGCGTGTGCCTAAATCTATCCCTCCGCCAGTGGCAGGGGAAAGCCATAAAAGTAAAACCAGAAGGCGTGCACGCGGCTCATGTCGTATATCTCCAGAGCGGATTCAAGCACGTTTCCAGCAGGCTTGGCAAGCGGCGTTTGAAATGCTGGCGTTTGAAATGCCACGCAGTTCCTAGCTTGACAGCTTTTGCTGCACCCAAGCCTGGACCGAGGCAAGCGCGGCGGGCAGTCCGGGTGCGTCTGTGCCGCCGGCCTGGGCCATGTCCGCGCGGCCGCCTCCCTTGCCGCCGACCTGTTGCGCAACGAAATTGACCAGATCCCCGGCCTTGACCTTCGCCGTCAGATCCGGGGTGACGCCCGCGATCAGACTCACCTTGCCGCCCGCGGTCGACGCCAGTACCACCGCCGCCGACTTGAGCTTGTCCTTCAGCTTGTCCATAGTTTCGCGCAGAGTCTTCGCATCGGCGCCTTCGAGGGCCACGGCGAGCACTTTCACCCCTTTTACCTCGTCGGCCTGCAACGCAAGATCGTCGCCTTGCGCCGACGCGACTTTCGATTTCAGCCGCGCGAGCTCTTTTTCCAGCGACCTGGCGCCATCGATAAGCTGGGAGATCTTCTGATTGAGTTCCTGCGGTTGGGCTTTCAGCAGGAGCGCGGCCTCGGCAAGGGTGGCCTGCTGCTCCTGTACATGCTCCAGTGCGCCTTCGGCGGTGATCGCCTCGACCCGGCGTATGCCCGCCGCCACGCCCGACTCGGACACGATCTTGAAAAAACCGATGTCGCCCGTGCGGCGCACGTGAGTACCACCGCACAACTCGGTGGAGAACTCGCCCATGCCGATAACCCGGACCTCATCGCCGTACTTTTCGCCAAACAACGCCATGGCTCCGGCCTTGATGGCGTCGTCATACTTCAATACCCGTACCGACACTTCCGAATTGCGGCGTACCTCGTGGTTTACCAGCGCCTCTATTTGGCGCAACTGCGAGTCGGTCATCGGCTCGTTGTGCGAGAAATCGAAGCGCGTGCGCTGATCGTCGACGAGCGAGCCCTTTTGTTGCACGTGGCCGCCGAGAACCTTGCGCAGAGCGGCGTGCATCAGGTGCGTGGCCGAGTGGTTCCAGGCCGCGCGGGAGCGCACCGCACTGTCCACGGCGGCCATGACCCGGTCGCCCACGCGTAGCCGCCCGGTCTTGAGCTCGCCCTTGTGGCCAAAGACCTCGGCCTGGATTTTCTGCGTGTCCTCGACGCCAAAGCTGCCGTTGACGCCCGCCAATTCCCCCCGGTCGCCTACCTGCCCGCCGGACTCCGCGTAGAACGGCGTACGATCGAGCACCACCACCGCGGCCTCGCCGGCAACGATTTCGTCGACTGAAGCACCCTCGCGGTACAGCGCTGCAACGGTGCCTTCGAGCGTCAGGGAATCGTAGCCATGGAATTCCGTCGGGCCGCCGGAATATTCCACACCGGCAGACACGGTAAATTTGGATGCGGCGCGGGCGCGCTCGCGCTGGCGCTGCATCGCCGCTTCGAAGCCGGCATAATCTACGCGCACGTCGCGCTCGCGCGCGATGTCCGCGGTGAGGTCAACGGGGAAACCGAACGTGTCGTAGAGCTGAAACACGGTCTCCCCGTCGAGCAACCGGTCTTCGCGCGTAAGCGCGCCTTCGAGCACTTTCATTCCGTGTTCCAGGGTCTCGGCGAAACGCTCTTCTTCCGTTTTCAGCACCCTCGTGACCCGTTCCTTCGCCTTCACCAGTTCCGGATAGGCGTCGCCCATGACCCGCGCGAGGTCTTCGACCAGGCGGTGAAAAAACGGCTCGGTCTGGCCGAGCTTGTAGCCATGGCGTATGGCGCGCCGGATGATGCGCCGGAGCACGTAGCCGCGGCCCTCGTTGCCCGGGATCACGCCGTCGACGATGAGAAAGGACGTCGCACGGATATGGTCGGCGATTACTTTGAGCGAGTTGCTCGCCATATCCTTTACGTGAGTCTCGCGCGCCGCCGCCTTGATCAGATCCTGGAACAGGTCGATTTCATAATTCGAATGCACACCCTGCATGACCGCCGCAATGCGCTCCAGCCCCATGCCGGTGTCCACCGAAGGCTTGGGCAGCGGATGAAGTTTGCCGGCGTCGTCCCGGTTGTACTGCATGAACACCAAGTTCCAGATTTCGATATAACGGTCGCCGTCCGCATCGGGTGAGCCCGGCGGTCCGCCCGAAATCCCGGGGCCGTGATCATAGAAAATCTCGCTACAGGGGCCGCAGGGTCCGGTTTCGCCCATCTGCCAGAAATTGTCCGAGCCGCCGCCAGGCTTGTCGCCGATGCGCGCAATGCGTTCCTCGGGAACCTTGATCTCGTTGGCCCAGATGGCGTAGGCCTCATCGTCAGTCTCATACACCGTAATCCACAACTTTTCCTTGGGCAGCTTGTACACGCCCGTCAGCAGATCCCAGGCGTAGTGAATGGCTTCGTGCTTGAAGTAGTCACCAAAAGAAAAATTACCCAGCATCTCGAAGAAGGTGTGGTGGCGCGCGGTATAGCCGACATTCTCCAGGTCGTTATGCTTTCCTCCGGCGCGCACGCTTCTTTGCGAAGTGGTGGCGCGCTTGTAGGGACGCGGCTCCTTTCCGAGAAATACGTCCTTGAACTGCACCATGCCGGAATTGGTAAATAACAGGGTGGGGTCGTTACCCGGCACCAGCGGACTGGATGCCACAACGGCATGCCCTCGCTGCGCGAAAAATTCCAGGAATTTACTGCGGATTTCTGCTGAGTTCATAGTTTCGCTTCGGACCGAACGCCGAGCGCCGAAATGCCCGGATATCCAGAGGTAAAAGTTTGAATTTTCGCCTGAATCAGGCGCACATGCAAATCCGCCCTAGCCCGCTAATACGACCGGGCGCGGGCACTCAAACAATAGCATTCGGATCGCTGGCCGAATCAGGTCATGTTGACGCCGAGCAGCTTGCCGATGAAGTAGGTCATTGCGCCCGCCGCCGCGCCTATGCAGAGCATGCGCAGGCCGTCGCGCACGGCGCTTCTGCCGGTGAACAGGCTGATGATGGCGCCGATGCCAAACAGCGTCAGCGCAGTCAAAGCGATGGATACAAGGAGCGCCCGCTCCCCGCCTAGGGCGAAGAACGGCAGCAGGGGCACCAGCGCCCCGGCGGCGAATGATAGAAAAGAAAAGACCGCCACGCCCCAGGGCGAGCCGAGGTCTTCCGGATTCAGCCCCAACTCCTCGCGCGCAAGCGTATCGAGCGCCTTGGTCGGATCAGCAATCAGGGCCTTGGCCAGCTTTTGCGCATCCTCGCGCGGCAGCCCGCGCGCAGCGTAGATAAGCGCCAACTCCTCGGCTTCCTCCTCGGGATACTGCGCGAGTTCGTCCCGCTCCAGACCGATCTGATGCTCGAACATTTCTCGCTGCGAACGCACCGACACGTACTCGCCCGCGGCCATCGAAAAAGCGCCCGCGAGAAGGCCTGCCACGCCGGACAACAGAATCATGGAGTTGTTGGCGGAAGCTCCGGCTACGCCCAGGATCAGGCTCGCGTTCGAAACCAGGCCATCGCTGACGCCGAAAACCGCTGCGCGAAGATTGCCTCCGCCGCTCATGCCGCGGTGGCGCTTACCCACATCCTCCAACGTCAACGGCAATGGATGGCCCGGTGCGGCGTGCGAATAGACCGACAAGCCGCGCACTTTCATCGCAACCAGCACTGCGCGCAGCGGGCGCGGCCCGTGTCGGCGTACCAACGCTGCGACCATGCGTGCCCGCAGGTCGGGGACAAACTCGGGTTCGGCGGCCCCGGATTGACGAGCCCAGATCCCTGCCTGATTCTCGGCTTCGGCCGCAAGCCCGCGAAACAGAGCCTCGCGCGGCGTCCCTGCCTCGGCTTCGGCCATGACTCGGTAAAGGTAAGCCGAGCGTTTTTCCTCGTGCCAGCCTTGTTGAGAATGATCGCTACCGGACATCAGTCCGTGTCTCCTGCTTTGAGAACTTCGCGCACTGCTGCAGCAGAGAATCCCCGTCCGGCGAGAAAGCGCATCTGCCGGCCGCGCTCGGCGGCATCCTGCGGCAACACGCCGAATTTTTTCTGCCAGGCCACCCGACAGTTATCCAACTCCTGCGCCAGCGAGCGCTCCACAGCCTGTTCGACGAGTTCGTCCGATACGCCGCGGCTTCTGAGATCATGCTCTATTTTACGGCTGCCGAATTTGCGCGCCAGCGCATTTGCGCGGGACTCGGCAAATCGCGCCTCCGACAGCCAGCCGCGCGCGGCGAGCGCGTCCAGCAACTGTGCGACCTGTTCGGGAGATTCGGAATGCGGGGAGAGTTTGCGCGTCATCTCGGCGCGAGTATGCTCCCGCCGCGCAAGCATGGCCAGTGCCCGCTCGCGCAGCGAGATTTCCCTTCTTGCCACGGGCTTTGCGCCCCGATAATTACCCTGCTACGACGCTCAGCGCGGCAGCCGGCTTGGCGCTCGGATTGTTCACGCCGACTGTCTCGCGCACGCGTGCTTCGATTTCGGCGGCAAGCTCTGGATGTTCCTTGAGGTACTCGCGCGCGTTGTCCTTGCCCTGGCCGATCTTGTCCTTGTTGTAGGCATACCAGGCGCCGGATTTTTCGACGATGTCGTGCTTCACGCCCAGTTCCAGGATTTCGCCCTCGCGCGAAATGCCTTCGCCGTAGAGAATGTCGAACAAGGCCTCGCGGAACGGAGGCGCCATCTTGTTCTTCACCACTTTTACCCGCGTTTCATTGCCGATCACTTCCTCGTTTTTCTTGATCGAGCCGATGCGGCGAATGTCCAGGCGCACGGAAGCGTAGAACTTGAGCGCGTTACCGCCGGTCGTGGTCTCCGGGCTACCGAACATGACGCCGATTTTCATGCGGATCTGATTGATGAAAATCACCAGCGTGTTGGTGCGTTTGATGTTGGAAGTAAGTTTCCGGAGCGCCTGGCTCATCAGGCGCGCCTGCAGGCCCATCTGAGGCTCGCCCATCTCGCCCTCAATCTCCGCCTTGGGCGTGAGCGCGGCCACAGAGTCGATGACCACCACGTCTACCGAGCCCGAGCGCACCAGCATGTCGGCGATTTCGAGCGCCTGCTCGCCGGTATCGGGCTGGGAGATGAGCATGTCCTCGACTTTCACACCCAGTTTTTGCGCGTACTGCGGATCAAGCGCGTTCTCGGCATCGATAAAAGCGGCAGTGCCGCCCAATTTCTGCATCTCGGCGATGACCTGCAGCGTCAGCGTCGTCTTGCCGGAGGATTCCGGGCCGTAAATTTCGACTACGCGGCCGCGCGGCAGTCCGCCTACACCCAGCGCGATGTCCAGGCCGAGCGAGCCGGTGGAGACCACCTGCACGTCATCCTGTATCGCATCCGAATCCATGCGCATGATGGAACCCTTCCCGAACTGCTTTTCAATCTGCGCGAGCGCGGCTGCGAGGGCCTTGGTCTTGTTGTCATCCATGAAATTCTCCTTCGGTTTCGGTGGCTATAAGTGCATCAACGGACGCCATGCGTACTGCGTTGACCTGTATTTTTATACAGTTTTTGATTTTTTGCAACCCCCCAATAAATACAGAACCTTGGGAAGACATGACGAGGGAACTACAACGCTCGGCCAGCGCGGATCACCCCTACGCCCAGGCCTTCGATGGCGAATTCCTCGCGCCGGGTATCGACAAGAATAGGCTCGAACTCCGGGTTCTCCGGATGCAGTTCGACGATCGCGCCGCGCCGGCGCAGCCGCTTCACCGTCACTTCCTCGTTGAGCCGCGCGACCACGACCTGCCCGGCGCGGGCTTCGCTGGTTTTGTGCACAGCGAGCAGGTCGCCGTCATGAATGCCCGCATCGCGCATGCTCATGCCCTGCACCTTGAGCAGATAGTCGGCGCGTGGATTGAACAGCGCCGGATCGACCTGATAATGCGCCTGAATGTGCTCCTCGGCGAGGATGGGCGAGCCGGCGGCAACGCGCCCTATGAGCGGGATGCCGCCGCCGTCTTTCAGACGGATGCCGCGCGCCGAGCCCTTCACGATTTCAATCGCGCCCTTGCGCTCGAGCATGCGCAGGTGCTCCTCGGCCGCGTTGTGCGAACTGTAGTCCATGGCCTCGGCGATCTCGGCCCGGGTGGGCGGGAGGCCGGTGGTTTCGATGGTCCGGCGAATCAGCGTCAGGATTTCCTGCTGCTTGGAGGTAAGCGCTTCCATGGGAGGACCCCGCATTTGATCGGATGCTGTATTTTCATACAGTTTTCGCCGTTTGGCAAGTGGCGCCCGTAGATCGAACTTCGGATTGCCGAACTGCATTTAACGTTCCGGGACGCCGAATGCGTCGCCAGCCCGAAGCTTCACCGGCCGACAGCCACTTGGCTGGTCCTGGCAAATCCTTTGACTAAATGGCCGTCGAACGCTATGCGCATACGTTCACGCAGACGACGGGAAACGACTACAATCAGGCCCCACGGTTCAGCATAATCGCATCGACCGCGATGGCGAAGTACATCAAAAAAATCGACTGAGGCGACCTTTTATGAGACGACACTTGCGTGACCACTTGGGTCGCGCCGGTTTGGCCATGGCGCTGGTGTTGCCGTCCTTTGCGCTCGCGCAGCAACCCCCGGCGCCGGAGCCTCCTGGCATTGTCGAGCGCATCACCGAAGGCGTGCGCGGTGTGTTCAATTCAATTTTCGGCGGCACACGCAAGGCGGACCCCGCGAAGCAGCAGGAACAGGCCCCCGAAGTTCCCGGGCCCGCCCCGGCCGCTCAATCCGACGCTCCCGCCACCGCGCCGCCAGCAAAGCCTGCCGACGCGCCACAAGCCAGCGCGGTAGAAGTTCCGGCGCGAGCCCCGACCGTACCATCGGCGGCGGGAGCGGCAAGCCTGCCGGCCGCGATTGCAAGCGGCGACTATGCGACCGCAGCAAAACTGATCGATCAAGGTGTAAACCTTGAAATGCGCGATGAAGAAACCGGCGCCACTGCGCTTCACTTCGCCGTGATGAAGGGCCGCATGGAACTGGTCGAAAAGATCGTGACGCGCCGCGCGGAGGTGAACAGCCGCACGCGCAACGGCACGACACCGCTGCATACCGCTGTCGTCTACGCGCGCAAGGAGATCGCCGAGTACCTGCTCGACAACGGCGCAGACATCAATGCGCGCAGTGCGCGCGGCGTCAGCGCGCTTGAGTTCGCGCTGGATGCGAAGAACCAGCCGATCGCCAACATGCTGCGCGAACGCGGGTCCAAATAGGTCGAAGTCCGGTCCGGCGTGGATGGCGGGAGCCCGGAGTCCGCCAACGGACCTGAGCCGAAGCAGCGCTATTGCGCGATAGGCGGGCCCAGGATCACCCGGCCCGCCGAATCCCCACTCGCACCAGGTCGGCGGAAGAGCCTGTCGCATCGGTAAGCGCCATCGACATCGCCAGCAGCGGATTCATGCTCGGCGATTTCATGTCCTTCGCATAGGGCGTGGCCCAGTGGTTGAACTGTCCGACCATGAGCAACGTATCGGGACGTATGCCCTGGCGCAGCACGGCTGGGCCACGGGTCTTGCCGACGTAAGAGTGCACTTCGATCGTGTCGCCATCCTCGATGCCGAGTTCCTTCGCCCGGCCGACGTTGATGACGATGCCGCGGTGCCCCTTCAGGTTCCCGGCCACCTCGTCCATCAGCTGGATGCCAACGTTCGAGCCCCAGGCGTACTGCATGCTGCGCGCCGTGATCAACCAGAACGGATAGTCCTCGAGCTTGCAGCCCTGGGCTACGGTTTCCTTTTCCCAGATGCCCGGAAAATCCTTGTACGGCGGCAGCGCCTGATATTCGGTGAGCTGCGTGTTCCACCATTCAATACCTTGCTCGTGCAACCGGTTCCCCAGCTGCGCGCCCACCCGCAACAGCCTTTCCTGATAAGGCATCTCGAAGCGTATGCCCTGCTTGCGCAACTCGGGAAACAGGTACCAAGTCAGGCGCGATATCGGCCGGGTGCGGTAGCCATGCTCGCGGTACCAGTCCAGGCCTTCGCTCGATTTGCCGTGGGTAAGCTCGGCGCTTGCCGCCTGGCACATCCGGTCCCAGATTTCCTCGGCCGAATGTTTCACTGCCGGGTCGAGCCCGTAGTCGTAATCCTTGCCCTTCAACGCCGTACAGGCGGAGCCACGGTTGATCGAATTGTTGTACTTCTCCAGCAGCCCGGTCCGAGCAGCGAGTTCGGTCGCGATATCGGTGAAGTCGCGCGTATCCCCCAGCGGCTTCACCGCCGGCTGGCGCAGCGCAAAACCCTCGTGGTCCCAGAACGACTCGATGAACTTGGTGCCGCCGATGCGTATCAGCTGCGTGCTCTCCAGGTCGGTGCACTCGGGCAGCAGGATGTCGGCCATCCAGTTGGTTTCGTCCGGGGTGTAGGCGAAGCCCACCACGAAGGGGAATTCCGCGATGCGATTGACCACCTCGGCCGTGTCCCAGAACGAGATCGAAGGGTTGGTGCGGTAGACAAACCACACCGACGGCACCGTCACCGGCTTCCAGTGGTCCGGGGACTGCTTGCGGAACATCCAGGCGAAATGCGTCGGACCCAGCGCCTGGCTCCAGGGCGAATTCGCCGACAGCGGCACCAGCGTGGCGTGCGCGTTGCGCACCTTCGCGCTCGGTTCCCAGTGCTCGAGGTCGGTCGGGTTCATCGGATAATCCATGAATCCGTCCGGCCCCATCTTGACGCTCGCCTGGCGCGAAGTCGCCGGACGGTTCAGGCGCACCGTGGTGCCCAGCGTGCCGCCCGGCACCTCCAGCGCTCCTAGGAGGCAGGGAATGAGCGTGCGCGCCCAGACGCATTCGTAGCCGCCCCAGCCGTTATTCACGGTCCGTCCGAGCGAGATCGACACCGGCCGGAACGGCATCACTTCGCCGTCAATTTCTATGTTCTCGCCGACGCAGGCAGCATCGAGGTATTCCGCGGTGATCCGCCGTATGGTTCCCGGCGCGATGTCGCACACCTTCTCCGCCCACTCCGGGGTGTAAGGCAGCATGTGCTCGACCAGCTTGCCGAATCCCGTCTGCGCCTCCACGCCTTTGTGCATCCATGTCTCTTCATCTGCGCCGACTTCCAGCGCATCGAGCTTGAACCTTCCTTCCAGCGCCGGATCGGCATCGGGGTGATCGTGCGGCACCGCACTCTGCGTTTTCTGGTCCCACATCAGAGGCTTTTTCGACTCCGGGTCGCGCAGGAAGTAGCCATTAGGACCGATCAGGTAGGGCGACCCGGTATGCTTCTTGATGAAGGGAATATCCAGACGCTCGCGCGCATGTTCGTGCAGCATCAGGTGGACCATGGCGAACAGGAAGGCCGCATCGGTCTTCGGCTTGATCGGTATCCACTCCGCCGAGCAGGCGCCGGTCACCGAAATATGCGGCTCGACCTGAACCCGCTTCAAGCCGCTCACTCGCGCATCGGCATGGCGCCAGGCGCCGATCACACCGCCCGAAGCCTCGGTATTGGCGCCGAAGGAAAGCACGTAACGCGTGCTGGGCGTATCCGGACATACGGTGAACGCACGGTGCCACAATTCCCCGTACAAATGCTCGGAGTGGGTGCAGTTGACGCCCTGACCGCTGCCAAAAGAAAAGTCTATCGGCCCCCATGCGGCAAGGAACGCGGGGAAGGTACCCATGTAATAGGTTGGAATTCCGCCGCCGCCGAAGCTCGCCGCCAGGCGCGGATAGCCTTCCTCGTCCAGAACTCCTTTGGCCCTGGTTTCGTTCAGTTTCGCGGCTACCGTGTCCAGCGCCTCGTCCCAGCTGATCGGCACGAACTTCGGATCGTGGTCGCGCCCCTTCTGCGGATTGGTGCGCTTCATCGGCTGCAGCACCCGGTTCGGGTTGTAGGTCTTCTGTACCAGGCCATAGGCCTTGACGCAGCACTTGCCGCCGCCAGGATGCACTTCCGCGGCGAGAAAATTCGGCTCGACTTCGGTTGCGACGCCGTCCTCGACTTTGACCGTCAGCAGGTCGGGACCCGCCACGCACTGGTAGCAGTATTCGGGAACTTTGCGCACAGATCGTGTCATGGAAACCTCCGCCGGACGCGGCCGCTTGGTTCGCCGCGCTTCCTTGCAGCCGCTATATCGGGCAATTATAGCCACAGTCACTCGCGCGCAGCCCAAGCCCTTGGAGGCTGCGTTTGATGTAGCGCAAGAAAACCATGCAAAGTTCCAGCGCAGCCGCGCAGAAACGCTGCGCCCCCACTTTGCTCAGGCGGCTGCAGCGGATAGACGCACAGGAATGCGGCGCGAGCCGAACCCCCGGTCGAAGCGCTGGTAGCGGCCGGCGATGGCGCCGCCGCATTCCCGGCAGCGGCCGTCGTCGCCGACGCGGAAATTGAGGATGTTGTACCCGTCGCGCACGATCAGCGCATTGGCGCAGTGAGGGCAGAAGGTGGTGCCGCCTTCAATGTCGTATACGTTTCCGGTATAGACGTAGTGGAGCCCGTGCCGGAACGCAATCGCTCGCGCCCGCGTCAGTGTCGCCGCGGGCGTGGCGGGGACGTCGGTCATTTTCCAGTCCGGATGGAAGGCGGAGAAATGCAGCGGCACGTCCGGCCCGAGTTCCTGCGCGATCCAGGCGCACATGGCATCGAGTTCAGCATCGCCGTCATTCTTGCCCGGAATCAGCAGCGTGGTGATCTCGAGCCACACTCCGGTCTGGTGTTTCAGATATTTCAGCGTATCCAGCACCGGCGCGAGCTTGGAGCCGGTCAGCTTGACATAGAACTCGTCGGAAAACGCCTTGAGATCCACGTTGGCCGCATCCATCTTGGCGTAGAACTCGCGCCGCGGTTCGGCATGCATATAGCCAGCGGTTACCGCCACCGTCTGCACACCAGCCGCGTGGCAGGCGTCGGCCACGTCCATCGCGTACTCGGCGAAAATAACCGGGTCGTTGTAGGTGAAGGCGACGCTCTTGCACCCCATCCGCTTGGCCGCCTGCGCGATCATTTCCGGGCTGGCTGCGTCCGACAGGCTGTCCATGTCGCGCGATTTCGAGATATCCCAGTTCTGGCAGAACTTGCAGGCGAGATTGCATCCTGCCGTGCCGAAGGAAAGCACGCTCGATCCCGGATAGAACTGGTTGAGCGGTTTTTTTTCGATCGGATCGACGCAAAAGCCGGACGAACGCCCATAGGTGGTCAATAGCATCTGTTCGCCCGCGCGCATGCGAACGAAACAGACGCCACGCTGGCCCTCGTGCAAACGGCAGTCGCGCGGGCACAGGTCGCACTGCATCCTGCCGTCGTCGAGCATATGCCACCAGCGAGCGGGATATTCGCTTTCGGCCACGCTCATTGCTTTGGCTCCGGTTCCTTCCACTTGAGTACGTGATAACGCTGGATGCGGCACTTTGCCGTGCTCACGCTTGGAGCGAGCCCGGCTTTGCGCTTGAGTTCTGCAACAAACTGCTCGGGTTCCGGCAGGCTTTCCCAGACCTGCGGCAGAAAGGTGCCGCGCGCACCTTCATATTCCAGGATCAAGCCGTCTTCGTCCGGCCGCAGTTGCGCGATCAGGTCGGCGTGGTCGGCGAAAGCCAGCTGTTTTGGCGTGGACAGGAGCGAGACCTCAATGCGCGTACCGGCAAGTTCATCCGCTGCGAGCGGGGCAAAGCGAGGGTCGGACAGTGCTGCGGCACGGGCGTTGTGGCTGACATCCTCGCCCAGCGGCTGGTGCGCCTCCAGACTGCCGATGCAACCGCGCAGCGCGCCATGCTGGGTCAGGGTGACGAAGCTCGCTCGCGACGGTTTGAGCCACGGCTCGGCGGGCAAGGGCTTGGGCGCCGACACCCCCAACGCAGCCTCGATGCTGCTCCTGGCAATTGCGAGCAGCGTGCGACCATGCGCCTCGCCAAAATCCGGCGCGCCTTCCCAGAACGCAAACGAGGCGTAACCTACCACGTGAGCGCGGCCACCGGCGGTATCGCCGGAATTGCGCAGGTCGAGCAATTCCACATTCAGCTTATGGCGTTTGGCGGCAAGCAGCATCCCGGCAACCGGCGTCGCGCCGCAAGCCTGTTCATGGTTGATGTCGATGGCATAATTGAGTATCGCCTGCACCGTGCCGCGATCGATGGCGCAGGCCTCGTCGTAGGGGCGGTAATGCGACAGGTCCGAACTGATCACGATCAAGGTATCCTCGCCGCCCCAAAGCTTTTCGATCACCTCGGATACCTGCTCCGGCGTGGCCGCACCCACGGCCAGCGGCACCAGGCTGAATTCGCCCAGCACCCGCTGCAGGAATGGCAGTTGCACCTCCAGTGCATGCTCCTCGGCGTGCACCGCGCTATTCACCACCACCTGGTCCAGTCCGGCGAGCATCGCCATCGCCTCCCGGTCCAGCGGCACTTCTCCCAGGGGCGTGGCGAACGCGGCCGCGTCAGGTAGCGCGAGTCCGCGCACCGGCACCCGATGGCAGGGACCGAGCAGCACCACGCGTCGCACGATGCCGCGCGCCGGACGCAATCTGTCATACGCTTCTGCCGCCACATTGCCGGAATAGACATAGCCCGCGTGCGGCACGATCAGCGCCTTGGGAAAACCCGGAGCCAGGCCACCGCCGGCACTGTGCCCGAGGAGGTCATCCACTTCCCGGGCGAGTTCGCGTGAACCGGCGGGATAGAACGCGCCGGCGACGGCGGCAGAACGAACGGAAGTCATAAAATTTGTCTCGGGGGCGGCAACGGTTAATTCTAGACCGGCGGGCGGCCGGGTCAAGTCCGGATGGGCGCCCAAATGTACTTGCGCTGCCTGCGCATACATTCCACTTGTCGCAACCGCCACTGGTGGTGCACCGATTCATGCACCGTTTTCATCTAGAACTGTATTCATCTCGAACTGAACCATAAAGACGAATAGCTGCGCCCTCAGCCCTCGATCAAATCCAGCACACCCTGCAGTGCCGCGATTACAGACTGGCGGCGTACGTTTTCGCGGTCACCCTCGAAATGGCGCGTCTGGGCATGGACTTTCCTGTTTGTCCGCGCCCAGGCGAAGCACACCGTGCCGACCGGCTTGTCGGCAGACCCGCCGTCGGGGCCGGCGATCCCGGTTATCGCTACCGCCACATGGGCGTGGCCGCCCGCAAGCGCCCCGGCTGCCATCTCGCCCGCGGTCTGCTCGCTCACTGCGCCGTGCACGTGCAGCGTGTTCGCTTTCACATGCAGCATTTCCATTTTTGCGGCGTTCGAGTAGGTGACAAAGCCGCGCTCGAACCAGCCGGAACTGCCAGCGACCGCCGTGACTGCCTGTGCCACCCAGCCGCCGGTGCAGGACTCCGCCGTGGTCAGCATCATGCCCTCGGCGCGGAGCCTGGCGCCGACGAGGGCGGCGAGCGAGTTCAATGTGTCCGAAGGCATGCGTGGACTACCGATTCGGTGCGCTCACGCTTCCGCCTCCGGATTCTGGCGCAACCAGTCTGTGGGGGTCATTACCAGAACTGCGGCCGCCCCGCGCTGAATGATTTCGGCGTCTCGCGTGATAAGCGGCAGCCCCTCCTGGCGCGCCAGTGCAACATAGATTGCATCAGCGCCGCGAAGTGCGCAGGCGATCGCCAAGTTGGCGGCAACCTCTGCAAAAGCCACGGTCATCGGTACCAGCGTAAGCCAAGGCTGCTGCTGCAGGTGGAGGACCGTCCTTGCTGCAGCAACGCGATCCTGCGTGCGACGCACCAGCGCGCCGGCCACCTCGATGATGGCGAACGCCGGCGCAACAACAGGGATTTCCTCTTCGGCCATGCGCCGCAGGAGCGTTTCGGCTTCACTGTGGTGCACGTCCCGCGCGAGCAAGGCCGATACCCAGAACGATGCGTCGGTGACTATCACAGATCGCGACGCTGCTCGCGGATGGCCGCGACCGCGTCCAAGTCGGAATTCCAGCTTGCGCTGATTTTCCGGGACAACTCGTCGAATTCACTCAACCATGCTTTCGCGCGTGCGCTGCGGGTCTTCGCCGACACAGCAGGCTTGGATCGCTTGGCGAGTTCGTGCTCAAGCGCCGCCGTCACCAATTGCTTCAGACTTTGGCCGCGCTTAGCTGCAGTGGCCTTGGCGCGGCGAAACAGGTCATCTGGCATTTCCAACGTCGTTTTCATCGGGTTCACTCCCGGAATACGGTAGACAAATACGAGAGGTCTATCCTACCCATAAATATGGGGGGTGGTCAATGCTTGCTTGCTGCGCCCCGCGGCGCACGTGAGCTTTTTTCCCGATGTTCGCCGGCTAGAAAAATACCCGCTTCACGACCGCCATCGCGAACAGCGTGTAGCCCGCTGCCAGAATGTCGTCCAGCATCACCCCCAGCCCGCCTTTCAGTCGCGCGTCGACCTGCCGGATCGGTGGCGGCTTGACCACATCGAAGAAACGAAAGCCGAAGAACGCAAACGCCTGCCACTGCCAGGCCTCCGGCGTAAACATCAATACCAGCTGGAAGGCGACGATCTCGTCCCAGTTCATGCCGCTGTGATCGGCGATTCCCAGATCGCGCCCAGTGCGCGCGCAGGCCCACACGCCGAGCAGAAACGTCACAACGATGAACGCCAGCATGGCCAACGGCCCATAGGGCGCGAGCCGCTCGCTCGCAAGCCAATAGACGGGAAAACCGAGGAGCGTGCCCACCGTCCCCGGCGCGAATGGAGACAGGCCGGTGCCGAATCCGAGCGCAATTATCCGCGCCGGGTGCGCCAGCATGAATCCGGCGGTCGGCCTCAGGATTGCGTTAGCTGCCAAAGTGGTCGAACCCTTTGCCTGCGATCGGCATGATTCTTCCTGCCGCATCGCGCACCGACACTTGTCCGGGGTCGCCGGCGCCGACGCTACCGATGCGGGTCAGCGCGAGGTCCAATTCGACCGCAATTGCCGCCACCTTCGCGCGCGAATTCGGGTGAACGGTGAACCCCAGTTCGTAATCGTCGCCGCCTGAAAGCAGGCATTCCTGTGCCAGGCTTTCATTGGCGCAAGCCTCGAGTGCGCGCGAACGCGGCAGTTCTGCAAAACGCACTTCGATCGCAACGCCGGAGCGCTCGCCGATATGGCCGACGTCGGCGACCAGGCCGTCCGAAACATCGATGGCGCTGGTGGCAATACCGCGCAGCGCCAGCCCCAGGGCTACGCGGGGAAACGGCGCGTGCAATCGCCGCAGACAATGAGCAAGCGCCGCATCGGCAAGCCGGGCGCCACCTTTCAGGTGCGCCAGCGCCAGCGCCGCGTCGCCGGTTGAGCCCGAAAGCCAGAGGTCATCGCCGGCTTTGGCGCCGTCCCGGCGCAGCGCCTGCTCCGCCGGGACTTCACCCATTACGGTGATCGAGACATTGCGCGGCCCGCGCGTGGTATCGCCTCCGACCAACTCCACCCCGAAAGCGTCGGCCAGCATGAAAAAACCCTGCGTGAACTGCGCCAGCCAGGTCTCGTCCGCCTCGGGCAGCGCCAGTGCGAGCGTTGCATAGCGTGGCTCGGCGCCCATCGCCGCGAGATCGGAAAGATTCACCGCCAGAGCCTTGTGACCCAGATCGGCGGCGTCGGCACCGGCGAAAAAATGCCTCCCCTCGACCAGCATGTCGGTAGACACCGCCAGCACCATGCCCGCTTGCGGCGCAATCAGGGCGCAATCGTCGCCCACGCCCAAAAGCGCGCGCTTCACCGGGCGGGTGAAATAGCGGCGGATAATGTCGAATTCGGAAGGCAACGCGCCTCGTGCGGTGAGTGAAGGCAGGCCCTAAGCTGCGGCCTTGCCCCCGCCGGTCTTGCGCGCCTTGACCTCGGCCGGACGCAGCCGGGCCGCGAGTTTGTCCAGCACGCCGTTGACGTACTTGTGGCCGTCGGTGCCGCCATAGGACTTCGCCAGTTCCACCGCTTCGTTGATCACCACCTTGTACGGAACGTCCGGCACATGGGCCAGTTCGTAGGCGCCGATCAGCAGCACGCCCCGCTCTACCGGCGAAAGCTCCTCCACCGGGCGATCGAGCAAAGGCGTGAATGCGGCGTGGAGCTCGGCGGCGTCGGCGATCACGCCATCGAGGAGCAAGCCAAGATAATTCTGGTCGGCCTTGTCGTAGCCTTTGAATTCGGCGAGGTGCGCACGGATCTCGCCCGCATGCTCCTTGGCGAGCAGCCACTGGTACAGCCCCTGCAACGCCAGTTCGCGCGCCTTATGCCGTGCGCTTTTCATTCCGGATTTCTCTGATCAGATTGGCCATTTCCACTGCGACCTCGGCGCAATCGCTTCCCTTCTGCCCTACGCGCGCCAGCGCCTGCTCCTCGGTGTCGGTGGTGAGGATGCCGTTGGCGATCGGCAGGCCGGCGTCGAGCTGCACCTGTGTCACTCCGGCAGCCGATTCATTGGATACGACCTCGAAATGATAGGTGTCGCCGCGAACCACCGCGCCGAGCGCGATCAAAGCATGATAATGGCCGGTGGCGGCAAGCTGCTGCAGGGCCAGCGGGATCTCCAGCGCGCCGGGCACGCTCACCACCGCAACGCGGCCGGGCTTGACGCCAAGCGTATTCAGGCGTTCCAGGCAGGCCGCCAGAAGACCGGCACCTATCGCCTCGTTGAAACGGCCGCGCACAATGGCGATGCGCAGCTCCGCGCCGCCAACCTCAGGCTTGATCTCCCTCATAGCCCCGCCTTCGCGGCGCGCTGCGGCTGCACGTATTCCGCCACCTCGAGATCCCATCCGGCCATGCTGGGCATTTTGCGCGGCGTCGCCATCAGGCGCATCTTGCCCACGTTGAGATCGCGCAGAATCTGCGCGCCTATGCCGTAGGTCAGCAGTTCCATTCTTGCCGCGGCCCACGGTTTTTCCTGGCTGACGACGCGTTCGGCGAGCTGGGCCGCGGTTTCCGAACAATTGAGCAGAACGATCACTCCGCTGTTGGCCGAACCGATCGCCGCCAGGGCCTCGTGCACGCTCCACGAATGTGCCCCGGGCGCCGTATCGAGCAAATCGAGCATGGAAAGCGGTTCGTGCACGCGCACCAGAGTAGGCGTGCCGGAATCGATTAGCCCGCGAACCAGTGCCACATGGGTCGCGCCGGAGATTTTCTCGCGATAGGCAAACATGCGGAATCCGCCGTGCGCGGTGGCAATGTCTCGTTCCGCCACGCGCTCGACCAGCGATTCGTTCTGGCTGCGAAAATGGATCAGGTCGGCGATCGTACCGATCTTCAGGCCATGCGCTTGTCCGAATTCGATCAGGTCGGGCAGGCGCGCCATGCTGCCGTCGTCCTTCATGATTTCGCAGATCACCGCGGCCGGGGTGAGGCCTGCCAGTTCGGTCAGGTCGCAACCGGCTTCCGTGTGACCGGCGCGCACCAGCACGCCGCCCGGCTGTGCCGCGATCGGAAATACATGTCCGGGCTGAACGATGTCACCGGGCTTCGCCCCGTGCGCCACCGCCGCCTGCACGGTGCGGGCGCGGTCGTGCGCCGAAATCCCGGTGCTGACTCCGGTTGCGGCCTCGATCGAGACGGTAAACGCCGTGCCATGAGAGGAGCGGTTGTCCTGCGCCATCGGGGCGAGCTGCAGTTGGCGGCAGCGCTCCTCGGTCAGGGTGAGGCAGATCAGGCCGCGCGCGAACCTGGCCATGAAATTGATCTTCTCCGGCGTGACGAAATCGGCCGCGAGCACCAGATCCCCCTCGTTTTCTCGGTCCTCCTCATCCACCAGTATCACCATCTTGCCGGCTTTGATGTCGGCGATGATTTCCTCGGTGCGGCTGATGCAGACGTTCGATTGCTGCTCGAACAGGCGGTGTACCGGATTCATTTGGCTTGACTCCATGGACAAGCCGCCGATTATAAGCGTTTCCCCGCCCGGTAGCGGTCGGCTCGACCTGCGGCCGGAAGTTTGACCGAAGCCTTATTGCCGCGGATACTCACGCCATTACGGTTGATTTCCCCCACTTCGCCCCTGGCCAAACAAAACCCACATGCTCGCATTCGTTCTGCGCCGCATTGCACAGGCGGTCCTGGTCATGCTCGTGGTCGGCCTGATCGCGTTTTCGCTGTTCACCTTCGTCGGCGATCCGGTGTTGATCATGCTTGGGCAGGATGCGACACCCGAGGCCCGCGTGCGCATCGCCCAACTGCTCGGGCTCGACCAGCCGTTCTACGTCCAGTACGCGAACTTTCTCGCGCGCGCGATCCAGGGGGATTTCGGGCTGAGCCTGCGCCAGGCGAGACCGGTATCCCTGCTATTCGTCGAAAGGCTGCCGGCGACGCTGGAGCTTTCCTGCGTCGCCGCGCTGCTCTCGCTCGCAGCCGGCATACCAATGGGCGTGTATACGGCGCTGAAGCGCGACACCTGGCTGGCGCGGTTTTTTCTCACCGCGTCCCTCATCGGCGTATCGCTGCCGACGTTTCTCATCGGCATTCTGCTGATTCTGGTGTTCGCGGTCCTTCTGGGCTGGCTGCCCTCGTTCGGACGGGGAGACACGGTCGCGATCGGCTGGTGGACCACGGGTTTGCTCACTGCATCGGGGTTGAAATCCCTGATCCTGCCATCGATCACGCTCGGCCTGTTCCAGATGACGTTGATCATGCGCCTGGTGCGCTCGGAGATGCTCGAAGTCCTGCGCACCGACTACATCAAGTTCGCGCGCGCACGCGGGCTGCCGGAGCGATCCGTGCATTTTCGCCACGCGCTCAAGAACACCCTGGTGCCCGTGATCACCGTCGCCGGCCTGCAGCTTGGCTCCATCATCGCCTTCGCCATCATCACCGAAACAGTGTTCCAATGGCCGGGCATGGGCCTGCTGTTCATCCAGGCGGTAACCGTGGCCGACATCCCGGTGATGGCCGCCTACCTGTGCCTGATCGCGCTTTTTTTCGTTATTATCAATTTTGTCGTCGACGTGCTTTACTACGTCGTGGATCCGCGACTGCGCTTCGATCGATCGGGCGCAGTACATTAGAACTTTGCATTGGGAGATAAGGTATGAACGCGCCGCACAAGTTCGCCACACCCGTGGAACATATCCGCACGTTCCACAGAGAACTGACCGATATCCGCCGCGACATCCACGCCCACCCCGAGCTCGGCTTCAGCGAGCAACGCACCTCGGATCTGGTCGCGGCCAGACTTGAGAGCTGGGGTATAGAAGTGCATCGCGGCATCGCCAAAACCGGTCTGGTGGGTGTGGTGAAAGGCCGCAAAGCCACAAGCGGCCGCGCCGTGGGATTGCGCGCCGATATGGATTGCCTGCCCATGCACGAGGACGGCAGTCAGCCCTACAAGTCGGAAAATCCCGGCCGCATGCACGCCTGCGGCCACGACGGGCACACCACCATGCTGCTCGGCGCTGCCCGCTATCTGGCCGAGACGCGCAACTTCGACGGCACCGCCTATCTTATTTTCCAACCGGCGGAAGAAGGCGGCGGCGGCGGCCGGGTGATGGTCGAGGAAGGCCTGTTCGAGCGCTTCCCCGCCGATGCAATCTACGCGCTGCACAACTGGCCGTTAATGCCGCCGGGGAAGATGGGGGTGCGCGCCGGGCCGATCACCGCGGCAACCGACGAAATCCAGATTACCGTTCGCGGCAAGGGCGGCCACGGAGCGATGCCGCATCTCGCGGTCGACCCGGTGGTGATCGCCGCGCACGTCATCACCGCATTGCAGACCATCGCCAGCCGCAACGTCAGTCCGGTCGACTCCGTCGTGGTAAGCGTGTGCTCGATGCAGACGAGCCAGGTCGGCGCCTTCAATGTCATCCCGGAAGCGGTCCAGCTGATCGGCACAGTGCGCACCTTCCGCCCGGAAACGCGCGAACTCGCCGAGCAACGCATAAAGGAAATCGTCACGAATGTTGCCATAGCCCTGGGCGGATCGACCAAGATCGAGTACCAACGCGGCTATCCGGCCACGATCAATACCGAGCGCGAAGCCGTTTTCGCGGCAAAAGTCGGGGAGAAGATTTTCGGCAAGGGCAACGTACTGACCGACGGCGAGCCGACCATGGGCGGCGAGGACTTTTCGTATATGCTGCAGGTGCGCCCCGGCGCCTATGCCTGGCTCGGCCAGGGCGGCGGCCCGCTCGGCTGTTTCCTGCACAATTCGAACTACGATTTCAACGACGAGGTGATTCCGCTCGGCGCCGGCTATCTGGCGGCGCTGGTCGAAGAATCGCTTCCTATCAAGTAACGAGAACGAGGGGGATCATCATGACATTCAAGCGCAGATTCACCGCGGCAGTTGCCGCCGCAGTTGCCGCACTCGCCTTCGCCGCCGTCCCTGGGCACGCAGCCACTTTGCGGTGGGCGGCGCAAAACGACATACTCACGCTCGATCCGCACTCGCAGAACCATGCGACCACGCACAGCCTGCTTGCGCACGCCTACGAGACGCTGGTGCGCTACAACAAGCAGTTCCAGATCGAGCCGGCCTTGGCGACGAGTTGGCAGGCGGTCACTCCGACGCAATGGCGCTTCAATCTGCGCAAGGGGGTGAAGTTCCACGACGGCTCGCCTTTCACCGCCGACGACGTGGTGTTCTCCTACGGCCGCATCATCCAGCCGCAGGGCACCAACCAGATCTACGTCTCCGGCGTGAAGGAGGTGAAGAAGATTGACGACTACACCGTCGACGTCATCCTTACCGGCCCGCAGCCGGTGCTGCTGCGCAATTTCACCCTCTTTTTCATCATGAGCAAGACCTGGGCAGTAAAAACCAAGTCCGAGAACATCCAGGATTACAAGGTTCGGGAAGAAACGTTCGCCTCACGCAACGCCAACGGCACGGGCTCCTACATCATCAAGACATGGGAGCCGGACAAGCGCATCGTGATGGCGGCCAACCAGAACTGGTGGGACAAGCATGAAGGCAACGCGACCGAAGTGATCTACACACCGATCAAGTCGGATGCCACGCGGGTGGCGGCGCTTCTATCCGGAGACGTCGACCTGGTGACCGACCTGCCGACGCAGGACGTGACGCGGCTGCGCGGCGACCCCAAGCTGAAGGTGCTCGACGGCGCCGAGAACCGCACCATATTCATCGGCCTCGACCAGTTCAGCCCCGAACTGAAGTACTCGGACGTCAAGGGCAAGAACCCGTTCAAGGACATTCGTGTGCGCAAGGCACTCAACATCGCGGTAGATCGCGACACGATCAAGCGCGTGACCATGCGCGGCCTGTCCATTCCTGCCGCGATCATCGTGGCGCCTAGCGTGCACGGGTACACCGAAGCTTTAGACAAAGTGGCGCCGCCCGATGTCGAGGGAGCGAAGAAACTTCTGGCCGAAGCGGGCTACCCGAACGGCTTCGAATTCGGCCTCGACTGCCCCAACAATCGCTATGTTAACGACGAGGAGATCTGTCAGGCGCTGGTCGGCATGTGGGCCCGTGCCGGACTCAAGGTCAAGCTAAACGCGCAGCCGATGGCCAGCTACATCGCCAAGATACAGAACTTCGATCACAGCGCCTACATGCTCGGATGGGGAGTGGCGACCTTCGATGCCCTGTTTTCGACGCAATCGCTCGCGCGCACGAAGACCACCGGCGCCGATGGCAGCTTCAACCTCGGACGCATCAGCGATCCGAAGCTGGACGCCATGATCGACGCGAGCAAGACCGAGATGGACGCAAAGAAGCGCGACGTCCTGCTGCAAGACGCGCTAGTCAGCATACGCGACAATTATTATTACGTGCCGCTGCACCACCAGCTGCGCCCGTGGGCGATGAAGAAGAACGTCTCGACCGTGCACAGATCCAATGACGCACCGGAATCGCGCTACGCGCGCATAGACTGAAATTGAGCGAAGGAGGCGGAACTTGCCGGTGAGCGCGGCCGCGGGCCGGATGCACCGCATCTGGAACCACGACCTCGCCTGGAGTTTCCGCCGTTCGCCCGTCGCCATGATTGCGGCACTGCTGACGCTGGTCTGCGTCGGCGGGGCGCTGTTCGCGCCCTGGCTCGCGCCGCATAACCCGTTTGACAGCGGGTCTCTGAGCCTATCCGACGGCTTCACGCCGCCGGCTTGGACCCAGGCCGGCAGGGCAACCTACCTGTTCGGCACCGACGACCAGGGCCGCGACCTGCTCTCCGCCATCATGTACGGCGCGCGCATTTCGCTCGGTGTCGGCGTTGCCGCGGTGCTGTTCTCGATGGTGCTGGGCGTAGGGCTGGGGCTCGTCTCCGGCTACGCCGGCGGCCGCCTCGACGCCTTCATCATGCGCGTAGCCGACATCCAGCTGTCCTTCCCTGCGATCCTGATCGCGCTTCTGATCGACGGCGTGGCGCGCGCCGCGCTGCCGCGCGAGGCGCACGACGAAATCGCGGTCTACGTGCTGATCCTCGCCATCGGCGTCTCCGGCTGGGTGCAGTACGCGCGCACCGTGCGCGGCTCGACCCTGGTCGAGCGCAACAAGGAGTACGTGCAGGCCGCGCGCGTGATCGGCCGCAGTTCCGCTGCCATAATGCTGCGGCATGTGCTGCCGAACGTGATGGGCCCGGTGCTGGTGATCGCCACCATCCATATCGCCACCGCCATCATCACCGAGGCTACGCTGTCCTTTCTCGGGGTGGGCGTGCCGCCGACGCGCCCGTCGCTAGGCACATTGATCCGCGTCGGCAACGACTTCCTGCTGTCGGGCGAATGGTGGATCACTGTCTTCCCCGGCGCGGCGCTGGTGGTACTGGTATTGTCGGTGAACCTGCTGGGTGATTGGCTGCGCGATGCGCTCAATCCGAAGCTGCGCTGACGCGCCGCCGACCGAACCGGTGCCGGGGGCCGGCCGGCAGTCTGCCACCGGCGGACCCGCCTGACATGGACGCCCCGCTTCTGGAGGTGCGCAAGCTTTGCGTGGAGTTTCCGACGCGCCACGGAACACTCCGCGCCGTGGACGATCTGTCGTTCGAGATCGCGCCCGGCGAGATGCTGGGCGTGGTCGGCGAGTCGGGCGCGGGCAAATCGCTCACCGGGATGGCGATCATCGGCCTGCTTGACCCGCCGGGCCGCATCGCCGCGGGCGAAATCCGTCTCGAAGGCGAGCGCATCGACAATCTTCCGCGTGAAGCCATGCGCCGCATCCGCGGCAAACGCATTGGCGCAATCTTCCAGGATCCGCTCACGTCGCTCAATCCGCTGTTCACCATCGGCGAGCAATTGGTGGAAACCATAGACCTGCATCTGCACTCGGGGCGAAGCGCGGCCCGGCGCCGCGCGCTCGATCTGCTTTCCGAAGTGGGAATTCCAGCGCCCGAGTCGCGCATCGACCAGTATCCGCACCAGTTCTCCGGCGGCATGCGCCAGCGGGTGGTGATCGCGCTCGCGCTCGCCGGACGGCCCCGGCTGATCGTCGCCGACGAACCGACCACGGCGCTGGACGTTTCGATCCAGGCGCAGATCATCACGCTGCTGAAACGGCTCGCGGCCGAGCACGACACCGCGGTGTTGCTGATCACGCACGACATGGGCGTGATCGCAGAGACCGCCGACCGCGTGGCTGTGCTGTACGCGGGGCGCCTGGCCGAGATCGGGCCGGTGCGCGAAGTGATCCACGCGCCGCGCCACCCCTATACCCGCGGACTGATGAGTTCGATCCCCAAGCTGGGAGAGGGACGAGAGAGGCTGGCGCAGATCGACGGGGCCATGCCGCGCCTGAATGCGATCCCAACGGGCTGCGCCTACCATCCGCGCTGCCCGGAGCGTTTCGCGCGCTGCGCCTCGGAGCGGCCGTCACCGCTTCCGGCGGGAAGCAACTTCGCTGCATGCTGGCTGTATGACGGATCGCGCTGACGCCGGACTGTTGCAGGTGGAGAACGCCGGGCGTGATTTCGACGTCTCGCGACCCTGGCTCAACCGCCTGCTCGAAGGAGAACCGCGGCGCAGCCTGCGCGCGGTGGACGGCGTGTCGTTCTCCATCCGCAAGGGCGAAACCCTGGGGCTGGTCGGCGAATCGGGCTGCGGAAAATCCACCATCGCCCGGATGATCGTCGGGCTGCACCCGCCGACTCGCGGGCGCATCGTCTTCGACGGTGCCGACCTCGGCGATCCGTCCTCGTCGCGGCTGCGTCGGCGCATGCAGATGATCTTCCAGGACCCGTACGCGAGCCTGAACCCGCGCTGGCGGGTCAGTGCCATTGTCGCCGAGCCGATTGTCGCCCTGGGCCTCGTATCGGACCGGGCGATGCTCGCCGCGCGGGTGGCCGAGTTGCTGGCGCAGGTAGGGCTGGCGCCCGAGGACGGTGACAGGTACCCGCACGAATTCTCGGGCGGCCAGCGCCAGCGTGTCTCGATTGCCCGCGCGCTTTCCTCCAACCCTGAATTTCTAGTTTGCGACGAGCCGACTTCCGCGCTCGACGTCTCGGTGCAGGCGCAGATTCTGAATTTAATGAAAGATCTGCAAATCCGCCTTGGTCTTACTTATCTCTTCATTTCGCACAATCTTGCGGTAGTAGCGCATATCGCGACCCGGGTCGGAGTGATGTACCTCGGCAGGCTGGTAGAGATCAATGACGCGAAACAACTGTTCGAGTGCCCGCGCCATCCGTACACGCGCATGCTGATCGATGCGATCCCGGACCTGCTGATGAGCGGAAAGGCGCGCATCCCGGTTGCGGGGGAGGTTCCCAATCCATTGGCGCCTCCTCCCGGTTGCGCGTTCCATCCGCGCTGCCCGCATGCCGGCGCACGGTGCCGCAGCGAGCAGCCGGCATGGCTCGTTTCCGCCACCGGCGACGCGGTGGCCTGCCACGCCGTGGCCGAGGGCCGACTGTGACAATGAAGCGCGTGCGCCGGCGGTGCCCGGCCCGGGGGCCGTCCTATTTTCCCCGCAGTTCCCGCCTCAGTATCTTTCCTATGGGCGTCTTCGGCAGGCTGTCGCGGAACTCGACGTGCCTCGGAATTTTGTAGCCGGTCAGTTCGCGCTTGCAGTGTTCGATCACGGATTCCTTGGAGAGGTTCGGATCCTTTTTCACGATCACCACTTTTACCGCCTCGCCCGACTTGTCGTCGGGCACTCCCACCGCCGCACATTCGAGCACGCCAGGGTGCATCGCCACCACACTCTCGATCTCGTTCGGATAGACGTTGAAACCCGAGACCAGGATCATGTCCTTCTTGCGGTCGGTGATGGTGACATAGCCCTTGGTGTTCATGTTGCCGACGTCGCCGGTCTTGAGCCAGCCGTCCTGGATCACCTTGGCCGTTTCCTCCGGCAATTGCCAATAACCCTGCATCACCTGCGGCCCGCGGATGCAGATTTCGCCGGTCGATTTCTCGATGTCGCCCTCGCCGGTCCAGAGCGGAAGTTCCCTGAAATCGTCGTCGCGGATCGAAAACTCGGTCGAGGAAATCGGCAACCCGATGCTGCCGTTCCAGGGCGTGCCGATCGGATTGATGCTGGCGGCAGGAGAGGTCTCGGTGAGGCCGTAGGCTTCGGTAAGATAGTGGCCGGTGAGCTGCTGCCATTTTTCCGCCACCGGTTTTTGCACCGCCGCGCCTCCGCCGACCACGACCTTGAGGCCGGAAAAATCCAGCTCGCTGAATCCGGGCGTGTTCAACAGGCCGTTGAACAGCGTGTTCACCCCGGTCAGCACCGACCACTTCCACTTCTTTAGTTCCTCGATGAACGCCGGCAGGTCGCGCGGATTGGTGATCAGCACGTTGACCACTCCCAGGGTCATGAAGTAGAACGTCGTTGTCAGACAGAAGATGTGATACATCGGCAGTGGAGAAATCACGATCTCTTCGCCTTCCTTGAGCGTGCCCCCGATCCAGGCGCCCGCCTGAGCAATATTGGCGAGGATGTTGCGGTGGGTGAGCATCGCGCCCTTGGACAAACCGGTGGTGCCGCCGGTGTATTGCAGGAAGGCGATGTCCTCCTGCTTCAGGCTGACCGGCTTGAACTGCTCGCCGGCGCCGCGCGCGAGCGCCGCCCGCAGGGGAACGGCACCGTCGATGCGCCAGTCCGGCACCATCTTCTTCACCCTCTTCACCACCAGGTTGACGATCCAGCGCTTGGGCAGCGGCAGCAGGTCGCCGAGCTGGGTGGTTACGACATGCTCGACCTGGGTCTTCGCGATGACCTGCTGCAGCGTGCTGGCGAAGTTCTCGACGATGACGATGGCCTTGGCGCCAGAATCCTTCAGCTGGTGCTCAAGCTCGCGCGGCGTGTACAGCGGATTGACGTTGACCACCGTCATCCCGGCGCGCAGGATGCCGATCAGCGCCACCGGGTACTGCAGCAGGTTCGGGCTCATGATCGCGACGCGCTCGCCTTGCTTCATCCCGGGCAGGCTCTGCAGGAACGCGGCGAAGTCGCGGCTGTGCCGGTCCAGTTCGGCGTAGCTCATGTCGCAGCCGAAGTTGTTGTACGCCGGCTTGTCCGCGAACTTGACCAGGATTTTTTCGATCAAGTCGGGAATCGAACTATGCTGGCTCACGTCGATTTCGGCCGGGATTCCGGTCGGGTATTCTTTTAGCCAAATTTTTTCGCCCACGGTATTGCCCTCCTCGATTGCGCAAATTGACATCTTGTTCTGTTCCCGCTGGTAATTGCAAGGTTAGCCACAAAGCGCGGCGCACGCAACCGAGTTGCCCCGCTCCTGCGATTAATCGGCAACCGCGCACGCCGCGACAGTGCAGTCCTTCGGTTAGAATCCGCTGCGGCCGAACGCAGCCAACGCATCCGCGCTCGACCATCACAAACCGGAATCCCTATGCTTGCGCGCGCTTTCCGCCGGGTGTTGTTAATCGAACTAATCCTCTACCTGGCGCTCGGCTGGTACCTTTCACGCTACGCCGGCTGGCCCTGGATCAAGGCGGCAGCCGTTTTGACTGCGTGTGCGCTCGCGCTGCGCGCTGCATTCGTTGCGGCGACGTTCGCGGTCGCTGGATTGTTTTCTAGTCCCACGCCGCCTGAGCACCGGCTCGGAGCCATTGCCTGGTTGCGGCTGTATTTTTTCGAGCTCGGCGCCTATATCCTGATATACAACCTGTACCAGCCGTTCGAACGGCTGTTCGCGGGCGCAAAAACCCCGCGGCAATTGCCGCGAGGGCAGCTTCCGGTACTGCTGGTTCACGGCTATGCCTGCAATCGCGGCTTCATGCTGCCGCTCGCGCGCTATCTTGGCGCGCACGGCGTCAGCGCCTACAGTTACAACCTGGAACCAGTGTACGCCGACCTGGACTCCTACGCTGATGGGCTGACGCAGCGCGTCGAGGAAATCTGCGCCGCCACCGGCGCGGACCAGCTCGTCATCCTCGCCCACAGCATGGGCGGACTCGCCGCGCGCGCTTACCTGCGCCGGCACGGCGCGGGTCGCGTGGCCAAGCTGATTACATTGGGAACGCCGCAACACGGGACCGTCACCGCGCGCTTCGCCGCCGGAAAGAACGGACGGCAGATGGTGCCCGGCAACCCCTGGCTGAAACAATTGAACGAAGAAACGCCAAGCGTACCGGTGGTCTCGGTATACAGCCATCAAGACAATGTCGTCGTGCCGCAGGACAGCGCCGTGCTTGCCGGCGCGAAAATCGTAAACCTGTCCGGCATGGGGCACGTCAGCATGCCTTTCTCGCATCGCATCCGGCAAATCGTACTCGCTGAAATACAAGCGGCGTGTAGCCATTAATGGCCGACCTTGCGGCTCGCACTCGCGCGTAAGCGTCCGGCAAGTATCACCGCGCTTGCCGCATTATTCCTGCATTTTCGGCTCTGCTTGGCTAACCGGCCAAGGCAAAACTGTGCAGCACTGGTTGCTCACGATACCGGTGCGTTAGCGGGTTAAGAACGGATGGCAGCTTTCTGCCAAAGGCGATAGGCCGAGTTCGGCCATGAACCGACGCCCAAAAGGAAACTCAATTCACCCTCTGGGTTGCCGGTTCGAGCCAATACCCTGTCGTTGGGTTGCCTGATCGCCAATATCCAGAGCGGTTGGCGTTTCATTTTTTCTTGGGTCCCGAGATCAAATCGTGAAGTCTCAGACACTGGACGCCATAGCACCGAACCAATCTCATCCGAAGGAAACTTGATTGCGCCCATTTTTTTTGGATTCATATAGGGCAGCGTCGGCCCGCTTGAATATTGCAATTGCGTCAGGATCAGCGGCTCTTATTGACGCGACTCCCAGCGACGCGGTAATTGGAATTCTGATGGTCTGATAAATATAGGCGTTTTGCTCAATTGCTTTTCTAACGCGCTCAGCCACTTCCCGGGCGGGAGAAACTCCTGTTCTTGGTAGCAATATCAAAAATTCCTCTCCTCCGTAGCGCCCAAAATAGTCTTCGCCATGCCTTGCGCATTTCGTAACTATCCTTGCACTCTCTTTCAGTACTAAGTCTCCTGCATCGTGACCATACTGGTCATTGACCTTTTTGAAGAAATCGAGGTCCAGCATAATCATTGAAAAATCACGGCCAATTCGCCTTGAAAGAGAAAACTCTGATTCCATCACCTCTAGCAAGTATTTCTTGTTATAAATACCCAGCATGCCATCTCTATTCGCCTGATCCATCAGTTCGGAGTAATACTGGATTTCAGCGTTCTCCGCGCTCATAAATTTCATGATCACTTTTTTGCCTAAGGAAATAAGGTCGTTATCCTTAAGCGTTGCTGGGCCGCTGACGGTTTCCCCGTTCACTTGGGTTCCATTCGTGCTGCCGAGGTCCCGCAAAATATAGACGCCATCTTTCGTTTGTGATATTTCCGCATGCCTTCTGGAAAGCGCGTCGTTGGGAACATAGATATCAAGATCCGCTTCCAATTGTGCGGCGCGACCTATGATCATGGCTCGACGAGATATATCGTAGGACTTTTTGGGGATCTGATCGCCTTCCAAAACCAGTAACACGGGGCACTTCTCGGAAGATTTACCTTCTACGGCCCTTTTTCGAAGCGAGTCATCAAGCTTTACAGTCATACCTTCCAGATCCACTGGGCTTTCTCCGAACGATTCGGTAGTTGGCATTTCTGATGATTTCCTATTAAGCGGATGTACTATCTGATAGGCAAACGGCCTATTGGCAAGAATACCCCAATAACCATGTATTGCGCGCGCGGGCAAGTACTGCGCTACTGAGAGTTTCAGCGGTAATCCTGTCCGGTAGCAGTCCGGTTAAAGCATACAATTGACTGCTGCTGCGGGCTCCAGCGATACTTCGAAGTATGCATCGTGACACTATATCCGTCGTAGGCGGTATGCGCCAATTGCCAGCGCCGGATTTCATTCAAATACTTGGCTTATTCCTCGACTTGCGGCACCGACAGCGGGACTGAAGATGAGCGTGACGAATATTGACCGCTTTCAGGTCAAAAAGGTATTGGGTGAAGGTGGGGCAGGCATTGTTTATCTCGCTTTCGACCCAAAGCTAAAGCGTGATGTTGCGATCAAGACCCTTACTTCGGCAATGGAAGGCGAAAGGGAAGCATTGCTAGAGGAAGCGCAGGCCGTCAGTGCGCTGCGGCATCCTTGTATAGTACCGGTGTTCGAAGCCGGAGAATGGAGTGGTGCGCCCTATTTGGTATTCGAATATGTCACTGGCGAAACCCTCCATGATCTGATCAAGCGATCAGGAGCGGTACCGACGGAATCTGCGCTGAGAATTGCCGCGCAAGTGTTGGATGGCCTCGCACATGCGCATAAGAACGGTGTTCTGCATCGCGATATCAAACCTGCAAACATCATATTGGCCAGCGATGGCACGCCGCGCATTATGGACTTTGGTGCGGCCACGAGAAATCACCTTAGCTGGCTCGACGGCAACAATGTAGGCGTGGACGACAATTTCATCGGTACCCCCCCCTACATGGCGCCGGAATACATCGAGAAACGGCTTTTTTCAGCCCGCACCGACATTTTCGCCGCCGGCCTAGTTTTTTGCGAAATGCTTACCGGGCGGCGTGTATTCACGGGTGCAAGCAGCGTGGAAGAGTTGTTGCAGAGAATCGTGCGCGATCCCATCGTACTTCCTCCAGGCGCCGGCCTTACTGAAAAAATCGTCGCCTGCCTGTTGAAGTCGCTGGCCAAGAATCCAGAGGAACGCTATGGCTCGGTAGTCGAATTTAAGCAAGCCCTAGTCCTCGCGGGCGGGCACGATGTGGGCAAGCCGGTCGTATCCGATGGCAGGGGAACGCTGGAATTCCTGCTCCGGCGCATAAAGCTCAAGAAAGAATTTCCGGCGATGTCCCAGTCCGTATCGGATGTTAACCACATCATATTTTCCGACAAAGGCAGCGTCACCACTCTTACCAATGCTGTGCTCAAGGACTTTGCGCTCACTAACAAGATCATCAAGCTCGCTAATTCCAGTTACTACAATAGGTCTGGGCGCGGGAATATCAGTACTATCTCCGGCGCCATCTACAGGCTGGGTTTCGACACCATACGCAATATCATTCTGGGACTATTGCTGTTCGATCAGATGAAGGATCGAAACCAGGCGAAGGATCTGATGACTGAATGTGTGCAGGCGATACTTTCTGGTGCTATCGCCAAAGAAATCTGCGTCTTGCAAGGCTATGGCAATCCGGAAGAGACCTTCGTATGTACCATGATGCACAATCTTGGGCGCATACTTTCAATTTATTATTTCCCGGAAGAGACGGAGGAAATCCGCAAGCTGCTCGCTCTGGGAGATCTCAGCGAGGACCAGGTCTCCCGCAAGGTGTTGGGTGCAAGCTTCACGGAACTCGGGCAGGGCGTGGCCAAATCCTGGGGGTTTCCGCAGAAAATTGTCGGAAGTATGGAAAAGCAGCTACCTCCAGCTGGTCGCGGCCCCCTCAATGCGGAGGAGACCATCCGGCTGGTTGCATGCATGGCATCTGATCTGTGTTCTGTGGTGGTGAGCAGCAACCCAGAAGAACAAAAAATTGGCACGGCGCAGACGCTGGAGAAGTACAAAGGCCATCTGAAGCTGAAGCCTAACGCCACTGAGCACATTTTTAGTCGTTCACTGGAGCAATTCAATGAATACACTGTGGCTGCCGGATGGAGATTGGACAATACCATCGCGAAGCGACTTGGTGCGCTGCAGGTGGAATCCACTGAGGCTGCTGATGCAGTAGGCGCGTCCACGGTAAAGATGCAGCCTGATCAATCTGCGGACATTGAAAAGACGATGGATGTCAGCGTGCTAGCGAAGGCGAGCGAATTGCCTTTGGCGCCGCCCGAGGAAGGGCGGGTGCGCAAAGACGTTCTTTCCGGCGGCACGCAGGACATCACAAACGCAATGGTCGAAGGGCGCAGCTTAAATGACATACTGCAGATTATTATCGAGACCATCTACACCGGTATAGGTTCGGAGCACGTGGTATTCGCTCTTCGCGACCCGAAGCTAGGAAGAATGGCTGGGCGCTTCGGGCTGGGCGATGGGGTCGAAGCGCTGGTGAGTCAACTCCAATTTTCTCTTGATTTCGTCCCTGATGTGTTTCACGTTGCGTTGCAGAAGAATGTCGATATATTGATCACGGATACCAATGATCCTAAGATCGCGAGCCGCATTCCTGACTGGTATCGCAAGGCGTTCACTGCAGGCGCCTTTGTTCTTTTTCCCATCGTGATCAAGAACAAGCCCTTCGGATTGATCTATGCAGATGTTGCAAATGCCAACTCCATCACTATAAGTGAAGATGAACTCAAACTTCTGCGAACCCTGCGCAATCAGGCGGTACTCGCAATACGCCAGTCGTCTTGATCAATCCAATTTCGCCCATAGAACATTAATGTTGCATTGCCGCGTGAGCGACCGGTGCTCGCATAACCGGACGTTCGATCAATAAATGACCGGGCGGCCCGGAGACGGGTCGAACTAAGACCCCCAAAAACGTCTGCTTTGAGGTAGCCCGTTTGAGGCAAGCGGAACGACTCCCCGACCATGGTTCGAGCCGACGCACCTACGGATTAGCAGTCTGTCTCCAATATCAGCGGCACAACCGCGAACTCATTTGCACTCGCGCTCGACGCGCAATTTCGTTTGCTCTTACCCGCGCGGGCAACTACGGAGTCAAAGCGCGCCGCAACAGCACGCGCATTGCTTCGGCGCGATGTTCGTCGTAGCCGCCGCGCTCCAAACCCAGCGGAATCGAGCGCAGGGCCAGTTCGCAGTACAGGCGCAGCGCTTCGGGGCCGGCGTGAGCAAGTTCGGCCAGGTGCTTTTCCACCGTGCCGAAGTCGCCGCGCGAATAGGTGCCGGCCAGTCCCTGCGCGAGGCCGGAGCGTTCCACCGAAGCGGCGGTGCCGCGCAGCAGCGGCAGCAGCGCGCGCAGCGCGTCCTCGCGCTCGATGCCGAAGCTTTGCCACAGGTCGGTCGCCTGCTTCAGCAATGCGATGATGAAGCCCCCGGCGTAATGAGCGCCTACGTGATAGCGCACCCGGCAGCCCGGCGGCAGGCGCATGGTCCGGCACTGCAGCGCCACGGCAAGCCGCTCCAGTTGGGAGGACAACGGGCCTTCGGCTTCGATGGCGATGGTGCAGCCCGGCAAGCCGGCGAGCGCCACCTCCGGGTCGGCAAACAGTTGCAGCGGATGAAAGCCGCCGATGGCGGCGCCGGCGCGCGCCGCAGCCGCCAGCGCCGCCACCTCGGTTGCGCCACTGCAATGGGCCACGGCGACGTCTGCGCGCCAGTCGAGGCTCGATGCGACCGCGGCGATCGCATCGTCCGGAACGGTGATGAAAACCAGATCGCTACAATCGACCACCTCCTGCGCTTCCGTCGCCTTGCACCCCGCTATTTTCTGCGCCAGTTGCCGCGCCGAGCCAATGCTGCGGCTGGCCGCGGCGACGACGTTGCAATTGCCCTTCGCCAATCCCCAAGCGAGGGCTCTGGCCACGCGGCCCGCGCCGATGAAGCCGATGCGCGGTGAAAGCGGATTTTTCAGCTGCATGCGTTATATCCCTTAGCAACAGGCCCTACCCCGCGACGGCCGGTCACGGAGACAGCAAACTGCCTGGAGAACCGCGTCATTGCTTGCTCTCCGGACAATGGTCGCAGCCTAACCAGCCGCTTACCGAGTCAGATCCCCTCATCTGAACCAGCAGCACACCGAGAAGCACGATCCCGCCGCCGGCAAGCGAGGCCATGCCCGGTACCTCGCCCATCCACACCCACGCGATCGGGAAGGTAAGCACCGGCACCAGGTACAAGGAGCTCGATACCTGCGCCACCGGCAGGCGCGCCAGCGCATAAGACCAGAGCGCGAACGAGAGCGCGCCGGGAAACAGGGCCAGATACAGCAGGGCCCAATTCGCCGAAGCCGGGGCAGCAGCGATGCTCGCGGGCAATCCCGGAGCAAAGACGGCGAGGCCCAGGGTCGCCGCAACGAAATAATAGGCGGTGACCGGAACTGCCGGCAGGCGGGCGAGCAAGGGCTTTTGCACCACCGATCCCAGGCTGAAGGCAAGCGACGCGAGCAACAGATACCCGGCCCCGAACTCGAAGGCGAAACCAGCGGTCCCCGCCTCGCCCGAAGCGATCAGCGCCGAACCGATGAAGCCCAGAACGATCCCGCTTACGGCCCGGACGCCCAATCGCTCGCCCAAGAAGAAATAGCCGAACAGCGCGGCAAAAATGGGCACCGTGTCGACCAGCACCGCCGCCGGACCCGAGTTCACCGTGCGCATGCCGTAGTTGAAGCCAAGCTGATATAACGTGCCGCATAACAGGCCGGTGAGCGCCAGGGCCGGCAATTCGGCGCGGCGCGGCAGCGGGGCGCGCGCGAGAAAACAATAAACAAGCAGCGCGAGCGTGGCCAAACCGTACCTGGCGAGCGCCAGATGCGCCGGCGCATAGGCCGCGAGCGCGATGCGCGTTAGCGGAAACGAGCTTGCCCACACAGTCAGGGCCAGGGACAGCGCAGCAAACGCACGCCCGCGCGGCCTGCCGGACATCGCTGCGCTCGCCACTATTCGCTGCGTTCCGCTTCCCGTTCTGCTTCCTTTTGCGCGCGCAGAACCTGGGCGAAGTCGAGCACCACCTGCGCCAGATCGACCCGATCCTGATCCGTGCGCATGACCGTCGGCGCCACCACGACGTCGATGGCGCAGGCGCGGATATCCGCGGCGGCGGCCTCGTCCACGGTGTCGATCACAAAACCGTCGATGAGCCGGAGATACTCGAGCGCGGCCCGGCGCGCCGAAGGCTCGTGGCCGAGTTCCCGCATCATCTTGGCCGCAGCGCCTTGCAGCGCCTTGTTGCCGACGATCGGGCTCACCGCAATCACCGGAACGCCGCGTTCGCGCAGCAAATCGCGCAGGCCCTGCACCGCCAGTATCGGCTGGATCGTGTGATAGGGATTTGCGGGGCAGAGCACGATCGCCTCGAGGTCGGGCGCGTACAGCGCTTCCAGGACCTCATCCGGAATGCGCGCCACGTCAGCGCCTGCATAAAGCAGCCCCTTCACCACCGGCTCGCAGGCGAGTTCGGTGAAATACTCGTGGTAACTCACCTGCCCGTCTACGGTCATCACCACAGTACGCACCGGATCGTTGCTCATCGGCAGCACGCGCGATTCGATTCCCAGCGCCTTGCAGAAATCCAGAGTGACCCGGGTGAGCGAGCGTTCTGCCCGCAGTGCCTCGGTGCGAAGCAGCGGCAGCGCGAACGATCGGTCACCGACGCGGACCCGATGTTCCGACCCGAGACGGTGCAGCATGTCGTGCAGCGCATAGGTCTCGCCGGCCGGCTCCCAGCCGGTCGCCGGATTTGCTGCCCCGGCCAGCGTGTACAGCATGGTGTCAATGTCGGGCGAGAACGCAAGTCCGAAATCCTCGTGGTCGTCACCGGTGTTGACGATCACGGCGAAATCCTTGCCGCGCAGGCGCCGGAACCCGTCAGAGAGCTTCGCGCCGCCGACCTGACCAGACAATGCAACGACCGTTCCCATTAGCCCCCCGTCATTGATCCTTGGATTGTAGCCGACACGGCCAGCCGGCGCGCACCTCCGCCGTCCGGTTCGGGCTTCGTTGCGGCAGCACTCGCATCGCGCGCCTTCTCCTGCCGGCGAGGAACGAACCTATTGCGGCCTGAATTCGTGCGCGTAAGTGCGCTCGTCGGTGCGCGCCGGCTGGCAG
>Ga0194060_10000258_pt1 | contig 37752 bp, 34 predicted proteins | sample SepL225m_MetaG_FD_163427 | JGI IMG/M metagenome (GOLD analysis project Ga0194060, IMG submission 163427) | Anoxic zone freshwater microbial communities from boreal shield lake in IISD Experimental Lakes Area, Ontario, Canada - Sep2016-L222-5m | ecosystem: Environmental > Aquatic > Freshwater >...
GTACAAAGATATATATGAAGAACGGTTATATGATTCTTTAGTTAAAACTATATCAGTATTGCGATTTATGAGAGGAGTAGATCAATTGGGAATACCTATTCAAAAAACATCTGAATATGCACCATTATTAGAATATATATCAGATGCGTTGTATATGCAAAAAACAATTAACAATCAATACATTATTAAATACTTGATTCATTTTGTTGAGGAGTATGGTATGCAACGTATGCAACGAATTGGTCTCACAACAGGATAATTATTTTAGGAATGTTTCGCTATAAGATTTTTTTTATATCCTACAGAAAATAGTATTCCTGAAAGTACGATGATAATTCCAGCAGCTCCAATTGAGACTTCAGGACTGAGATTTGATGCAATTATTCCCGAAAGAATTGGTGGAATTGTTTGAGCAAGAGCCATCACACTTGATGAAATTCCCATCACTTCTCCTTGTATGGATTGGTCCGCAGATCGACTAATTAACCCTTGTAAATTGGCCTGTGATAATCCATTTGAAATTGAAAAAAATGGAACAACTAATAACAATTGCCATGATATAGAAGGAACAAGGTATATCAAGATTGCCAAACCTGTTGTTATGAGCGAGAAACGTAGTATCTTTTGTTCATCAAATATATTTGAAAGTTTTCGTGTGAGAAATCCTTGAGTGAAGGCAATCCAAATACCTGTAAATGCAAAAAAATCTCCAATATTTCCTTGAGTAAAGTTGAATTTATTTACCAAATATATTCCAAAAAAAGTTGTAAAAAAAGTAAATCCTGCTTGAAATAAAAAGTTTGTTGCAAATAAGAGCCGTAACCCTTTTGCAGAAAATGCCTTTGAGATATTAAAAAGTGATTTTCCCCAATCTATAACTTTTGAAGAATGCACTTTATGAGTTTCGGGCAATATGAGTAACACAGAAATTACATTCAAAAAACTCAATATGGATGCAAACCAAAATGGAGTTGTTGCATTAAACCATGATAAAACTGCAGGATCTGACAACTTACCTCCAATAAATGGACCGATGATAAAGCCCAAACCAAATGCAGCTCCAATAAGTCCAAAATTTTTTGCTCTATCTTTTGGAGCTGTTATATCTGCTATTGTTGCTTGAGCAACGGCGATATTCCCACCTGTTATTCCATCAAAAAATCGTGAAATAAAAAGTAATGCGATATTGCGTTCATAAATACCAATTGCAAATATAACATATGAAATACAGGTTCCAAGAAGAGAAATCGCAAGAATTGGCTTTCGTCCAAATTTATCAGAAAGTTGTCCAAGAATTGGTGCGGCTAAAAAAACACCTAAGGGATATATTGCCATGAGTAAACCTAATATAAAGTAGCCTGTATGAACATTTGAACTTTTTGATAACAGATAATATGGCGAGGCAACATCACCAAGTAATAAAGGAATTACGGGTATTAAAATGCCATATCCGATAAGATCGACGAACACAATTAAAAACACGGTAAGCAAAATTGATTTCATACTTTTTTCTTTTTTCATAGAGAAGGTTCATTATATACAAGTTTGGAGTGAATATACAATTGTTGTGATGAAAACATTAAGTTGTTTGTTTCCATGCAATTTTTTCATATTCTCTAATACATCGATTTGTATTAAAATATGCGCCGAGCGTGATAGATTGTTTCATTCTTCGTACCCATTCTTTCCTGTTATTGTAATACATCGGAATAATTACGTCTTCCAACTTTGAATACATGTCTTCTCCATCTTTATTATCATCATTTTGAGGGTGAAGCTCTGCTGGTTCAGGACCTATGGAAAATCCTGCATCAGGTCGCATATGATACCCTTCTATCCACCAACCATCAAGAACAGAAAAATTCAAAACGCCATTCATCACTGCTTTCATACCACTCGTACCCGATGCTTCAAGATGACGCTTTGGTGTATTGAGCCAAACATCACAACCAGAAACAAGCATTCGTGCAATTTTTGGAGAATAATTTTCAAGATACACAATTCTAAGAATGCCTTTTAATTTTTTTGAATATTTTAGTATTTCGCTTACGAGTTGTTGACTATTCGTATCTGCGGGATGTGATTTGCCTGCTTGTATGATCTGAAGACGTCCTGCTCCAATACGAATGAGACGAATAAGATCTCGATAGATGAGCAGAGGCCGTTTATATCCTACAGGTCTTCGAGCAAGTGCAATAGTTAAAGTATCGGTATCAAACATTTGATCTTTATCAGGATGTAATTTTTCTTCTTCTGTCGTAATAGAGGTAAGATGTTTATTCACAAAATCAACGAGAATTCCTTTATTTTGTTGATGTGTTTCCCATAATTTATCATCGGGAAGTTTTTCAGGAGCTTCTTTCAGAAGGTCGGGATTTTCGATCCATCCCGGGATAAATTCATTATACAAATCTTGTGAAGTTGAGGATATCCATGTGCGTGCATGAACACCATTTGTGATTGCGCCTATCTTAAAATCAGGAAACATCTCGCGTGATAATTCTCCATGTTTTTGAGAAACTCCAAAACTAAAATGACTCATACTCAGTGCAAGTCGTGTCATGCTCAGACTGTCTTCTCCTGCTAATTGTTTTATATGCCATGGAAAATAAACTCCACAATATTTATATGCCATTTCATAAGGAAATATATCATGACCTTCAGGAATTGGGGTGTGTGTCGTAAAAACACACTTTTTCTTAACTTCTTCATCTTTATAGTCATTTTCAGGTAAAAGTGCGAGAGGGACAAACGCAGCATGTCCTTCATTCATATGATATTGTTCAACATCTTCGTATCCCATTTCACGTAACATTTTTATACCTCCAACACCAAGAACAAGTTCTTGACATATTCGTGCATAATCGCCTCCTCCGTAAAGATTTTCAGTGATGTGTCTCATCCATGGTTCATTTTCATGATGATTCGTGTCGAGTAAAAATACGGGAACGACAAATTCATTATATCCTACAATGTCATATCTCCAACAATCTACAATCACATCTTGCCCATCAATAATTATTTTAATTTCATGGGGCATTTTGACAAATTGGTCATTTTTTCTGTAATCGATTTCTTGATACGATTGAGTGCCATCAGGTAAAAAAACCTGATTAAATGTTGATCCAGCATATACGAGTGTTATTCCAACCGCAGGAACATTCATATCAGCACACGAACGGAGTAAGTCTCCTGCAAGCATACCAAGTCCTCCTGCATATGTTGGGATGTGTGTACGAAGCATAAACTCCATGGAGAAATACGCGACTTTTACTGGTGATTTTTTCTCAATCATACTTTTATTGTATACATATCATTGATGAAAATGCAAAGAGGAATAATAATTTATGACGAGAACATGTTTAATATACAGAAGTATCTATTTTTTAGAGACGCATATATATGTAATCCCGACACATAATCGAAGAGTATACATTCCAATTGTCAAAATTGGGTGTTTTATGAGTTTTTCCCATTTTCCATTCTCTATAAATACTCCTATATATCTATACCAAAATCCAAATTGTTTTTGAATATCAGGATCATTTTTTCCCCACTTTTTAATATATGTTTCAAAAGATCCTGCATAATATATTTTTTTACGAATATATGTAAAAAATTGAAAATGCGATTCATTGTGAAATATGGGTGAAGAAATAAGCGCTGTTTTTCCACTATTTCGCACACGCTTATCAAAGTCCCAGTCTTCAGGCCCCGTCATTAAAGTATCAAACATTCCAATAGCATGTATGCAAGATTTCCTTACTATTCGTACCGCATCAATCACGGTCGCATTGTAAAAGGAACGTTCAAACTTTCTTACATCACACCAAAATCCATTTCCCTTTATTATTTCTGGAATATACAGACCGTAACAATCGGGATTGCGATTTAAATATTCAACACTTTCTTTTATGACATTGGGAGAAAGTATCATGTCTGAATCAAGGTACAAAATATATTTACCATGGCTTTTTTCTATGCCGTAATTTCGTTGTTCAGATCGTTCAGATCCATATTTATAAACCATTGATGTAAAGGTATGAGCGATTTCACGTGTTCTGTCAGTTGAGTTATTGTCAACTACTATTATTTCAATTGACGATTGAGGATAGGTTTGGGATGCGACTGATTTGAGACAATCAGTCAAAAACACCTCACTATTTCGTGTAGTGATGATGAGTGAAATGAGAGACTTATTTTTCATATATTGACGATGAAATTATTTTTAGAATTTACAATATTCTTGATACTTCCTTATCAAATATTATATTCCAGTCATATTTTTTTATATAATTAAGCGCATTTTTTCTATATTTTTGTAATAAGATTGAGTTGCTTAGTAGTTTTATTATTGCGTTACTGATTTGTACAGGATCTGATTCGATGATAATAGCACATTTATTTTTCTCGAGATCATACGCGTAATGAGGTAAATCATTCATAATAATTGGCAGTCCAGCTGATAGATAATCTTTTGGTTTTGTTGGATCTGCATAATATGTGTAGTTGTTACTTTGTTTATCATACAAAGCTACAGCTAATGCGCTATCAGCCATAATGGTGTCAAGTCTATTTCTATCTATAATCCATCCAGTGAACTTTATGTATTTTGCTAATCGTAGCTCTTTGACTAATTTTTGTATATTAGGTAGGTAGTCTCCTCCACCAACTATTAAAAAAAAGAAATCTGGAATCTCTTTTAATATATCAGGAATAGCCTTTATTACATATTGAAGACCACTTCCCTCTTGAATATTCCCTATAAAAAATAATTTATGAGGGGATATTTTTTCAAAGGGTAAACGTTTGATTTTATCAAACCATATGCCAATTGGCACAGTTCGTTGATTGGGATATTTTGTGAGTTTTAGTCCTCGTTTTTGTTCCCGTCCCTCTGATATACGTGGAGATACATTCCAAACTTCATCAGCATATGTAATACAAAATTTATCAAATAGATGATAAATATTATTTAGTAAGGAATTTGAAAAGCGTTCGGGTACATAATCTATCGTGTAATACACAACAAAGTTTGTTTTTTTAAGAAACCTTAAAATAATTCCTGAAAATGCGTTTAGACTATCAAATCCAAAAAATACGTTACTTTTTTTCATAAACAAACCAGTTATTATATTGCTCATTATTTCTAAAGCAAATTTTAGAATTGATAAATTACTAAAATAAAACCATTTTTTTGATGAAGTTTTGACTCCTTTTACATATGATGTAACAGTTGATGAATTTCCATTTATGAATAATGGATGTTGAACATATGTAATGATATAAATTTTCTTATTATTGAGATAGTCTAATAATGCTTGAGAAGCTCCATATACTAAATAGTGAGTTGATATTACAATATGCTTATTTAAAGTGTCCATGTTTGTAGATGTCTTCGAGTATTCTATCAATATCATACGTGTATTTCCATTCTGGATAATCACTTTGGAATTTATTTATTGATGATATATACCATTGATGATCGCCAACTCGAGGTTTTTCAATATATGAAATAAGACCCTTTTTTTGTGATAATTCTTCTATTTTACTAATTGCTTCTAGGATTGATATATTTGAATATCTACTTCCACCAACATTGTATACAGCACCCTTTTTAGGATTTTCGTGAAAAGACCAAAACATGTTTACTAAATCATATGCATGTAGGTTGTCTCGCACCTGTTTTCCTTTATATCCGTTTATAGTATACGTCTTTTCTGTCATTACACATTTAACAAGATATGCTAAAAATCCATGTGCTTGACTTGAGCTATGATTGTGGCCAGTCAAACATCCAGATCTAAAGACGGAGGTATTTAGACCAAAAAATCTCCCATATTCTTGAACCATAACATCAGCAGCAATTTTTGATACCCCAAAAACAGTATGTAAAGACTGATCTATACTAATTGATTCTGGTAATCCATCATAATATATATGTTCTTGTGGAAGTTCATAGCGCTTTTCAAGTTCAATATATGGTAAATAATTGACCAAATCACCGTATACTTTGTTTGTTGATGTAAATATGAAAGATGCATTAGGAGAATATTTCCGTAGACCTTCAAGCATAATTAAAGTGCCATTTGCATTGACAGCAAAATCAGTAATTGGGTTGGTGGCAGACCAGTCATGACTTGGTTGTCCTGCAGTATGTATAATTATTTCAAAACTATACTTTTGAAATATTTCGTATATCGCTTTCTCTTTACGTATATCAACATTATAGTGTAGATATTGTTTTTTATAACGTTCTTGTAATCGTTCGATATTCCATGAAGTGCTAGCTTCTTTTCCAAAGTATGTTGCTCGCATGTTATTATCGATGCCAATAATTGTATAATCTTTAGATGCAAGAAAACTAACAGCCTCAGATCCGATTAGTCCACCAGAGCCAGTTATAAGGGCGTAACGCATGTGGTAATTTGAATAGTAATTGAATAATAATTGTTTATAATCATATCATAATACTCAAAAATGTTTTTAACTACTTAGTATTTTAATTTTATATTAATTTATGATGTTATATATTTTTCAATTTTTTAATCGCATTATATATTCATTGATTCCACCAAGGATAATATCATTTATTGCCTATAGCAGAATTGGGAAAATGTATGCATTATTATTTAAATATAAAGGGCTTGCTGTATTTGAAACTACCTCAAATATTAAACTTGAATTATCATATCTCGAGGCGAAATCTCTGGGCGTTCTTTATTTAGGTGATTTTGGTATTACTGAATCCGAGTTTATCCGATCAAGACTTAATCCATGTGGTGTTTTTTTTGATATAGGTGCTTATGTAGATGGATGGTATTCGATGATTGCTCAACAAATAGTATCTACAACAGGTAAGGTATATGCTTTTGAACCCATACCTGAATATGTAAAGCGTTTAAAAAAGCAATATGTTATCAACAATGTTAAAAATATTAAAATTATAGAAAAAGCAGTACACGATCAAGATAATACATTGGAGATGTTGGAAATGAACGAGGGCGAATTTATGAGTTTGGAAGAATATTCTAGTTATAAAGCGAGCAAAAAAAATAAAATAAAGGTGCAAACTATTTCTCTTGATACATTTTGCTTGCAAGAAAAGCTAAAAAAAGTTGATTTTATAAAAATAGATGTTGATTATCATGAATTGCAAGTATTGCATGGTGCAAAAAGAATATTATCAACAATGCTTGATTTGGAGCTATTAGTTGAAGTGCATAAAGAAGTTCAGATGCCTGTCATTCAATTTATGCATTCATTAGGATATAAGACATATGCATTCTGGAAAAATAAATTAGTGCTCTATGATTTAGCACATAGTGATTATGATGATTTGTTTTTTACACGAAAAACATTGTAATTCTATATTGAAGCAATTCAAAATTTTTATAACTGAATTCTAAGCCCAAGTATAGAAAAATATAAAATGTAGGATATCTTTTAGAGTGAGACTACCATTGAACAAGAATCAAGTGATTTCCGAATGATTCTTGCAATATTTCAGAATTGTTTTGTTAAGAGGTGTGAAGTCTTTTTGACGGGTGTGATACTATTAGTCGTATACTCGTGATTATAAATATCAAATAATAGAGGCATGGAAAATACAGTTAAAAGGTATGGTATTTTGTTAGGTATAGTTGTGATATTTATTCTGCTTCAGATTCCTACGTTTACAATTGAACCTCCTGTGTTTATGGATGAAACGATATTATCTAATACGGCATATGTACTAACAGGATTCTCAGATATAGGATCTAAGACATTTGATAAACAATTTTCTATAATTGACCCAATACAGTATAGGATGTATGGTCATGTATATTTTATTATCTTAGCTTATGCTTTTAGATTATTTCCATACACAATTGTTACGATACGAGTATTTTCTCTTTTTTTTGGTGTTCTGAGTTTGATCATGTTTTACCTATTATTCAAACGAATTACAAAGAATGAGAGATTGAGTCTTTTCGTTTCTGCTGTTTATGCAACTGACTACTTTATATTAAAGGCATCTCATTTTGGACGGGTTGATATTGTTGTTGTGTTCTTTATTTTGAGTTCGTTTATCGCTTATCATACATTTCCAAATAGTAAATTGAGAATTATAGGAACTAATGTAGGACTCATATTGTCATTTTTTACTCATACATTTTTAGGAATATTTTCTACTGTAACAATAGGATTGTCAATTTTAATAACTCAAAGCTCTTGGAAAGAAAAATATTTCAAAGTAATTAAATACTTGACTTTTCCTACTATTGGATTGATTGTTTGGGTAATTTATTTGATATTTATTGGAGAAAAAATTACAGCTTCTGATACGGGAAGATTTTATTTATCAAGCATATTTTCTTTTCTGGGCATGTTACCAATCCGTATTCTTTTTTCAGATAATACACTTTATACATGGATAAATTTTCTCGCTATGTGTCTTGTTGGCATTGTGGGGTTATGGTTTGGAAAGACAAAATATAGTCGTTTCTTTTTGATATTTTTTTGGATAGTCTTCTTTATGACTATGTGGCGTGCGTCTTATTTTTATATCTTTTTCATATCAATAGCTATGTTACTTCTTGCCGGAGCTATCATTTATGAACACGTATCGATGAGGAAGGTTGGATATATATTCCTGAGTGCTTATATGATGCTTAATTTGGTTCAAAGTATGACTTTGATAAAAAATATCAACGGAGTAACATATTCTGATTACTATAAAGGAATATCAAAATGTATTCCAAAAAAAGATGCCAATGTTCTTCTTTGGCAAATTACTCCTGATCCATTTTTTCAGCTTGTTGAGGAGCGATCTGATATTCGATTTGGATATATGCCCGTAGTAAATGGTGAAAAAATTTTTATGAGTTTATTGCCAAAGGCTGATTATGTAGTGATGACATATTCGTATGTTTATGCAATTCAGGAAAAGAAGATATGGACAGAAAAAAATAAAATACTACCAGAATATCGAGCAGAACTTGAGAAGAATTTTAATATTAGTTTTCTTGAATACATAAAAAGTAATTCAAACAGTGGTTGTCCAGTGTATTTTCAAAATAATCCCAATGCTCCCGTGGCAATCGTGTTTGTGTTACATCCTACTCAAAAATAGGATAGCATGCTTAAAATTCTGCAATACTGTATTTTAACCACAAATGCGGTAAAATAGAAACGTATGATATCATTCAAAAATGTAGATAAGTATTTTTACTTTCAACATCAGAAGACAGTAAAAGAATTTATCCAAGCAATATTTGTACAACAAAAAACACTTGAGAAAGTTCATGCTCTTAAACATATTTCATTTGAGATAAACAAAGGTGAAAGCGTGGGTATAGTAGGTCGTAACGGTGCTGGCAAATCAACTCTTCTTAAACTAATAGCAAACGTATCACAACCAACAAAAGGTAAAGTTGAAATTTCAGGGAGAATTGCTCCACTTATCGAACTTGGTGCTGGATTTCATCCTGAACTTACAGGAATGGAAAATATCGTATTAAATGGTGTTATTTTGGGATTAAAAGAATCGTATATAAAAAGCAAGGTAGAAGACATTGTAGAGTTTGCAGAGATTCGTGATTTTATTGATGTTCCTATCAAATATTATTCATCGGGAATGTATCTCAGATTGGCTTTTTCGGTTGCAATATTTACAGATCCTGAAATTCTTCTTCTTGATGAAATTTTGTCCGTTGGTGATGCTTTATTTCAAGATAAATGTATCAAAAAAATGAAGGAATTTAAGGAAAAAAATGTAACAATGATTCTAGTGAGTCATTCTTCAGAGTTGGTGAAAAATTTTTGTGATAGAGTGTTATATCTTAAACATGGAGAGTTAAAATATGATGGTCCCGTTGAAGAAGGATTAAAAATGTATAACACAGAAACATGAAAAACATTACTCAGATTTTTTTGTATTGGGAATTGATCAAGCATCTTTCTCTTCGAGAGATAAAAGTGCGATATAAACAATCGTTCCTTGGATTTTTTTGGGTGATATTAAATCCATTTATGCAGATGTTAATCATGAGTTTTATATTTTCTACTATATTGAAAATTACAAAAGTAGGCGTCCCCTATCCTGTTTTTATATACGCAGGATTGTTACCTTGGACATTTTTTGCAAATTCTCTTGGTGCATCACTTTCAATTCTTATTGAAAATAGTGCGATTATTAAAAAAATATATTTTCCTCGTGAGGTTCTTGTGTTATCCACAGTTCTTGCAAAGGCGTTTGATTTTTTTCTTGCATCAATTTTATTTTTACTTATGATGTTGTGGTTTCATCTGCCCTTTACATGGTACATGTTGTTATTTTTCCCAATTTTTTTAGTTCAACTGATTTTTATACTTGGTATTGCATTGATGTTATCGGCATTTAATTTATTTTATCGAGATATTCAGTATTTATTGACCCTCGTTATTACGATGTGGTTTTATGTAACTCCTGTAATATATGCGACAGAATTTTTTCCTGAACACTACAGATGGATTTTTAAGATAAATCCTATGTCGGTGTTTATCAATGCCTATCGTGAAGTATTATTAGCTCAGGGTTCTCTCAATTGGAGTAGTTTGTTTATTGGTGTGTGCGTTTCACTCATTGTATTTTGTCTTGGATATTGGATCTTCAAAAAACTTGAAGGCATGTTTGCAGACATAGCATGATATGATAAAATATTTCGAACAACAATTATTTTCTAAACACACATTTTCAAAAATTTTTGTACCACCTGCATAGACATGCTTTTATTTGCTTCTAACGTAAGTGCACCGATATGAGGAGTACATAGGATATTGGGATACTGTAATAATTCTAGGTTTATTGTTGGCTCCGTTGTAAACACATCAAGAGCTACACCAGAGATTATTTTTTCTTTAATTGTATGTATAAGATCTTCTTCATTGACTATACCTCCACGTGAGGTGTTAATGATTATCGATGATGGTTTCATCGTAGCAAGTTCTTTTGCTGATAAAAGATTTTTAGTTTCATCCGTCAGAGGAACATGAATTGAAAGAATATCTGATTGGGTTATAACGTCAACTAATTCTTTTTTTTCTATTTTATTCACAGCCAGTTGAGTTTCGGTTAGATATGGATCGTATCCGATGACATTTGCTATTTCAAATCCGCGTATCTTTTGAGCAACCAATCGTCCAATGTGCCCACATCCAATTAATCCGAGTGTTTTGCCCTTCATCTCTTCTCCTAATAACGCAAAATCACGCCATTTTCCCTCTTTCGCATTTTGCATGTGTTGAGGAAGTTTGCGATAGAGCGTAAGAATAGCCAATATCACAAATTCTGCGACTGCATTTGCATTTGCTCCGGGAGAGTTTATGACAGTAATATTTTTGTTTTTACAATAATCAGCATCGATATTTTCAATTCCTGTTCCTGCGCGAAGTATATATTTCAATTGTGGAAATTGTGAAAGAAATGCTTCATTAGCTTGTGTATATGTGCGAAAAAAAAGAACTTCTACCTCTTCTTTTTTATCTTGAAGCTCATACATAATGGTATGATTATTTCTTGTTAATACTTCCAGAGCATCTGTATCAATTCCGTCTTTTTCAGTTACGTATATAAGCATATTTGAATTATATCATTTTAATATCATTAACTTTTATATATTTTTATGGGTGTTTCGATGAGCGTAGTTTTTTGTGATTTGTCGTAATAGTGCAAGATATTGGCGCGATAAAAAATTGCAACTGTATCTATAAGGATGTTAACTATTGAATGCAGGGATGCGGCAGAGGTTATTTTTGACCATTTATACGATAATTTGATCGGAGAATCAAAAATTCGTGTAAACCCTTTTTGTTGTGCGACAACAAGCATCTCGAGATCCCCAGCAAATTTATTTTCAACTAATAAAGGTAATATTGTTTCAAGCACTGGTAGTCGAAATAATTTTAATCCAGCTTGAGTATCGGTTACAGAGATGGAAAATAATAGTCTGACAATCCAATAGTATCCAAAAGATAATATTTTTCGTGATAGTGTGTATTCTACGAGGGAAGCAGGATGACGTTTTGATCCAACAATTATGTCTGCCTGATACCAGTCCATGTGTTGTAAAAGCATAGATATACCGCTTGGATCTATTTCCATGCCTGAGTCTAAAAACATCACATAATATCCTTTTGCATATCGCATTCCAAGGCGAATTGCATAAAATTTCCCCTGATTTTTAGTATATTCGATGCAGGTAACTGAAGATAATTTTAATTGTTTAATTTTTTGAAATGAATTATCAACTTTTCCATCAAAAACAATGACTATCTCATATGTGTATCGTATTGAGTCGAGTACTTTTTTAATATTTTTTACATCATTTATTATGGTCTTACTTTGTTTGTAGGCAGGAATAATAACTGTCAGATCTATTTTGTTTTTTATCATTTGATGGGAGAAAATGTATTTTATGAGATAATTGTATATACTTCCTCATAAAAATCAAGAGCGGATGTATTATAATAGGAACCTATATTTATATATGAAACATCAATCTCAAGGACAACAATATAATGGTGTGTTACCAACTATCTTAGAAACTAATACATTCTATAGTTGGATGCGATGCGGAACTGCGTATCAAAATATTTTTGTGAAAATTTTGAAAACAATAAAATTGAAAAAAAATAGTCATGCATTATCTGTTTCAACAGGTAATGGATTTTGGGACTATATTTCGTTTAAGCATGAAAAATACATAGCTAATATTACTGCAACAGATATTGTGAAATGTCCTGTGAATAAGAAAGATCAGTATATGTTGCAAACCATGGGAAATTGGAAGTATACGCAAGTAAAAGCTGATAAGCAGTTGCCCTTTAGTGAAAATAAATTTGATTTGATTTATCACTATGATGTGCTTGAGCATGTAAATAAACCGTTTTTATTTTTATCTGAGCAATACCGAGTTCTTAAAAAGGGTGGGACTATTATTGTTGGAACGCCAAACTTATTAAGAATTATGAATATTTTACGTATAATTGTAGGAAAATTGGATTTTCCCCAATATCATGCTACTTGGGATGTTGTTGGTGATTATTTCCATACTTTTGAATTTGCAGAGTGGCATTTGAAAATTTTGATGGAAGAGATAGGATTTAAAGATATAAAAATGCATTATGTATTTTTTGGAATTCCATTTAAGAATATTCAATTTAGTGCATTTCCAAAATATCGAATATTTCAACTTTTATGTCACTTTCTTGTAGTTGAAGGTAAAAAATAAAATACTCCTTTCTTTGAGATATAGTTTATGTATACTTTTTATTATGAATCTTAGTCAAAAACAAATACGATATATAAAAAGTAACTATAAAAATAAATCTTCAGAAAAGATTGCTGAATATCTTGATATTTCGGTCTCAGTTGTTGACGAATTTATAACAAAGAGATATGGAATTTCCTCGAAGAAAGGAAACAAAAATATTAAAACTGGAAAAAATATACCTTCTATTGTAGAACTTTTTTCATATGATTTAGTTTCTTGGTTACAGGATACGTGGCATTATTTTATTCCAATTCTATTTATTTTTTTATGTATCTATGCAAATGTATTTTTTGCAACATTTGTCTCTGATGATCTTTCTATTGTAAAGGCTTTCACTATTGGTCCCGTAGATACCTATATCTTTAATAGCATGTTGATGATTTTACGTCCAAGTGTGTATCTTCTCATACAAACAATATTCGGTTTAGATCCGTTCTTTTTTCGTGTTTCTAATATGTTGTTCCATATCGGAACTGCGTTTTTTCTCTTCACATTGATTGGTCTGATGACGAGATCGAAATTTATTGCTTTTGTGTCTTCTTTTCTGTTTGTTATCCATCCTATTATTATTGAATCTGTTACATGGATTGCTGGAGGTGTATATCCCCAGTATAGTTTTTTCTTTATGGGTTCAATTTTGTTTTATTATCTTTCAAAAAAAGAGATTAAATTTTATTATCTATCGCTTATTTTTTTTCTCTGTTCTCTATTGAGTTCTGATAAAGCTCTTTCATATATTTTTGTGATTATTTTGTTTGAGTTTGTATTCTTTGATTTGAGAAAAAATTGGAAAATGCTTCTCCCCTATTTTTTTATAACGTGTGTATTTTCATTTTTTTATCTTGATCTAGCTGTTAGTCGTGTGGTTTCTCTTCAAAAAGATTATTATATGAACGCTGGGATGGATAACCCATTTTTGCAGGTTCCAATTGCTATTGCTGAGTATTTACGGTTATTATTTTATCCCATACTCTTGAGTTTTTATCAATCAAAAATATATTATTCGAATAGTGATATTTTATTGAGATGGATTGTGTTTATAGGATATATTTCTGCTGTGATATATGCATATTTGAAGGATAAATTTATTTTTTTCTGGCTTGTTTTTTTTATCTGTATACTTATTCCTACACTTCTTCCTATTCGCATATCATATCTTTATGCAGAGCGATATCTTTATTTAGCATCATTTGGAATAATTGTTTCAGTAGTATATTTACTTGAAAAATATTATGTTCAAAAATCGTATAAACATTATGTAATCGGAGTTGTAGCTTTGATTTTAATACTATTATCAACCCGTACGTATATTCGTAACTTTGATTGGCGAAATGAAGATACTTTATATATAGCAACAGCATTTACTGCGCCAGAAGATCCAAAATCGTTTAATAATATGGGTGATGTATACTCGAGACATGGTGAATATGAAAAAGCTATAGAAGCATTTAAGCATGCTACTGAAATTCTTCCTAACTATGCAGATGCGTATCACAATATGGCAAATAATTATCAAAGGATAAATCGAAAAGAAGAAGCCATGAAGTATTATTTAGAAGCAATGAAATATAATCCCAATATTCCTCAAACACATGAAAATCTTTCGGTGTTATATTTTGAAAAAAAGGATTATCAAAATGCAGAACTTCATGCAAAACAAGCAATTACCTTATCTCAAAAAAGTGATCAGGCCTTTACTGTACTAGGTCTTATGCTTGTTCAAAATAAAAACATTGATGAGGCGAAAAAATATTTTAGTGTTGCTCTGCAAATAAACCCTCAGAATAATATTGCACAAGAAATGTTGAAGAAATTAAATTAGATAGATTCCGACTTTCGTCGGAATGACAACATAGATTAAGCTTTTTGTTTATCAATACTCGTCTTATTCAAAGAGAATTGTTTGAATAAGGTTGATGAAACATTCTGCCAGAATTCTTTTGATTTCCATGAAACTAATGTTTGTTTGGGATTAAAATCTAACAAATGTCCAATCAGTTTCCAAGCCATGTAAAAAAGATATTTAATATCATGAAAAGAGCGCAACCGAATAAGAGTATGAAACACATAATGCGGAGTGAAGAATGAAGAATACAATTCTTGAGTTAAGCTCAGTATTTTTTCTTTTCCAAATGGAATTTTCATCACAGGTTCTCTCATGTCAAAACGTGCATAATCAGTTGTTAATAACCAATTTTTTTCTATACATTCAGTGTATAAAGGGGTTCCAGGATACGGAATCACGATAGTGGCTTGCATTGTACGAAAATATCCTTTTTTGAAACAATATTTTGCAACCTCAATTGTTCGTTGTGCATCTTCATATGTCTCCCATGGATAACCAAGCATGATTGTTGCATGGGGATCAAGTCCTGCTTGTGAAGCCATTTTTGATCCATTGATTGTATCTTCATCCTTTGTTCCTTTATTGAGTTTATCAAGTGTTTTTTGATTTCCTGATTCCATTCCATAAAGAATAAATCTAAAACCTGCCTTTGCCATAAGATCATAATGCTCTTGCTTTAATGCGTTAAATCGCATATTACATCCATATCTGACTTTTTTGTTATAACCACTTTCGATAAGTAAATTACAGAATTTTTTGAGTTTGGGTCCAATAAACATGGTGCCTGCATCATCAAATATTTCTTTCACTCCATAGGTATCAACAACATGTTTAACTTCATCAAATAATCGTTCAGGGGAAAAACTGCGATACGATCCAAGTGGATTGATAGTATGATCCCAAACGCAAAAAGTACATCGATTCCACCAACAATCTCGTCCCGAATACATATAGGTCCCGGGAGTATATTTATAATTGCCATTTGCAAAGGCATATAACTTCCACTTTGTAAGATCACGATCTACTAAAGGAAGTGCGTCAAGATTGTGTTTTAATGATGCAAATCCTGAAGAATGAATAGTTTCTCCAGTAGAAAGTTGCTCAGATTTTTTTGGCGATGTTTTGATATCTGTATTTGACTCTCTCCAATACACCCCACCTTCAAGCTCCTCTTTTTTATGAATATGATTGAGTAAATTAACAGAAACAAAATCATAATCGCCACCTGTTATGACATAATCTACTTTACTTTTTTCAAAAAGTTCAAGAGGAAGATAACTTACATGGTCCCCTACCCATATGAGTTTGAGATTTGGAAGTCTGCGTTTTAAGTCATTTATGAGTTTCCAGTGAAGTTTCACAATGGGGGCTTTTGTTTCAACGATTAAATAATCAGGTTTTATTGATTTAAGATCTGCAAACCATTGAGCATATGTTTTTTGTTCTGCAATTCCATCCATCCAGTGCACTGTGTATCCATTTTGCTGAAGATTAGTTGCCATATAGGCTGGCACCATAGGATAAATATAAGTAGGAGTATTAAAGTATTGAAATTGTCTATTTTGAGAAAGTAACGCTACACCTTTTTTTGATTCAATTGGAGGATATCCAATGACTATTCTGATATTATTTTGACTTTCGCCATTCGACTTTAGACTTTCGACGTTAGACTTTTGACCCTCGTCATTCGACTTTAGATTTTCGACCTTAGACTTTTGATTTATTTCTATATCTGGTGTGTTTATTCTTTTCATAACACTAATAGTATGCCAAAAAATGTATTGTTTTGCAACGAAGATTGTATTATAAATGTATTATGAAAAGGATAGTACGACTGATAGTCGGTGCAGGATTATTGTTAGTTGGGATTGGGGTCTGGGTGGTTATCACGAATATTAATAAACCGAGAATGGCTTATACAAATAAAGTATCTGTAGTACCAAAAAACGCATTAACAGCTAAAGAGAAATATAAAAAGTTTGTATTAGAAGGAGTTTTAACCTTATCATACCCATCTGATTTTGCAATCAAAGCGGGTGACGGTTTAATTACTATTGCTAATAAGTCGGAATCTGTTAATGAAGCAGGATTGTATATTCTTATTAACGCGCAGAAAACGGGAACCATGAATAACTATGAAAAATATTTAACACAAATACAGACACACTTTCCTTCAAATATATCCCAATCTCAATTAATTGATGGTATAAAATGGACTTGGACCTTGAAAATTCAAATGAGGAAAGGTATAGTTGATGTCTCAAGAGTACATATTGTCAAAAATCATAAAGGAGGAGTTATAGAGATAGGTTATGGATCTGATGATGAATTTATCATGCAACAATATAATGATATAGTCAACAGTATTGAGTTTTTCTAACTGAAATCTATAACACTAATAGTATGGCAGATTTGAGATTGTATTTTTTATTCATATAATATATGAAGAATATCAAAGTTTCTATAGTTGCAGTTGGAATACTACTTGTATGTATAGGAATTGGTCTAATAGTCTCCAATACAAATAAATTCTCTACTTCACAAGTACAAAATATTGAACAACGAGATGATACAAAAAATATCATTCAAATAACAAATACACCAACAGAATCTCTTAAAAAAGTTCAATCGATAAAGATTCAACCCTCCCCTACTCCCGATCCATATGAGGGGTGGAAAAAATATACAAGTAAAGATTTGAATTTAACTTTTTATTATCGATCAGACTTTAGAGTATATGAGAATAATGACGAAATAAGTATAGATCTATTAGATACAATGGTTGCGTCAGGGTTTGAATCACTTTTTATTAAGAAAAAACCATTTAATCCTGACTATAAACTTCCTACCTTAGGTATAAAAGTTGGAGAAATGCGAACATTATGTAAGGAAAAAGTTGGAGGTATGAGTTTTTGTCAAATTACTAGAGATAATGATTTTAAAGGTAATCTTGAATATCAGGTATATCGAAATGATAAACCATGGGAGAGACTTGTGAATTTTTCAGAATATAGTTATATAAATTATGAAATACCAATATATGTATATTATGATGTAGATAAAAATACCCGTATGAATGGAAGATTTGAAGAAGCAACTATGAAAAAGATTATTCAATCTATATCCAAAGTTCATTAATTTTTTGGCCAGAGTTTTTTTCCTTTGACAAATACTTCAATTGCAAACACAGGATATGATTGTGCTGAGGCAATGATTTTTTCAAGTTTATCCCACTCCCCTTCTTTGATGATGACTATACTATCATCATCAAGATCGAAGGTATTTGGTGCATAGACAACACAGGTACTTGCGCTTATACATTTACTTCGTAGAATTTTAATTTCGACAACATCCCTTTTTATCATCTGAATATCTTTCATATGTTATATATTAGTATTTTAATGAAAGGAAGTTTATTTGTCATCAGTTCTTATTCGAAATTTTTTTTTCTGCTGGTTTAAAAAATCCTTGTATGAATTGTATTCCATATACAATATGAGTTGATACATATGTAACTCCTGTTATACAAGCAATCAATAGATTTTTTGTTCGAATGAGAGTGAGGAAAAAAATATAGTTGAGGACTATCCAATAAAAAAGTAATGGTAATGAAGCTCCAAGCAGAAATAATGAATTTAATTTGAAAACAAGTGTTATGAAACTAAAAAGTACAAATGTTACTATGTAGATGACAAAAAAAGTTGGAATAAGATATATTAAATGTCTCGAATTTATATCTCCATGTCTAAAAAAAGATCCTCTATGAAAGCCATATTGTCTATGTTGATATAAAAAATCTTGTATGGTTTTACGACGATGATGAAAAACAACAGTTGCGGGACTATAGAGAATATGTTCTTTACTCTTAACTATTTTTTCACACAATTTGCTGTCTTCTCCGGGCCAGTAGTCAGAATCAAATCCACCAAGAGTATTAAATGTGATCTTTTGAATAAAAAAATTCATACTAGGAAAATCATCAACAAATCGTGGTTCTTTTGCCTCAAATCGATATGAAAATGATCCTGATCCTGCTCGTGAACGAAGGATTTGATCAAATGCCTGTTCTCTCAATGTTGCATTTTTAGGAATTATTCCGGGACCACCTATAGATGCAATCTGCATTTGATTAAAAATTATAGATGCGCTCTCTAACCAGTTTTCCTTTGGAAATGAATCATCATCAAGAAATGCGAGGATTGTTCCTTTTGCATGTTTTGCACCCAAATCTCTTTTTTGTGCAGGATTTGTGATGATTCCCGTTGGAATAATTCGTAACCATCGATATTTTTTGAGAAGAGTTGTATCGTACTGTGAATGATTGTTATGAAGTACAATAACCTCAAAGTTTTTAAATGTTTGTTTGTCGAGTGCAGGCAAACATTCCCAGATCAAAAAATACCCCAGTTCAAGTACCGGAATAATTATTGAAAAAAATTTTTGTTTGGTTCTAATCATAATTATGGTGCATTATATACCAAAGTATCTAAAAAATGCGAGCTAAATTTTACATCATATTATCTTATTAGACTGATATAGTAATCAATTTTATTGCAAGTCGACGAGATTTGAGTTATAATCGTTTTTATGAACACAAAATTAACAAAGATCATAGCCACTATCGGACCGGTCACCGAAAGTGAAGATATGATTGAAAGACTGATCGTAGCCGGAGTTAATATATTTCGCTTTAACTTCAAGCATAGCTCTGTCGAATGGCATAGCGAACGGATTCAACGAGTACACAAAGTCGCTGAAAAACTTGGAGTGATTGTGGGAATACTTGTAGATCTTCAAGGACCTGAGATTCGTATTCTTCTTCCCGATGATCAGATGGATCTCAAAAAGGGTGAACTTCTTTTATTAGGACCTGAAGCTCTTGAAAAAAAAGAGAAAGGTTTTTCAATCACACATCCTGATGTGATTAAACATCTTAAAGAGGGGCAAAAATTACTTGCTGATGATGGATATTTTGTTTTTCATGTTGTAAAAAAAGATGGAAAAACATATCTTCGAAGTGAGCAAGATTTATTGATGAAAAGTCGAAAAACACTCAATATTCCTGGAGCAGATTTTCCATTTCCAGTATTGGTAGATCGTGATTTTGAAGGACTTCAACTTGCTGCAAGAAATAATGTTGATTTTGTTGGGCTTTCATTTGTCCGCACTGCATCAGATCTTCGAACTATGAAGGAAGAGATGCAAAAATATGGAGTAAAAGCTCTTGCGGTTGCAAAAATTGAAACACAAAAGGCTCTCGATAATTTAGATGAAATTATTGAAGAATGTGATGCTGTTATGATTGCGCGCGGTGATCTTGGAGTTGAGCAACCTCTTGAACAAGTACCTTTTTATCAAAAAATTTTGATAAAAAAATGTATCGAAACAGGCAAACCTGTTATCACAGCAACACAAATGTTGCAATCCATGATTACTCAACCAATGGCAACACGAGCTGAAGTATCTGATATTGCAAACGCAACATATGATTTAACAGATAGTGTGATGTTGTCAGGAGAAACAGCATCAGGCTCTTATCCATTTGAAGCAGTAGAGATGATGGCCCGAACAGCATCGTTTAACGAGCGACAGTTTATGATGGATAATAGATATCGATTTGAATATGAATTAAATGATGAGGGAAGTCTTATTTGTGATACTGCTTATTCATTGTTCTTACAATGTGATGAACTTGATAAGGATGTTAAGGCATTTGTGGTATATTCTCATACAGGAAAAACAGCACGAATGTTATCACGATATCGACCACTTATTCCAATATTTGCAATTACCCCTGAAAAGCATGTAGCAGAAAGTCTTACGATTAGTTTTGGCGTTACTCCATTTGTGCATCGTGAGATTGCAAATGGTAAAGTAACACAAGAACATATTCAAAAAACTCTTGAAGATTTGAGGATGAAAGAATATATTGCAACTGGCGATAAGGTTATTGTTCTTCATGGAGATGTATGGAGTATTGAAGGTGGTACATCTACAGTAAAGATAGTAACAACACCATAATATTCGATAAGTAAATCAGAGGGTGTGAGGTATGCAATATCTCAGCCCTCTGTTTTTATATACTGCATAGTTCGTTTTATGGGTGATTCAATGTTATAATAGAGGCTGTATGATAGATAATAATAAGTTACGAAATTTTGCCATAATTGCCCATGTAGATCATGGTAAGTCGACTCTTGCAGATAGGTTTTTGGAGCTTACGCACACTGTAGAGGTAGATAAACATGCGGATCAACTTTTAGATCGTAATCCTATTTCACGTGAACGTGGAATCACGATTAAACTAGCACCTGTTCGAATGCACTATACTATACTTCCAAGTGAAGAATCGAAGGTTGAAAATCATGACGTGTTAACGTTAAACTTAGTTGATACCCCTGGACATGTAGATTTTTCATACGAGGTAGATCGTACGCTCGCTTGTGTGGAAGGTGTTATATTACTTGTTGATGCGACAAAAGGCATTCAAGCACAAACAATTGCAAATGCATATAAAGCTCTTGAAAAAAATCTGACGATTATTCCTGTAGTAAATAAAATTGATCTTCCGAGCGCTCAAGTTGAAAAAACTCGACAACAATTAGTTGATTTTTTGGGTGTAAAGCAAGAAGATATTTTTGAGATTTCTGCAAAAACAGGTTTGAAAGTTCCTGAATTATTAGAAACGGCAATTCGTCTTATTTCTCCTCCGCAGATCACAGATAAATTGTCAGAACAGGATTTAAGTGCTCTAATTTTTGATTCGTATTATGATAGTCATCGAGGCGTCATTGCATTTGTTCGCGTATTTGTAGGTAAAGTGAAACGAGGAAGTAAAATTAAGCTCGCATCTGGTGGTAAAGTATTTGAAGTAAATGAAGTCGGTATATTTACTCCTGAGCTTGAACCTTCTGATGAGTTGGGACCTGGCGAAATTGGATATGTAGTAACAAATCTTAAAGATATTCACGAAGTACGAGTCGGAGATACACTCCTCTATCATAAAAGTGAAGTTGGAGCTGTTCCGGGATATCGCCAAGTAAAACCAATGGTGTATGCTTCAATTTTCACAACAGATACAGCAGATTATCTCAATTTAAAAAGGGCTTTAGAAAAATTATATCTCAATGACTCATCAATTGAATCACTTCCTATTTACAGTCATGCACTTGGCGCTGGATTTCGAGTAGGCTTTCTTGGATTACTTCACGCGGATGTTGTACGAGAGCGTCTTGAACGTGAATTTGATCTCAGTCTTGTTCTTACTCCTCCAAAAGTGGAATATAAAATAGAGAATGGTGATTTTTATGAACCCTATGTTCGGCTGATGATTCTTATGCCACAAGAATATATGGGTGCAGTCATGCAATTGTGTGAAAATTATCGGGGAACCTTTTTAACAATGGATAATAAAAATCAGATTTCTATTTCGTACAAGATGCCACTATCTGAAATGATCTCAGATTTTTTTGATCGATTAAAAAGTGTTACATCAGGATATGCATCTCTTGATTGGGAATTTGTTGAGTATATAAAGGTAAAAGCCGATAAACTTATCATCTTATTAAATGAAGAAGAAGTAGAAGAATTTTCAGAAGTTGTTGTTCAAGAACGCGCATTAGAAAAAGGAACTGAGTTGTGTAAATCTCTTCGCGAGCTAATTCCTCGACAACAATTTGAAGTGAAAATTCAAGCAAAATTTAAGGGGAAAATTCTTACCTCAGAACGTATTTCACCATATCGTAAAGACGTGTTAATAAAAAGTGGTAAAGTTGTGGGTGCAGGTGATGTTGGACGAAAAAATAAATTACTTCAAAAGCAAAAAGAAGGAAAAAAGAAAATGAAAATGGTTGGTTCTGTTGAAATTCCTAAAGAGGCCTTCATGAAGCTCTTCAAAAAGGAAGATGGTTAACTTCATATCAAATTATCTTCTTTGATCACATCATAATTAAATCTGTCAGTACGAATATTTCACGTACAAAACAAAGCAATAACTCATATTCTATAACATCAATCCAAGCATCACTACGATTGCAGGTATGATTATCATAAACCATCGTGTTTCTCCAGCAGAAGGAATTGTTGGTGATATTTGGATTACATTATTCTGTCTTGAAACATTTTGTTGTACAATTTGCTGATTATTTACTGCGATAATAATTTCAGATGGCGTTGGTGAAACCCTACAGATACAATCAACTTCGATCGAACAGTTTCTATTACGACACATTCCGTTGTAACAATATCCTGAAGAACATTGATTATCATTATTACATGATGCGCTACATGCAAGATTGCTAGGAGCAGAAGTTGCTACCGGACAAATACAGCTAGTCTCGCCAGTGCAGTTCCCATTTCGACACATGCCATTATAACAACGTCCAGTAGTGCATTGGTTATCAGAATTACAACTCAAGTTACATACTAGATTGTGAGGAGTTGGTGTGTTACTTGGCGTTGGCGTATTGGTAGGAGTAGGTGTGTTTGTAGGCGAAGGTGTAATTGTAGGAGTGGGAGTTGGTAATGGAGTTTCTCCCGGGCAAACACAACCAGCCACTGCAGGACACGATGCATTACGACACATATTATCTGATGAACACACTAATCCAGTTGCACACTGAGCTGTTGTTGTACACGATCCACTACAAGCTACGGGTTGTGGTGGTGGAGGGCAAACACAACCAGCCACTACAGGACACGATGCATTACGACACATATTATCTGATGAACACACTAATCCAGTTGCACACTGAGCTGTTGTTGTACACGATCCACTACAAGCTACGGGTTGTGGTGGTGGAGGGCAAACACAACCAGCCACTGCAGGACACGATGCATTACGACACATATTATCTGATGAACACACTAATCCAGTTGCACACTGAGCTGTTGTTGTACACGTTCCACTACAAACTTGTGGTGGTGGATTAGTAGGAGGAGGAGGTGGTGGATTAGTAGGAGGTGGTGGTGGATTAGTAGGAGGTGGTGGTGGAATTGGTGTGCTTGTAGGTATAGTAGATGAACATATTGGATCATTTGCTGATGATACATCTATATATTGGACAGATCTGGGACCACAACTTATAAATGTGTAAGTGCCTGTCTTAAATGGTGGGTTATACGAAACATATGGGTTTCCACTACAAGAGTTACCTCCCGAGTTAAAAACTGAGTTAATTACTGCATATCTTCCCGCTGCCCTTGGTATCCATTGAACTGAAGTAGTTGAGGTAGAACTTGTTTCACTTTTGAGTCTACAAAAATATCGACCATTAGCATTTACTTCATCCGCAATTGGACAGCCATCAACTTTAGTACCAGTATCCGCGACGGCAGAATCTTTAATAACTAATATCTCTTTTCTAAGTAATGAGCCACCGTTACCGCTCGCGAGTGAGTTAATTAAAATAGGTTGCCCCACACATGCTGTATTAGGAGCTGTGATCTGTGCACTTGGGAATAGTGCAACTACAGGAGTGATTGTAGGTATTGTACTTGAACATGTTATACCTGTTTGACATACACTCGCACCACCAGGTGAATCTGCTGGATCTTGACTATTTCCAATTTTTCCATACGTACAATCCGTTCTCCATACTCCATTATAGTTAACAGCTGTTATGTTAAAATCAGTCTGAAATGCACCACAGACTTTATTATATGGGTTTGCTCTCTGAAGCGTAAAGGTAGCAACTGCTTCACTTCCGATTTCTCGATCTAATTGACCCGGATAAACTCCATTTTCTGTGCAAAATGTTCCTCTATTTCCATAGGCACTATCACAAAAGTTTGTATTTGCTCCGTACCTTATTATAATTGGAGTCCTAGTAATATTTGTAACAGAATAAGTAGTTGTATATATATTTATGTTGGGATTTGAACCGGCACCATCTAGTGTAGGACATGAAGGATTTTCTGCAATTTGTACGTCTATTATTTTATTATTATCACAAAATACGCCAGCATTTCTATTTTTAACTATTGCAGCACGAGGTGTTGATCCAAATTTTTGTCTTTGATTTATTGTATCAATTAAGATTAATACAGAAACAATAATAAGAACTACACTTAAAACTATTTTAATAAAATCTGCTCGTTTTTTCATTATTTAGTTGAAAATAAAGATATCTTAGAGTTAATGATATCAGATAATTGTTTGTATTCGGTTTGTTTTACTATTTTTGGATAAATCAAAATAAGAGCGTCTTGACCATTATCGCCTTTTAATATAAATATCTCCGATACAACTTTTTCTTTTTGCGCGAATACAAATGTGTTAAATGATGAATCCTTAAATGTGCTATTATCAAAAAGGAAATCTTGTAACGTACCAGTAGTCGCAATACCATTAAATTCAGTTAATACCGCATCTGTTTTTGCTTTGGCAATAATTGCATCAATCTTCGCATCTGGAACTGATAAAGCAGTTTTATAATCTTCTAATATTTTTGAAGTATTCGTGAACTGACTCGTGGATGATTTTGACAAAATGTAAGAAAAATCAACTCGTGATAATAATGATTTTTCAATTTCCTTCTCCATGCTAATCACATCTTCTTCAAGTTTATCAAATTCATTTGTTTTTTTGGATTCGGCATATGATAATTTATTTTCATCCAGAGCATCAGCATAGGCATAAAACTTAACAAGTTGATTTGTTAAACGTATATCAGCTTCTGGAGATGATACAGTTGCTAATGTTTTTTTTGCATCGTCTAATAATGAAGTTGATATAGGGATCCCCTTATATGCAATAGGAATAGAATTTAATAGTGCAGTATTTTGAGAAGTTGAGTTAATAAGTGGTGTTTCTTGTGCGATTTGAGATCCAGTTTTTTGCGTGATTTTTGGCATTGAGGCCTGTGATTGGGTTGTGGTTGTGTTTGTTTGTAGTGCAAAAGTGAGTGAAAGAGAGAACATTACTAAAGAAAGAACAAGCATAATATTTGGTAATTGTGCAATCTTCGATTTTTTTTCAGTTACAACAGAACCGTTAAATTTTGAATAATCAATTGGAGTAAAATTTCCCATTGATTTTATTATGACACTATTAATGAAACAAATCAAGTAGTTAATTATCTTAGAACATCTTCAATAGGATTAGATTGAATGCCATGTTATATGAGGATCTCTTTTCATAAATGTTATTTGTCTTTTTGCGTATTGTCGCTCCTTATATAACCATTTTGTTTTAGCTTCTTCAAGTGTGGTTTCTTTTTGGATAACTTTGATAAGTTCTCGAACACCTAGTGACTTCATGCCCGGATCCTGTGTTGTATACCCATTGTTATAAAGCGTCTGAATTTCATCTAGTACACCTTCTTTTATGCGTTTTTCAATGCGCATCTCTATTAATTTATATAGTTCCTCTTTTGACCTAAAAGAATACCCTTCAAAGGAGATTTCAGTTTCTTCATTGAGTTTACTATCTAATATATATGCTAGGTCAATAGGATTTTCTACTTTTCCCATATGCGACAACTCTATTTTACGAATGAGACGATATGGATTTTCACGATCACTTGAATTCATTGAATTAAATATTACGGGATTTAATAATAATAGTTTTTGTTGAAGTTCAGATTTGCTCAGAGCTCCAAGCTCTGATCGTAATCTTAGATCAGGTTCGAGATTATTAGATGTATGATAGAGAAGATATTTGATATAGAGATATGTTCCACCTACAAATATTGGTATTCTATTATGTTCTCTAAGATAATGTATTACAAATAAAGCACATTGTTCGTAATCATCAGCAGAAAAAAGAATATTTGGTTTTACAATGTCATAAAGCCAAATTTTTACTCCATCGACCACATAATATCCGATATCAAATGACTTGAGACTATGGGTGTGAATAAATGAACTATTTCCCTTATCTTTTCCAGGGAGAATATCTATATCTTTATATATTTGTTTTGAATCAAAGTTGATGATGTCTCCGTTGCAGGTTTTTGCAAGTTGAATAGCATGATTAGTTTTACCGGTAGCTGTTTGTCCTGTGATGATATGTATGCGACTGTGCATATCTTTTTTATTTTGAATCCGATTGCATCTCAGTTGCTTGTATAAGATTGTTATAAAGGTATAGTATATCAACGGGTCCTATACCACCGGGAGTTGGTGAATAATAACTGGCTACCGTCTCAATCTTGTTTTCATCGTAGTCTCCTCTAAATATATCGCCATCTTTTCTTAATCCAAGGTTGAGTAATATTACACCGGGTTTGAGCATATCAGGAGTCAGTATCTCTTTTCCAGTTGCAGTAATGATAATATCGGCAGCTCTATAATATTCTTCGGGTTTGTACGTAGTAGAATTTGTGTGTAAAAAAGGAATATTCATAAGGCTAAATGTTTTTGCTATTGGCAACCCAGCTGAGATTCCTCTTCCGATAATGACGATGCGTTTATTTTTTAGAAAGCTTTTGAGATTAATACTATCTTTTTCTGTATCAAACAGAATTTCATCGTTAATTTCTTCACCATTAAAAATGTATTTTAGGAATGTTGCAGTTGCAAGCCCAATGGGTGAATAAAATGGTGTTTTTTGTCTATGGCCTTCAATTTCTTTGAGTGATGGAATGTAATTGTATATGCTATCAGATTGAAGGTGAAATGGCAATGGATGTTGAATAATGATTCCATTGATAGATGGATCTACTGCGTATTTTTTAAGTTGTTTTATAAATGGGATAAACTGTGTTGGATCTTCAAGGTGTATGAAGGTGAACTTGGCACCAAGTTTAGTGGCCATCTTTTGTTTTAAGGTGATAAAATTCATCTGTGCTTCAGATGTGCCTATGAGAATGGTCAACAAATGAGGTTTATGTCCTCTTTTTGTTAGTTTTTCGGCTCTTTTTTGAAGTATATCCTGAATTGCAATGCGTATTTCTTTTCCAGGTAATTTCATGTCATATTATATCACACTAAATCAATGAATTTTTTTGATTTATTTTCTCGCTGTAAGGAGTAAAAATGATATATTATTATATAACTTATTAGGAAAATATTTTTTTAAATGGTATGATCGATTCTAATCTCAAAAATGATTACACTGCCACTGGATATGTAATAAATAGAGCAAAATCAAAAATGTTGTTGATATTTCATAAAAAACTACAAAAATGGGTTCCACCCGGAGGTCATCTTGATGTCGGCGAACTGCCACATCTCGGAGCTATAAGAGAGGTAAAAGAAGAAACAGGAGTAGTAGCCACTATCATACCTAACGGTTATGAATTTGGGATTAATAGTCAAGATGAATCTCAACTCCCTACTCCGTATTGTATTCTTCACGAACATATCCCTGCAAACAAAAATGTTGCAGAACATATGCATATTGATTTTATCTATTTACTTGAGGCAGAAGAAAACAACTTAGTTTTTCAATTACAAGAAGTTTCTGATGCAAAATGGATGACTCTTGAAGAAATTAATTCAAGTTTGACATTTGATGGTTTAAAAATATTAGCAAAAAATATACTTCTCTAAAAATATTTTACACCAATGTCGCTCCGCCGATGATATCATCTTTGTCTGATAGTCTCATGAGAATTACACCCTTTGCATCGCGTGATCGGGATGGGATGACTTTTAACTCAATCTTTACTACTTGACCTTTATTACTCGTGATGATAACTGTTGAGTCATCAGGATCGATAATTTGAGCAAAAGCAACTCTGCCAGTTCGTGCATCGAATGTGGTGATTTTTACTCCTTTTCCTCCTCGATGTTGACCTTTGAAGTTTGATAATGCTGTGCGCTTACCAATTCCTCGTTCAGTGATCACAAATATATCTTTTGTAAATTCACTGTTACTAAAGGTATCTGCCGATGAAACTGCGTCATCTGAGTCTATATCCATTCCTTTGACTCCCATTGATGATCGACCCGTTTCACGAATTTCGGTTTCCTTAAATACAATTGCCTTTCCTTTTTCAGAAGTTAAGATTACATTTTGTTCACCATTTGTTATCATGACCCATTCGAGACTATCATTGTCATCTAATCGAATAGCGATAATACCACTACTTCTGATATTAGCAAAATCTATAAATGGTGTTTTTTTTACTGTTCCTTGTTTGGTTACCATAAGAACAAACTGTTGTTTACTTTCTTCGGTATTACCATATGTCAAGATAGAGGTAACTTTTTCATCGGGTCGTAGTGTTAATAGATTGACGATCGCCTTCCCTTTTGAGATACGAGAACCTGCTGGAATGTCCCAAACACGAGTGATAAATACACGACCAAGATTACTAAAATAGAGAATATAATCGTGTGTCAATGCAGTTGTGATGATAGCTACGTTGTCTGTATCTTTTGTTTCCATACCACTTACTCCTTTACCACCACGTCCTTGGATTTTAAAAGTTTCTTTTGGAACTTGTTTAATATATCCTTCTTTTGTGAGAACGATTATCACATCTTTATTTTCTATTAATTGCTCATCACTTATTTCACCCGGACGTGATTTTACTACTTTTGTCCTTCGGTCATCTCCGTATGTTTTTTTGAGATATAACAATTCTTCTTTTATTACAACAAAAATTTTCAATATATCTTTTAATAATGTTTCGAGCTCTGCAATTCTATCACGTAAAATTTTCAATTCATCTTCGATCTTTGAACGTTCAAGACCTGTCAAACGTTTCAATTGCATATCAAGAATAGCTTGAGATTGAATATCAGAAAGTCCAAAATTTTTCATGAGTTTTGATTTTGCTTCAGGCTCGTCTTTTGATTTTCTGATTATCTCAATGACTTCTTCGATGTGATCGAGAGCAATAAGATATCCTTCAAGTATGTGAGCACGTGCTTTTGCTTGTGCTAGTTCGTGTTCGCATCGAAGAGTGATGACGTCAACTCGATGTTTGATATATTCTTCTAAGATAGTTTTTAATCCCAAAGTTTGAGGTACACCTTCAACGAGGGCGACCATATTTACAGGGAATGTTGTCTGGAGTTCTGTAAATTTATATAAATTATTCAAAACTTGTTTGTAAGTAGCGTCTCTTTTAAGTTCAATACATACTCGCATACCGTCACGATCTGATTCATCACGAAGATCTGAAACGCCGATAATTTTTTTATCAATAACAAGGTGTGCGATTTTTTCTACAAGATTGGCTTTATTTACTTGGTACGGTAGTTGTTTTATGATAATTGCCATCTTACCTTTTCCGAGATCTTCTTCTTCTACAACACCTCGAATGAGGACTTTACCGCGCCCTGTTGCATAGACTTGTTGTATCTCTTTGGCACCATATATTATGCCTCCTGTTGGAAAGTCAGGACCTTTTACATGTTCGAGTAATTCATCGGTCGTAATTTCAAAATTTACATATGGTTTTTGTTCACGAATATAATGTCCCGGAAGTAATGTTGGATCATCTGGTTTAGATGCGACTATATTTTTATAGTCTTCGCCAAGCTTTGCACTATCAAGAGTTGCTATAACAGCATCAATAATCTCAGTTATATTATGAGGAGGTATTTTAGTTGCCATACCTACTGCGATACCTTCTGCACCCATTAACAATATATTTGGTAATTTTGCTGGTAAAAATATAGGTTCTTTATGTCTACTATCAAAGTTATCACGCATTTCGACGGTATTTTTATCAATATCAACTATCATTTCCTCTGCAATCTTTGTGAGTTTTACTTCGGTATAACGCATTGCGGCTGCTGGATCTCCATCGACTGAACCGAAGTTTCCCTGACCTTTGACGAGAGGATATCTCATGGTAAAATCTTGTGCCATGCGAACGAGAGCTTCATATACGGCCGAATCACCATGAGGATGATATTTTCCAAGAACTTCTCCAACTACACCTGCAGATTTGGAAAAACGTGCGCTTGATGAAAGTCCGAGTTTATACATCGCATATAAAATACGTCGGTGTACTGGCTTTAGGCCGTCTCGAACATCTGGAAGCGCGCGAGACACGATAACTGTCATTGCGTAATCAAGATACGCACTTTTCATCTCTGTCGTTATTTCTGTTGGAATGATCACTGTATTATCTTCTGCCATAGGTGTGTAAATAGTCTAAAGTGTAAAGTCTAAAGTCTAAAGTCTAAAGTCATAAAGTTTTAAGTCTATAGTCAAAACTTACTTAATTATTAATTGATTTAATTAGTCCATAAGTCATTCGTGAGATCTCAATGGATTTTGATTGCAATTTATTAAAAATAGATTCTGAAATATAATTCATATCTTTAGAAACATAGAGCATAGATCTTACTTCTGCAATAGATCCTTTTGCTATAAATAAAAATCTTGAAAATTCTTTATCACCTTTTCTTTCAAATCCCTCAGCTATGTTATTCATAACAGAGATACTTGCTCTTTGAATTTGGTCCTTAAATCCATAATCCTTTATAGTTGAAAAGATAGTATAGATTTCTAATGTTAATTCTCTTGCCTTTTGCCAAACAACTAATTCTTCAAAGTTATTTATCTTCATAAAGTTAATTATATATTTTAACTTTAAACTTTGGACTTTTGACTTTTAGACTCTTATTTCATCCCTTTCCTTATATCTGCGATTGCTTTATCTTTTCCTAAAAATTCCTTTAATTTTACCCATTTTCCTTTTTCAAGATCTTTATAATGTTCAAAAAAGTGTCTCACCTTGTTCTTATCGGCTTCTGGAACATCTCCAATGTCTTTGATATGTGCTAAAAATGGATCAACTTTTTCAATTGGTACTGCTAAAATTTTTGTATCGATTCCTTCTTCATCTTCCATTTCGAGCATACCAATAGGTCGAACAGCAATTACACAACCGGGGTCGACTGGATACGTAGAGATGACTAATACATCAACTGGATCTCCATCTTCAGCCATTGTGTTTGGAATAAATCCATAATTAAATGGATACCCCATTGTTGTAAAAGCAAATCGGTCAACGACGATAAATCCCGAATCTTTATCCATCTCATATTTAATGTGAGAGCCTTGTGGGATTTCGATAACAACGTTAATGATTTCTGGTGGATTTTTTCCTGGAGATAATTTTGTGATATCCATATTTATTATAAATTAGAAACTAATAATTACCCACCGATTCGGCAGGCAAGCGAATTACAAATATAAATAAAATTTCTAGATTGTCATCCCGAACTTGTTTCGGGATCTATGGTTGAAATAACTCAAGCGAATGGATTCCTGCCTTCGCAGGAATGACAAAATAGTACTTATAACTTTATAACTTCCTTAGATGTCTAGGTTTGCCATTTTTGCATGAGTAACAATAAACTTTTTTCTTGGGGGGACTTCTTCACCCATCAACATATCAAATACTTTATCTGCTTCTTCTGTATCAAGTACCGAAACTTGCTTCATCGCTCTGTTTTGAGGATTCATGGTTGTTTCCCACAGTTGTTCTGGATTCATTTCTCCCAGACCTTTATATCGTTGAATGATTATATTTGGTGTTGTTCCTTCTTTTGCGTTTGTATTGATTGATTTAATTATTTTATCTCGTTCTTCGTCAGAAAATGCATATTTAGCAGTTTTTCCTGATTGTACTTTGAAGAGTGGTGGTTGAGCAATAAAAACATGTCCTTTTCTTACGATATCTGGCAAATGACGGAAAAAGAATGTGAGAATAAGAGTTCGTATATGCGCTCCGTCTACATCTGCATCTGTCATGATAACAATTTTATGATAGCGAAGTTTTGCGTAATCAACATTTTCTCCTATTCCCATGCCCAGTGCTATCACAAGATCTTTAAGTTCCTTAAAAGACAAAACCTTATCAAGGTATGCACGTTCAGTATTCAAAATTTTACCTCGTAATGGCAAGATAGCTTGAAAACGACGATCTCTCCCCTGTTTTGCAGAACCTCCTGCTGAGTCTCCTTCTACAATATAAAGTTCCGAACGGGAAGCATCTTTTTCCTGACAATCTGCTAATTTACCCGGAAGACTAGCTCCTTCTAAAGCGCCTTTGCGCATCACCGCTTCTTTTGCTGCTTTTGCAGCGAGTCTTGCTTTTTGTGCGAGTAAAATCTTGCCTAAAATTTCTTTTGCGACCTTTGGATGTTCTTCAAAGTAGACATCGAGATATTCAGTAACAGCGCCTTGTACAAAAGGCTGAAGTTCTGAATTGCCGAGTTTTGTCTTTGTTTGACCTTCAAATTGAAGATTGTTTGAAGGCATTTTTACATAAACGACTGCAGCAAGACCTTCTTTTGCATCTTCTCCGCTAAATCCTTCTTGATAGTCTTTTTCTGAGAGAATTTTTTTTGCGTACGTATTTAAAGCTTTTGTTAAAGCGGTTCTAAATCCTGTGAGATGTGTTCCGCCTTCGTGTGTGTTGATGACGTTCACGAATGAGTGAACATGTTCGTTGATAGAATCGTTGTACTGTATACCTACTTCTATTTCCTTATCTTCTGCTTGTTTGCGGATAAATATTACATCATGGAGAACCTTTTTATCTCTATTCACATCGTTTAAAAGTGAGATAATTCCTCCATCGAAATAATATGCGAGTTTTTCCTTTTGTTTGAAATTTTCAATTTTAAAATATACTTTTGGAATAAGATATGCTTTTTCTTTGACTTGTTTTTTGAGATTGGTATAACTTATCTCTGTTGTCTCTTTAAAAATTTCAGGGTCTAGAACAAATGAAGTAGCAGTACCTCTTTTAAAGGGAAAATTAAGCATACTTTTGTCTACTTTTTTGACTTTATATTCAGGTATTCCTTGATGATATTCTTGACGATAAAATTGCCCTTCTCGTAAGATTTCAACAATGACATGTGTTGAAAGTGCATTCACAACAGATGCTCCTACTCCGTGAAGACCTCCTGATACTTTGTATGCGCCTTGTCCAAATTTACCACCTGCGTGTAATTTGGTCATAACCATTTCAAGTGCGGAGATGTTGTAATTAGGTACGAGATCTACTGGAATTCCACGACCATTATCAAACACGGTCATGTAGCCATCGTCTTGTATACGCACATAAATTTGTGAAGCAAATCCTGCAAGAGCTTCATCAATTGAGTTGTCTACTATCTCATTTAAGCAGTGATTAACACCAACCTGTGAGGTTGAACCAATATACATCGCTGGACGTTTTCGTACTGGTTCGAGTCCTTCGAGAACAACTATTGACTCACCCGTGTATGCGTTATCTGTCATAGTGAAGAAACTGAGGGATACATTGTTGTATCAATCTAAATAACTCTTATGTAATGTTCTCAAAATAGATATTTGAGAGAGATTACGATCACCTCAGACGCTACATTCTACTAGAAATTTTAAGGCTTGTCAATTAAATGGAGTAAAAAATAAAGAAATTGAAAATTATAAAAAAAGGTGTGGCGTTGAGAGTTTCCCCTTTGTGCCACACCCATAAACAATATACTGAAAAATTCAGAAATTATTTTAATTCTACTTTTGCTCCTGCAGTTTCAAGTTTTTTCTTTGCTTCTTCTGCCTGATCTTTTTTAACATCTACCAATAATTCCTTTGGTGCTGATTCAACGAGTTTCTTTGCTTCCATAAGTCCAAGACTTGGTTGGATTTCACGAACGATTTTGATGACACCAAGTTTATTTTCTCCTGCTGATGTAATAACAACGGTAAATGTTGTTTTTTCTTCAACTGGTGCTGCTACTGCGCCTGCTGGTGCCACTGCCATAGCCATAGGTGCTGCGGATACTCCAAATTTTTCTTCGAGGTATTTGGAAAGATCTGCCATTTCGATAACACTAAGTGTTTCGATTTCCTGTGCGATTTTTTGTAACTTATCTGAAAGTTGGACGTCTGCCATACTATAAAATTTAAAATAATAATTAACTACTCACTATTAACTCGTCTTTTGACTTGCTTGTGAAAGTATAAAAACGAATTGCTGTTGGTGAAATTTGAGCGAACGAACCATACTATGCATAGGACTTTTCATTGTTCCAAGCAACTTTGCGACGAGTTGTGGTCGTGCTGGTAAATCTGCGATGCGCACCACTTGATTTGCATCATATACAATTCCGTCAAAGAATGCAGGACCAAATGAAATACTCTTGTCCTTATTCGTAAATTCTTGAAGCGCTTTAAGTGAATCACCCCAATTTTTCCCCATACCAATGATTCCATTATTTCCTACAACTTTTGCGATTTTTTTTAGATCTTTATTTACAATATTTGATGATGCGACTATATTTATAGTTTTTTCAAATAAGGTATTTTTTAAGACTTGCAAAGATGCTCCCTTTTGTTTGAGATTTTTTCTTAATCCCTCCATTGTTACATGAGGTGTTTTATCGTATTTAACGAGAGTAAAATTAACAGAATCGGACAAGAATTGTTGTAAAGCAGATACCTGCTCTTTTTTCTGAGTGTTTGCCATATATTTTCACTTTTTCGACACGAAGTCGAAATTCTTCAGGAAACTAATAAAAAGTTTTATCTCCATTGGGAAACCCGAAGTCTTGGTGATCAGTCCATTATACCAAAAATACACTATTGTGCAAGTGGATTCTATAAAAATCTAAATACATTTTTAAATTGCTCCTAAGAGTTCTTTGAGTGATTTTGTTTTTGGATCCTGTTTCGATATTTTTTTCTCTTTTCGGGCTTTTATGACGGTTTTCATTTGTTCTGCTGCTTGAATTTTCTTTTGGAAGTTTTCGACACGACCTTTTGAATCAACGAAACGTTGTTCACCTGTATAAAATGGATGACACTTATTACAAACTTCTACGTGAATTGGTCCTTTGATAGAACCTGTAATAAAAGAGTTACCGCATGAGCAGATAACTTTGACATCAGTTTGATATGTTGGGTGAATGTTTGGTTTCATGGTAGTATTTAAAACTTAACGTTTAATTATATCAGATGCTATGCACTTTACGCAACAACAATAAAAAAATGAATCATTAACTCTCAAAAACTTTTTCCCACTTTCCTTCTGAAATGATTTTTTCTAGATTAAAGTAACTTTTGTTCACACGATGATCGGTAAGCCGATCTTGAGGAAAATTGTATGTTCTGATTTTATCAGATCTCTCCCCTGTCCCAACGTTTTTTACAAATGAATTCATGACACCCTGTTTTTTTTCTTCTTCAAGTTGATACAACTTTCCAAGAAGTAAATCCATAGCGATATTACGATTTGCCTCTTGATACCGTTCTCGACTGGCAGTTACGACTATTCCAGTTGCTTTGTGTGTGAGTCGCACCGCCGTTGAAACTTTGTTTACATTTTGGCCTCCATGACCACCTGCGCGATAAAACTGCCATTCGACGTCTGTAGGAGCGATGTGAACATCTGATTTGGTTACTTGTGGAATAACGAGGATAACACAAGTAGAGGTGTGTACGCGTCCTTTTCGTTCTGTTGAGGGTATGCGTTGCACTCGATGAACGCCTGTTTCATTTTTATATGCCTTAAATGCGTTTTCACCAATGATACGAATGATAGTGTCGTCTATATAGTTATATTTATAGTTTTTTTTCTCTGCATAACGAATGTAAGACAAAAGAAGTTCCTTCATCCAGATTTTGGATTCATCACCACCTACTCCCGGCATTGCTTCGATAACAACGATATTTGGATTTATTTGCATAGATTATTATAGCATATGAGATCAAATATACATACTATAGGAATTATAAGTATCTGGAGGTAAATCCGTAACTCTCTTTATCAATAAATTTATATCCGATGGAAAAATTTGTATCTGATTTACGAATATATATAAGGTTGGATGAATCTATTTTATTTGTTGAAATAATTTTTTGCACCTGAAGCGATGAAGGTGCTATTTTTTTCATACATAGTATTTATTTCACCAAATAAATTAAACAATTGTGTCTGTATTGATATTTTTTCATCTTTATTTTGTAATCTTTCAACTGTTTCAGTAAAAAAATCAGTACCAACAGAGTATTTCTCGCCGTCAGAGAATGTAATTGCAAGTTCATACATATTTGGATTTTCATAAAAATATTCAAAATCGAGAGAGTTAATTTTATATGGTTTTTTATAACCATACTCGGTTAACTCTTTTGGAAATTGTTTTGTTTTGTAATAATTTTCAAGCATTTGTATCTCCAATTCAAAAAGTTGTTTTTTGATGAGTTGTTTTGCATCTAAGTTTTTCTTTATTTGTTCTGGTGTGAGAGGATGTGGAGGAGACGTTGTATTTATAACTTTTTCAAGATATGGTTTGGCTTCATCATATGTGAGATAACTTTCGTGATATTCTGCAAAATTGTATATTGAGGAAAAATCAGAAGAGAGACTTGATCGATCTTTTATATATGAATTTGATAGTGCCATCAATCGCGGTATTTCTTCAGCATATTGGTGTGTACTGAGACACGTCAACATCTTGTTTTCATCCAATCCCGTAATCTTTGCGTTTGAAATCATCTTCATATATTCTTCTTTAGTAAATGTTGTGAAAAATAGTTCATTCATACGAATACGTATCATAGCCTTTTCAAGAGCCTGAGCTACTTCCATTCCTTTGTTTTGTTCAAATCCGCATAGATATACTTCATAGTTTGGAACGTTTGATTCATATTCTTGTTTTTCAATTGGGCGATATGAAAATTGTATTTTGTTTGTATCTATGTAATTC
>Ga0194060_10000259_pt1 | contig 37740 bp, 50 predicted proteins | sample SepL225m_MetaG_FD_163427 | JGI IMG/M metagenome (GOLD analysis project Ga0194060, IMG submission 163427) | Anoxic zone freshwater microbial communities from boreal shield lake in IISD Experimental Lakes Area, Ontario, Canada - Sep2016-L222-5m | ecosystem: Environmental > Aquatic > Freshwater >...
AGATCAAAGGTTCCTGTCGTTCAAAGGGTGACGTACATGTTGTAGAACTGATGTCACGAGTACAAGAAATGTTTCCTGGAATAATTACTCATTCAGGTGGACATGAACAAGCAGGGGGATTTTCTTGTGCACTAGACCGGGTGGGGGAATTATCTGATGCACTTAATGAGGCGATTAAACATGTTGAGAAAAAGGAAATTGCGAGTGAAGAATTGGTTCCAGATACTGAGTTAACATTAGATGATGTAAATCTCGTAACCCATAATGCAATAAATATACTCGCACCATTCGGAGTTGGAAATCATAAACCACTTTTTTCATTTTCTAAAGCGACACCACAATCCGTCAGATGGTTTGGTAAGAAAGGGGAACATTTGGAAGTTATTTATCCAAGAGCAAAAGGAGAAGCCCTACTTCGACAAGGTCAAACGGGCGAGGTAAAAGCAATTATCTTTTTTGCACCGAAAGATTTGGAAGAGCGAGCAAAAAAACCTCATACACTTCTCGCCCACCTAGAAAAATCCGTATTTAGAGGGAAGACGGAGTTGAGGTTGAGGGTAAGGGAGATTAAGTAAAAATATTTTATCAGTATTCAAATATTCAGTTTTGAGTTATACACAGTTGAATATTTTTGTTCTATTGTATTAGAACAAACGTTCTACTAAACTTAATATATAAACAAAAGGTATATATTATAAAAATTGATATAATAAACTTAACAATATGGATAAAGCCCTAATGTATGTACAAAATAATTTAGAATCCATTAGACAAGAAAGCAAAAATCTTGAATTTTGGTCTTCAAGAGATTTAATAGCTGTTCTTGGATATACGGAATGGAGAAAATTTGTAGGTGTTATAGAAAAGGCAAAAGAAGCTTGTAAAACCTCAGGACAAACGATTGCTGACCATTTTGTCAGCGCCGACAAAATGGTCTTGACAGGGTCTGGTGCGCAACGTCGCGTGGATGATATTTTACTTACGCGTTATGCTTGTTATTTGGTTGCACAAAATGGCGACCCACGAAAAGTTCAGATTGCTTTAGCTCAAACATACTTCGCAGCGCAAACACGTAAACAAGAGTTGCTTGAACAAAGAGAAAATGAAGGAAAGAGACTTGTCTCACGTGCAAAACTTAAAGAAACCGAAAAGAAAATTCAATCCACTGTATATGAGCGTGGTATTCGGTTGCCAGTTGAATTTGGAACGTTTAAAAATAAACACATAGAAGCTTTGTATGGGGGCTTGTCAGTTGTTAATTTAAAAAAGAAAAAAGGAATTCCAGTTGCTCGTGCGCTCGCTGATTTTGATACTGATGTCGAACTTAAGGCAAAAGATTTTGCTCTTGCGATGACTGATCATAATATTAAGCAAAAAAATCTTCGTGGAAGATATCAAATGACTGAAGAAGTCATTAAAAATAGTAAAGCAACCCGTCAAACACTTTTATCACGTGATATACGCCCTGAAAATCTAAAGGCGGAAGAAGATTTGAAAATCGTTGAATCAAGACGTAAAAAAGAATTGAAGGTTGTTAAAAATAAGAAAATATCACGTATTTAGGTGTAGTTTAAAATCCGTATTTAGAGGAAAGACGGAGTTGAGATTGAGGATTAGGGAGATTAAATAAAAAAGAAAAACCGCACACGTGTGTACGGTCCCTAATTTTTGAAATGGTTAGTTTCTATTAGTAAGGTTTATTTCTGTTGGATCTTTATGCAGGATAAATTGTTTTTGCAAACTTACTTATCTTGTTGCGGAAACTCTTTCCATCCCAAAAGCTCTTTTATTTCTGAGATTGCAATATCCATTGTTGTTCCTAACCGATTTTTCTCCATGATGGACTTAAACGGTCCATCAATAGATTCGTATTGGAATTTTTTCGTTGGAACAGTAATGAGCTCCCAAAATTTATATTCGAGGTGTCGTTTAGTAATGCAATTAATAATTTCTTCAGCAGGGTCCCAGTAATATTTTCCTTCAAACTGTATACTTTCCCGACCTTTGTCATCTAAGAATCTTCGATCTCTTAGATATTCATAAAGTAAATGTTCCACATGACGTTTTATTAGACGAGGTTCAGATGTAGAGCAGCTCCTAGTAGGGATTAATTGAAAAGTTTTTTCGTCAATTCGAACAAATATAATATCCATGGTATCTCCAAAAGTATTCACTTCATATGAAGCTTAACCTGAAACTAACATATCAAAAATAAATTGACATAAAAAGTGTCATTTTGTAGAATGGTAATATGATTGGATTTACTAAAAATGAAATTAAGGTCTTTAATAGTGTTACTAGAAATGGAGAGACAGTGGCTTTTATTGTGAGAAAAACAAAGATGCCGAGAATGACGACATACACGATACTTTTGCGTTTAGAGAAATCAGGATTAGTCAAACAAATTAAATCAGATAGTGGCAAAAAGATGTTATGGACCAGAAATCAAGACTCTGCTTTAGAAAAAGAATTGTTGCGTGCGGAGCAGGTGATTCTTGGGAGGAAATCTAGTGTAAAAGAAAATAAGAAGAAACTTCTTTCGGATACTTTATTTTTTTATGGTAAAAAAGAAATTTCTGAAGCTCTTATGAATTTAACTATTCGCAAAGATGGAGCTCGTATGTATTCTATACAGAATTCTAAAAATTGGAGTAGGTGGATAGACATTATGGGAAAGGATTGGGTTAATAAACATAATAAAGCTGTGGTAAAACATAAACTTGTTTGTTTTACAATACATAGTCCAGAGGCACCGGAGGATATTAAGAAAGATAGAGATGTTATAGAGGCGTATAAAGGAAGGCTTGGTAATTCACATGCAATACCAGAGGCATTTCTTAAGAGAGATTTATCTTTTTATATTTTTGAGGATACTATTTTTTTGGTAAATTTAGAAAAATTAGAGGCTGTTTCTTTTACGAATCATGATATGGCATCATTTTTAATAAAAATGTTGATGTTTATGTTTGAAAAAGGTGAGGAAGAAGAATTTTTCTTGAAGTTTAATAGATAAGGAATTTTTTAATAGAAAATTATAATGTCAAATTATCCACAGTTGTATGTTTGCTTTTCTGACATATTGATAGTAGAATTAAGGTATGATTAAAGAATATATTGTGTTTATTACCTCTTTACGTAAGGAAAAGGGGGTTTCGCAGTCTAAAATAGCTGATGTTATTGGTATTTCACGTACTTCATACATTGATGTTGAAAAAGGTAAAAGAGAGTTAAATGTTTCAGAATTAGAAAAATTAGCAAATTTCTTCGGAGTCTCGACTGAACAAATTTTAAGTGGCAGATCATCAAATTATGAAAAATATAAACAAATGGTTTTATTTTGTATTAGAAGCGGATCCTCAGGTGATGGTAAGATACCAAAAACAAAATTAGCAAAACTGATCTATTTATCAGATTTTGCATGGTTTTATGATAACTTTAAAAGTATCAGTGGCATGGAATATAGAAAAATTAATTATGGACCAGTACCAGATTCTTATTTTCGTGCAATTGAGGAATTATTTGAAGAAGGTCAGATAGAAATAGAGACAACGGATTCTGGGGCAATGCTCATTTCTGAAACTCGCGGAGGTAAAAAAGTAATATTGTCCTTACTAAAAAAAGATGAACAAAAATTAATGGAGAATGTTGCTAAAAAATGGAAAAGTAAGAAGACAAGTGAGATTGTTTCTTTCACACACGGTCAATTACCTTATTTTTTATGTCGCGATAATGAAATTATTCCTTATGAGTTGATAACTCAAGAAGATCCAGAAAATGTTTATTAATATATGGATGTTAATTATTCTGTCACAATTGAAAGTTTTGCTGAAAGTCATTATATAAAAAGTTTTCAGAAAAAGTACAAAGGAGCTTGGGATATAACTAGGCGCGCCGTAGTTGCTGAGTTTGAGCGTATAGAAATGTTGCTTCAAACAGAAAAGGCAGAAGTTATTAGTAACACGGATGATATTAGAATTATTAAAACAAAGTTTAAGGTTGCAGGAACAAAAGAATCTGCAAAAACATCCGGGGATAGATGTATTATTTTAGCTGACGATAAGAGGAGGACGGTTTCTGTTCTTCTTGTTTACACAAAAACCGATTTACCAAGTACAAATGAAACAGCAGAGTGGAAAAATATCATTAAAGATAATTACCCCGAGTTGAAAAAGTATTTTTAGACAAATTAACGATACACTATACGGATATGAAAAATAATAATATAGAGGAGATGTTAAAAAATTCAGGTATGCCTAGGTCAATTAGTGTTATTGTCCAGTATGATAAAGAACTGGAGAAAATAACTGGGACAAAAGAAGGCACAGTAATGATGAGTGAGGGTTCAACACTTATGTATTTGCTTCAGAATATTTTTATAGCACAACCAGATATTGAAGAAAAGTATCCACCAGGAACTCTTGGGTTTTCTATAAATGGTATTCCTCCAACAACAAATTCCTTGCTCATGGATGGTGATACGGTTGCTTTTAGTGTTTTCGATAAAACTATTTAAAAGCTTAAGGTTTTGTTACAATTTTTCAAAATTGTTTTGACATGCTTTGGGAGAAATCAGAGCCGGTCAAGTTGTAAAAAAGTTATCAACTTTTTGTTCTATAGAATTAGGAAAATGGAAGTGATAGAATCAAAAGATGAAGAAAAAAGTTATTGCAAAAATAAAAAATATAAAAGCGCAAATTAAAAATAATGTTGTCATTTATCAGGCTAAGTCAGGGGCGATAGAGCTTCGTGGCGATTTTAGTCATGAGACAGTGTGGGCTACACAAATGCAAATAGCAGAAGCCTTTGATGTTAATGTAAGAACCATTAACGAACACATTCAAAATATTCTTAAAACTGAGGAATTGGCAGAAAAAGCAACTGTCCGGAATTTCCGGATAGTTAAAAAAGAAGGAAAGAGAGAGGTTGATCGAGATGTAAAACATTACAATTTAGATATGATTCTTTCGGTTGGTTATAGGGTTAATAGTAAGAAGGCAACCATTTTCCGTCAGTGGGCGACGAAGACTTTGAGAAATTATATTGTTGATGGTTTTGTCGTGGATAAGAAAAGAATTGCAAAAAATTATACTCAGTTTTTGAATGTGGTTGATGATATTAAAAAACTTTTGCCTGTTGGCTCGGCTGTAGATCCAAAAGACGCAGTAGAACTTATTTCATTGTTTGCTGATACTTGGCTTTCACTTGATGCATATGATAGAGAACTTTTGCCGACTACTAAACTCACAAAAAAGAAAGTTAATTTTACAGCAGAGAAAATATCTAAGAATTTGGTTGAGCTTCGCGATGTCTTAATTGAAAAAGGGGAAGCAACTGATGTGTTTGGAAATGAAAGACATAAAGGTTCTATCTCAGGAATCGTTGGAAACGTTATGCAATCGTTTGGTGGTCAAGAAGTTTATCCAACAGTAGAAGAAAAGGCGGCACACCTTTTGTATTTCATGGTGAAGAATCACCCATTTACTGATGGTAATAAACGATCAGGTGCCTTTGCTTTTGTTTGGTTTTTGAAAGAAACAAAAATGCTTGATATAAAAAGACTGACGCCATCTGCTTTGACTGCTATTACTGTGCTTGTGGCGGAGAGTGATCCGAATGATAAAGATAAAATTATCAAACTTATTTTGAATATAATTTCAAAGAAGTAGATGGGGAGAAGACAGATTACAGAGAACAGAAAGTAGATGAAAGAAAAAAGAAAAACCGCACATTTTATTGTGCGGTTTTTTTTAAAGGCAGAGTACTCAGAGAAGAAGGTTTATTTGTAAGAAAGAAGTCTTTCTTTTTTGCCTTGGATTTCAGACTCAAGAGCTTGCCTTATACTCCGGTCGATCGGGCTATGTCCTGCGAGAATTTTAAATAATTCCTCGCATTCATCCACTGTTTTTGTATTTATGGTAGCGATTTCACTCGCTTCCCACCAATCTTTTTTCTCCAGCTCTGCCAAAAATTTCTGTGCTGTAATAGAATGTGCCATTTTCACTTTCTCCTTGTTGTGAATGAACTAAACTCTTCAAGATTTCAAATTATTTCTAATTTAAAATCTTGATAAAGTGGGGAATGATATCATTCCCCAAGCACCGATTCACGTACGGGCAGACGGGTAATTCATCGCATATTTACCAGTAAGAAGCGCTTGCCAGAAGTTTCATACTTTATAGCTTCAGACTCACTATGTTATATTCATCCTATTACGGATAAATATTCATAATGCAGGCCCTCGAGTTGGCCACCACTTGTTTGTTTCTATACCGCAGTCAGAGCAAGCTCTGCGGTTGACCATCAGCTTGGCGACCGTATTTGATGATGCTCATGAGATTTGGGTACTCTTGCCAGAAAAATTTTAACTTCTTTTTCTCTTCCTGACGTCTGTACTCTTCAATCTCATCATCATAATCTACGTCGTTCCAGTCAGAACCTCTACTTCCACCACTAGACCACCAAGAACACCTGTGGTCTTCGGAGAGATACCCAAGAGCACCAAGCTCTCGGTAGAGGTCGAAGAATTTTTTAGTTTCTTCGTAGTCCTTTTGATTATGACAATCTGTGTCACCATCAAAACCATCATACTGGTACATGTTGCCGTCGCTAATCTCAAAAGTTCCTGTTAGGAACCCTTCGATTCTGGTCACACTTTCCACTATACGTGGCTTACCAATCCTTTCTGCATCTATACAACGGAAAAGCTGGCTCACGAGTGGGTGGCGTTCTTTAGAAGGAGCCACGTAGAAAGTGATTCTTGTTTGCGTTGATGACATGATTATCTCCTATTAAATTGTTTAAAGAACTAAACTCTTCAAGATTTCAAATCTTACTTCTTTTTAAAAATAAAACTTAAAATCTTGATAAAGTGGGCGATATTTTTCAATCGCCCAGTGAACCATTGGATTAATTATTGCCAGAGTGTTTCTTCCGAAATAATCTGTTTAATCAAATCACTGAGTTCTTTTTTCATGTAATCAGGCGTGGTTTTGTTAAAACCAGTGGATTCCCACCCGACCATGTTGCCGTTTATGTCTGCAATGCCGGCTGCTATCACTTGGTTTGCATACTCCATTTCTTGTTGCATACCACCCATTGGATCTTTTTGGAAAAGTCCTGGGTTTAATGTTTCCATAACCATAACAGTGTGATCCATAATGTTACCGATGATAAGATTATCACCGATCAACACCCACTTAATTTGTTTTTTCAAATTAAGTGGAAGGGAACTGTTCGCATATACTTTTGTTACCTTCATTACGGCCTCCAATTAATTTGTGAATGAACTAAACTCTTCAAGATTTCAAATTATTTCTAATTTAAAATCTTGATAAAGTGGGCGATGTTTTTCAATCGCCCAGTCAAGTCCTTTCAATATTCACCTGCCAAAGAATAAAGAAAATAGTTTGAAGCTAAATATAACTGTCCCTCCTACGAGGGAGAATAAAAGCGACAGTTGTCCAACAAAGTTTTCATTATCTGCAATAAACTCCTCTATTACTTCGCTGATACTCATGTGACCATACCCGTTGGATAAGTAGTACCCATCGTCATTTTTTTCCAGATATTTTGGTATAACAATAAAGCCGACAAGAAAGATCATGTACAGCAAGTAAATCAGTGTTGCTGTAATAATATTTTCTGCTCTCACAATGCCATAATAAACCATGGCACCAAAAGCAATAGCTGTGAAGCAAGAAAGGGCAAGACCTGTTATAACGAGTATGAACATCATCAGTAGCGATGTAATGGTGTCTTTTACCAAATTTTTTGTGTTCGAGAGCATGATTATCTCCAATCAAAGTACTTAGTTTAGGTTGCCTTCGGTTATTACCTCTAGTTTGCTTCCTTAACTTTCTGATAACATTGTACCATTTTAAATCACACTTGTCAATGATAAAATTGACACTTTCTAATTACAAATTTGTTTACAAAATAAAAGTTTTATGATATATATACTGACAAATATAATTTTGACAACCAAAATATGACAACAAAAGAACTTAGTAAAAAAGAAGTAGAAAATCCATATATAGAAAAACTGGCAGATCTTGGCTTTTCTAAAGCGGAAGCCTTAATTTATTTGTATTTGTTGGAAAAAGGCACAGAAACTGGGGTTTCAAAAATTGCTGTAGGAATTAGTATGCACAGACAGCAGGTCTATATAACATTGCCACTTCTTGTGGAGGCTGGAATTGTTGAGGAAATAAAAGAAGGGAAAATTTCAAAATATAAAGCAAGGCCACCACACAGACTTGAACATTCAATTCGTAGGAAAATGGTTCTCGCAGAAGATCTGGCACAAGAATTACAGAAAATATCTAAAATAGGGAATGAGCAAGACTTTGAAGTATTGATAGGTGAGCAGGCTTTCAGAAACTATGAATTACAAAGATCAGTGACTATTCCACAAGATTCGAGTCAATATATTATTGGAGTTAAGTCAGATAAATATTTATATATAACAAAAGATATTCAAGATGAGTATTCTAAAAATCTAAAAGATAGAAATATAAAGACTTATTATCTTGGCGGAGAAGAGGCTCCGGAGATATATGATTCTATTTCTTATCATTTTGAAAGAAGGACTTTGAAAAAACTAAATCTTAGAGCTATGAGTATAGTTATTTCAGATGGAAGAATTGCATTTTATGGAAATGTTGAGCCTGTAAGTATTTATACAATTTATTCTGATAAAATTGCTGAAGACTATAAGCAATTCTTTATGATGCTGTGGGAGATGGCGAGTTTGTAATTTTTATCATCGCACCTGGCGCTGAGAAAGCTTCGTCCGGTAGAGTATTTATCCAAGGAATTATAATTTTTTCTAAACCGTCATCAATCGGTCTTCTGTATAAATATCCTAAGAAATCTTTTCCTGTCTTAGTTAATTTGCCGTCTTTTATAAAAGAGTCTCTATTTAAACTAGCGTCACCGAATTCTTTTTCTTCAAATGGAACACCAAGCCTATTTAAATCATTAATGAAATCGTCTGCTGCGTAAGTTTTTTCACCATTATGTTGCATTGCAAGTAAGGCTAGTGATTTATTAAAACTTAATAGAACATAAGCTGAGCCATTGGGAGTGAGTGAGTCACGTAATTTAAGAATTGAATCGTCACCAGTAATGCCATACCAAGAATGATATGAAATGATAAGATCGTATTTATTTGGAGTAAAATTCTCCCAAGAAGTTATTTGATAGGAGTTAATATCAACATTATCTGGCAAACCAGAAGCCTTTAAACGGAAAGAAGTTCTTTGTTCTTCGGAGACATCTATGCCGTGATAAACAATGTTATGTTTTTCTGATAATTTTTTTACAATACGAAGAGTTGATTCTCCACTACCAGCACCAAGGTCTAGCATATTTACCGTTTGCGGTAATTGATTAGTATTTTCAATAATATCAGCAACTTCTGCTGCGATACCAACTTCTCCTGGATTAAGGACTGTTCTAAAACCAGCATAAAGTTTTGCTAAGTTCTTTTCTGCCCAAAGTTCTGTATAGGAAGGGGATTTGGATACTTCGTCGTTCATATGACTAGTATACATTATGTTAATAAATGGGTTTAGTGATTTAAGGAGAGGGCGACACCGAAGGTGTCGCCCTCTCCACATAGGTATTAAGTGTTTTATCTGACATAATTAGTAGTATAAATATATGATTTCAATAAAAACTTTTTTTATAAATAGACAATTAATGATAAGACTAGTAGCTGTCGTTGTTACAGTACTTTTGCTGGGTATTGGTGGGTATTATGGTTATACAAAATATTACAAAAAAGATTCTGTAAAAAAAGAAGCAAATATTACATATAAAACAGTACAAGAGAAAGATATTTATGTAAGATTTGTTATGGAAACATACGACTCTATAAATGAAAATTATTGGGCAAAAATGAAAGAGGGTGACATGGCTAGACTTTTTCAGCTATCACTTCAAAAGGCTTTAGATTTAAAAGAAGTTCCGGTGATTGCAACCACAAGTAGATCTGGTGTTGCTGAGATGTTATCAAATGTAATTTCTACAGGCACCAGTTCCTTAGCCAAGAAACAATTGGTGGTAAATACTGTGATTATTGCAACAGCAAATTTGGAACCATATGGTAGAAATGGATTATTTTCTCAGAAACAGGAGAAGGAACTTAGACAAAATGTTAGCAATATAAATCCAGACACCAACTTATATAAAAATTTGGGGGTAGAAACTGGTGCATCTGTTGATGTTGTGGCAAAGGCTTACAAAGAAAAAGCTATAGTATTGGCGAAAGCCACAACTACAGAAGCAAAAGAAGAATTGAAGAAAATTACTTATGCTAATAAAGTTTTGACTAATGAATATAATAAAAAACTATATGATCAAAATAAAATTGAGCCAACAATTTTTGGTAAAATTTTAGGAAATACACTTTATTTGTCTATTAGTAAAATTTCACCAACTACACTAAGCGAAATTGGAATGATAGTAGATAATGCTAGTACAACACCAAAACTAGACAGTATGATTATTGATTTACGAGGAAATGTAGGGGGAGCGCTCGACTTCTTACAGTATTTCTTAGGAGCTTTTGTTGGTCAGAATCAATTTGCTTTCGACTTGTTCCATCAAGGAGAGTACGATGCACAGCGTACAGCTATCGGAAAGTTTGAGCCACTTAATAGATACAAGGACATGGCAATACTTACAGACAACATGACACAATCAACGGCTGAGCTAACAGCTGCGACATTTAAGAGATTAAATATGGCTAAAGTTATTGGTTCTACAACTCGTGGATGGGGGACAGTTGAAAATACTTTCCCGATTGAATCAGTGATTGATGAAAATGAAAAGTATTCATTGTTTTTGGTTAGAAGTTTGACCTTAAGGGATGATAATTTGCCGATTGAAGGAAAAGGGGTTACGCCGGACGTAGATATTAAAAGTCCGACATTTAAAGAAGATTTACAAAAAGCACTTAGGAATACTTCTCTTATAAAAGCAGTTGAAGAACAAATTAAATCAGGTCCAGTGAGATAGTTTTGTTTTATAGATAAAATAAAAAAATCGCATAGGTCTTGCCTGTGCGATTTTTACATAGTTGTAATCTATGTAGAATTTATGTGCTTGACAGTATATACCAGAAGTATATACTTCTGGTATATGAAAACAGCAATGATTAATATCAAAACAGAGACTCATGTGAAAGCGCAGGCTCAAAAATTAGCAAAAGAGTTAGGCTTTTCTTTATCTTCAATAGTTACCGCTTCTTTAAAACAATTTATTCGTACACGTGAAGTGCAATTTTCTGTGTCTCACAAAATGACTCCTTATCTTGATGGGATTCTTAAACAAGTAGAGAAAGATATAAAAGCTAACAAAAATCTCTCCAAGAACTTTACTAATATTAAAGAGATGGATTCGTATTTAGATACTCTTTAAAAAGTTATGAGAACAATTATTCTTCATAAACATTTTGAAAAGAGATATTTGAAACTTTCTCAAAAAGTAAAAGAATCATTTAAAAAACGAAGGAATATATTTATTGATGATGGAGAAAATCCAATTTTAGGCATTCATATGCTTCATGGTGAATATGGTGATTGTTTAAGTTTTAATGTTACGGGCGATATTCGAGTTATTTATAAAGAAATTAAGAAAGATATTTTTATTTTTATAGATATTGGTTCGCATAGTGAACTATATTCATAATTTGTTACACTATTAATTAATATGAAAATTACGATTTATACAGATGGAAGTTCAAAAGGTAATCCGGGTCCTGGTGGATGGGGAGCAATTTTGCTAGTTGAAAGTCATAAAGTCCATAAAGTTGAAAGTGGATACGATACTGAAGATCAGGTGATTGAACTTGGGGGGAGGGAGAATATGACGACGAATAACAGAATGGAACTCTCCGGAGCGCTGTTCGCGCTCCGTGAAGTTGAAAGTCCTAAAGTTCATAAAGTTGAAAGTGATACAAATACAAATTCTGAATTGCTACAAGCTACAAGCTACAACCTACAAGCTGTCGAGATATGTACTGATAGTCAATATGTAAAAAAGGGAATGACTGAATGGATAGATGGATGGATAAAAAGAGGATGGAAGGGGTCAACAAAAAAACCAGTTTTGAATCAAGATTTGTGGGAGGCATTAAAAAAAGAAGAAGATAGATTAAAAAATTCTGGAGTAAAAGTTTTTTGGAAATATGTACCTGGTCACTCAGGAGTACCAATGAATGAGAGGGCGGATGTGATAGCAACTATGAGTGCAGATGATGCACAAATAGATTTATATCGTGGACTGAAAAGTGATTACACTTTTACTTTATAAATCTATTTAGTCTTTAAAGTTTATAAAGTCCATAAAGTTGAAAGTTGAATACGAACACAACTTGGATTCCAAATCAAGTTTGGAATGACAAGATACGAAATAAAAAATGAGTACACATTTAAAAACATTAATACTAGTCGGGGGTATATGTTTAGGAATTAGTATTGGTGAGATTTCTAAAATTGCGAGTGAGGTTGCAATTTTTGCAGTAATACTTTTTTTGATACAGGTGGGAATATATTTTGGGGAGCGGAAAAGAAAACAAATGAGTGACGCCGTAGGCGTCACTCATTTGTTTTCTTTTCCGCTCATTACAATTTTATTTTCTCTTGGATTATTTTTAGGAATTTTACGAGTGCAATTAGTAGAAGAAAAAGTAAATTATATTTGTGAAGTGTCTTGCACATTTGATGCAAAAATAATTTCTTCCGGAGAAATAAAAAATGATTATCAAGTTTTTAATGTTCACCCAATAGACGCAACAAGCCCAACTTCGCTAATAAGCTACGGCGTGGCAAGTGAAGTCTTGGACATACAAATAAAAACTCCACTTTATCCAAAATATAAAATAGGCGAGACCTTGAAACTTTCCGGAAAAGTTTTAGCACCAGAAATATTGCCATCGCACGGAGAGAAAAAATCTTTTGACTACTCTTCTTATCTGATGGCAAAAAATATTGGAAGTGAAATGTTTTATCCAAAAATTGAATTGATAAATAGTGAGACTAATTCATTAGCCGGTGTGCTTGGTAGATTGAAAGAAAATATGGTTGGGAAAATAGATTTATATGTTTCATCTCCTGCATCGTCCCTGGCCTCTGGTATGCTTTTTGGTAATTCTTCTATCTCAAAAGAACTCAACCAAACATTTCGAGTCGCAGGACTTTCTCATATTATTGTATTGTCTGGATTTAATATTGCCATAGTTATTTCTTTTATACTTTTTGTATTTGCATTTCTACCACTTTTAATTCGTGTATCACTTGCGTCATTATCAGTTATTTTGTTTGTCATTATGGTGGGTGGAGAAGCATCAGTTGTGCGAGCTACACTTATGGCCTTCATTGCACTTTTAGCAACAGTTATAGGACGTGAGTATGTAGCTAAACAAGCTTTAATAATTTCCCTTTTTCTGATAATAATTTATGAACCTTATGCATTGTTACATGATGTATCACTCCATCTTTCATTTTTAGCAACTGCGGGCATCGTGTATTTAAGTGCTCCATTAGAAAGTATTTGTAAAAAATATTTTGTTAGATTATCATCTCAAACCTTTCTTTCAACTTTTTCTACGACATTATCAGCGTATATAATTACTCTGCCATATCTTATGTATACTTTTGGTTCTGTATCTATATATGCACTAATCTCAAATATTTTAGTATTACCATTTGTGCCGATTGCAATGCTTGTATCTTTCTTGGTAGTGTCTAATTCTTATGTTTCACATTTCTTAGCTTTGTTTTTTGGATATATAGATTCGTTAATTATTAACTTTATGATATGGATTGCAAAAGCTATAGAGCTTCTACCTTTTTCTTATTTAAGTTTTCAAATTTCTTTATTAGAAATGTTTACAATTTATTTTTTCATTGTAATAATTATAGGTTTCATTCTCAAAAAAATATCAACTATTTCGTTTCTCTCCGTAAAACAAAATGATTTAAAAATAAAAAATGAAACGGAAAGGTTAAAAAGCGAAGGTGTTTTGACAGATATTATTTCTTACTAATTATTTATTATTAATAAATCTTGTTGTGTCATCCTGATGAAAATCAGGATCCAGTGTCTGTATTACTGGTTACTCCCTACTTAAATTAAAGACACTGGATTCCCGCCTGCGCGGGAATGACACAGACACAAGTTTTAATTTACAGCACTCCTTTTTTCTTTAGATTTTTGTAGACAACAAAAATAATTATTCCACCAATGGTTAAAGAGATAGCAGTGAAAGATTGTAGGGTGACATGTTCTCCGAAATAAAATCCTAAAGAAGTTAAAAGTATTGCCCAAAGTAAAGAAGCAGAAAGAAAAATAAATGAAGTAAGTTTAATAGGAGTAGATGCGAGTCCTGCAACTATCGGGATGAATGCTTTTATGCTTGGAGTTAATTTTCCTAAAAATATCCACCACATACCACGATGGGTAAAAGTAGTATGGAGGGCAGAGTGAATTTTATTAAAAGTTTCTTCGTTTAACATTAGAAGTTTTCTAGCAAGTGGCTTTTCATATTTTCTAATTAAAAGAAATGTAATAATATTTCCGATTGTATTTCCTAGTGCTCCTATTATAATAGTTGGGATAAAAAGTAAATTACCAGTTGCTATAAAATATCCAGCTATGAGATATAGAAGTTGTGAGGATGGTAAATTTGCAATTCCATTTGTAAGCATTAGAACAAAAATTGCTAAATAAGAACCCGAGGAAATGATTAGATGTAAATCCATTGGTACAGTATACAGCTTGTAGCCCTTAGCTTGTAGTTTGTAGCAAAATGCAAATACGGAACGGAACCGAAGGTTCCGTTCTGTATTACTCTTGCCTCTTGCCTCTTTCCTCTAAACTTTATACTATTCATTTATGAATGAATGGCTAGATAAGAAGAAAAATACAGCAGTTGGGATTGGAGAAGAATATGGGAAATTAATTACTTTAATAATTTTAGTTTTTGTTTGTGTAGGCCTTGCCTTAACAATTCTATCCATCAGTACAGTGCAGAAACTTAAGGTGTCGTTTTTAGATGTTGGACAAGGTGATGCAATTTTTATACAAACACCAAGTGGTAAAAGTATGTTGATTGACGGTGGTCCAAATAATAATGTGTTGGCAAAACTCGCCAGTAAGATGTCTTACTTTGATCGAGATATTGATGTGATAGAAGAAACACATCCGGACGCTGATCATATCACTGGGCTTATTCCAGTTTTGGAAAAATTTAATATAAGGCAAATTATTTTATCTCGCGCACAAAGCGATACAAAAATATTTGATGATTTAAATACTCATATAAAAAATGAACAGGCTGAAACTCATGTTGCTCAGTCAGGAGATATAATTGATTTTCATGATGGAGTAATTATAAAAATTATTTATCCATCATCAAATTATGTTGCCAAGAAAAATGATACAAATGATGCATCAGTTAGTGTGGAAGTGACCTATGGTGATGAAACTTTTTTATTAACAGGAGATTTACCAAGTACAGAGGAATCAAAATTAATTAGTGGAGGACTTACAAAAAATATTACGGTATACAAAGCTGGACATCACGGGAGCAAGTATTCTAGCGGTGAATTATTGTTAACTTATATTAAGCCTGAATACTCTGTTATCAGTGCTGGCAAAAATAATAAATATGGACATCCAAATTCTGAGACTATTGAAAGATTACAAAAATATTCTAAAGAAATTTTAAGCACTATAGATAGAGGGACAATTTCTTTTATTACAGATGGGAGGATGATGGAAGTGGAGACGGAGAAATAAAACGACTTCCTTAAGGAAGTCGTTTTATTTTTATAATTATTATTTGTAACTATTATATTTATATAGTGACAACAGGAATTATTTCTTTTTCTTTTTTATTTAAGAAATAAATTCTTGTTATGAAAGCTAATACAAGTAATATTATAATTGGATTTATTGGTGAGTAAATATCTACCATTTCCCAAACTGATACATAATTAATAGATACATATCCATCGACGGTTTCAATTTTATCGAAAAATGTATCTTCTTGTGTGGCTAAATTTGTAAGGGTATTATTTTGCTGGTCTAAGGAGAATCCGAGGCTAGACATTTGTAATTTGAAAGTGGTAGTAAGATTGTCTAGGTTTGATCTAGCAATTTGGATATTTTTTACTAGGTTTTGTTCAGTTTGTCTTAATATTGCTAATTGGTTTGAAAGGTCAGATTGAATTATTGTACTGGTTGCATTATTTAGGTCAGATTCTTTTCTAAGAATATTATTTTTTATTGACGTTAGTTGGTTATTCTTAGCATTAATCTCCGTCTTTATTACTTTAGAAGATGCCTCATAATCAGTCTCAGCTTGTTTTTGTTGTGTTGTTAATGCAGTAATAGAACTTTTTGTCTCACCTTGGTTTCTTTCTAGGTTTTGCTTCTCGTTTAAGAGGTTTTGAGAAGAAATATTTTGTGAGTAGAGTTTTTTATTGGTATATGTTCTTAATTGAGTCTCGAACTCGTCTAATTTACTTTTTGGTATAACAAATGAGATATTTCCATATTGTTCAGAAATATTAGATGAATCTATACGTCCATCCATTCCTTTTATTAATACCTCGACTTTTTTTGATATATCTTCAACTTCTCTTGTTTTTAATGTGGCATTAAAAGATTTTTTAATAAATTCCCTTGTATCTTTTATTGTATTTGTATCACCTCTGTAATAATTACTTACCATATTAGGTAAACTACGATTTTCTGAAACAGAATTTGTCTGCATCGCTATCCCGCCAGCATATGGTATTGATGGAGTTGGTGCATAGCCACCCATACCGACACCTCTAATGCTTCCCATAAAACCAATTATGCCCCAAAGTAAGATAATTCCAACCATTGAAAGACTATTAACTAACAGCCTTTTTTTGTACCAAGCTTTAAGGGCATCTTTTGTCGTAAATAGTTTATATATGTATATTATAGACATTAGTAGAAGATACCCTAGTAGAAATGGAATTATTCTGAAAAAGGTATTCTGCATAATAGAAACAAAATTTAATAACATCATAATTTTATATTAATTGTATATTTAAAGAGTATCACATCATAAAATGAAAAAGAACAAATAGTTTTTAAAAGTTAGGAAATATCCTTTATTTGCAAATATAAGTTATACAGGATAGTATTTTAATAACTTTGATCTTTTGGAGAATTTTGATGGCTGAGACATTAATCTGGCTTTTTCGATGGGTATTTTGGCTTTTGACTTTTATAAAAGAAAATTTTGTAGAAGAATCTGATGACTCTAGTGAGTATACGTTTGTTAACGGCATAGCCTTTGCTTTTGGGCTATCCTCACTAATTTCTCCAGTTTTTATCTACCCGTCTCCCTCTTTTAAGGGGATAAAAGCTATTCATGTTTTTTTACCAGGAATTATCTTTTATCTGATTATCGGGCTATGGCTTTATTTTTTTGAAGGAAAATTCTTCTCAAGAGAAAATAAATCGAAAAGATGGCAATACCGCGGATCGTGGTAAAAAAAGTAAAGGGTGACTAATTAGGGTGATGGCGCGACTGAAGAGTCGCGCCATTTGTTTTTCTAGTAACCATAAACCAGTAACTAGTAACAGCTGCAAATTAAACTATAAATAAAAACTGCGGACAGTGTCCGCAGTTTTTATTTATAGTTTAATTTGCAAATGCAATCCTCTCTTCATACAAGAAGTGCAAATCTTTACTCTTGGACCATTTGGAATACGTGCCCATTGTAGATTTGGATAAACACGACGATCACCACAAGGGTTGTACTTGGTAGCACGAACAGAGTTGGAATACTTTCCAACAACTTTTGAACCTTTTTCACATAGTGGACAGATGTTTGCCATAGGGGTAGATTTTAGATTCTAGACTTTAGATGTCAGAGACATCAAAATCACAGTTACTAGATACTAACATTATTTTTCGATGGCTGCAACTTTTTAGGCTAACTATAGTCAAATTAAAAGTCTTGTCTAAAATCTAAAATCCAATGTCTAAAATCTGTTTTATGTTATGCTGTTTCATATGACAGATGCTGCTTCCATTTCACAGACTATTTATACCTTTATAATCATTATATATTCGATCATTTTACATGAAGTAGCCCATGGATATGCAGCTTATATACAAGGGGATGAAACTGCAAATCGTGCAGGGCGTCTTACTCTTAATCCTGTACCTCATATAGATATGATGGGGTCTGTGATTGTACCGTTGCTAGCGTTTCTAACGGCCGGAACATTTTTTGGTTGGGCAAAACCCGTTCCATATAACCCATACAATATCAGGTCCTCAAAAGGACAAGCTTTCGTAGCCTCAGCCGGAGTTATAATGAATATATTAATTGCTGTAATTGCAGGAGTGACCTTTAAGATTTTGTTAGCTCAAGGACTTTTAAGTAATGGAATGTCAGAAGCTTTATTTATAATAATAGGGGTTAATCTGTCTCTTACATTTTTTAACTTAATACCAATACCTCCGTTTGATGGAATGTCTATAATACAAGCATTTTTCCCACGAATGCATATACGTTCTAGTATTATTTATAACCCTGTATATATGATAGGGGCTATAATTATAGCATCTGTCCTTTACAGAGCTATAATGCCAGTAGTTATAAAAATAGCGCTCGTCCTTATCGGTTAAGTTATCCACAGTGGTGTCCTTTACTTTGTCTTTTAGAAAGATATAATTAAAGGACAATGAAAAAAACAACACTGTCTAATAGAGTTACAATTAACAAATCAATAGTGTCTCAGACTAAAAGAAGTACTGTTTATAAGTCTGTTACAAATCTTGCAAAAAGATCTTTAAGATCAATCCTTCTTTCAAGTACTCTCCACAAAGGTGTTCGTTTAGCAATTATTGGAGCTCTTATATTCGCACCATTTTATGGAGCATATGCATACATAGGAAAGACAGTAGCCAATGAAGTTGTTATTTCAAAATCTCAAATCTTAGAAAGAGTAGCAGTACATACAACTCTTCCAACTGGTAACCCTGAGGCAGTTGTTAGAGTTCAAGATGCAGAAAGTTTGAAGCGTCAAAATTCTTTTTATAACGATATAAAATCAGGGGACTATATCATTATGTACAAGTCATTAGCCGTTATTTATGACTTAAGAAATGATCAAGTTTTAGCTACAAAAAATATAAACGAAGTTGTTTCAGTTAGATAAAATAAGTGAGAAAAGTGTTTAAAAAATAGGCCGGAACCGAAGGTTCCGGCCTATTTTTTTTTATTTAATTATTTAATTAGATATTTTTTTATAATTTTTATATTGAGTTAACTTGCAAAAAAACTATATATTTGTTATAGTTGCAACCACTATTTAGATTTTATGCCAACAATCAGTCAACTCGTAAAGAAGTCTCGCGGAAAGATCGCTCGTAAGTCCCGTTCTATTGCTATGGGTAAGGGTTTTAACGCTATTACCAATAAGCCAAATTTTTATAATTCACCTTTCAAGCGCGGTGTTTGTACAAAGGTTACAACAACAACTCCAAAGAAGCCTAACTCAGCTCTTAGAAAAATTGCTCGTGTACGTCTTACTAATGGAATGGAAGTAACTGCATATATACCAGGAGAAGGACACAAGCTACAAGAGCACTCAGTGGTAATCTTGCGTGGTGGACGTGTAAAGGATTTAGCTGGTGTACGTTATCACATTGTACGCGGAAGACTAGATGCAACTCCAGTAGATAAGCGTCGCCAAGCTCGTTCATTATATGGAGCAAAGCGTCCAAAGGCAGGAGCAGTAGCAGCAAAGAAGAAATAGACAGAAGAGATAACAGGTAGACAAAACAGCTTCGCTGTCAGATCTCAGACTAAATACAAAAGCAGAACCGTAAGGTTCTGCTTTTGTCGTGTAAACCTTTATATTTATTTTGTCATTACAATTGTATTGATAAATAAATAGTAAGGAATATACTTTACAAATGGACACAACAATACAAATTCGTACCAATAGTAAAATAAAAAGAGAAGCTGCTAAAATCTTTAAGAAACAAGGTCTTTCGATGTCTTCGGCATTTAATGCATTTCTAGAAGAGGTTGTTTATAAAGGTAGTTTACCGGTTGAGGTGTATCCAGTAGAAAAAATTCCCGCTCCTGTAATAAGAAATTGGCGAAAAGAGATAGAAAAGGAAATGAAGACTGGCAAAGGATATAAGAGTGCTGAAGAGTTTTGGGAAGATATGAAAACTAGAAAGTAAATCTTTCTTTGTTGAGAATGTTCGCGTTATACTAAAACTATAATGAAATTTAATTTCACCAATCATGCACAAGAGCGGATGTTATTACGCTTCATTTCTTCTGAGTCGGTAAAACAGGTAATTAATAATCCAATATCCAAAGAATACCAAGATGGGCAAACTGTTGTTAAGGGTATTGCATTTGACCGTACTTTACGTGTAGTATATAGATATGAAAAAGGAACATATGTCATCATCACAGCCTACTACGAAAATTAGTTATGATAGTGTCGCAAAGGCACTTTATATTAAGCTAAGTCGTAATAAAGTTTACACAACGAAAGAAATCTCTAGTAATTTTCTTGTTGATATTGATAGAAAAGGAGCTGTTGTTGGCGTTGAGATTTTGAATACTACACAAAAGATGACTCCTCAAGCAATTAAAAGCTGGATGATGTTTGATAAAGCTGATTTATTAGCTTTTTAAGAAAGCTTGAAGTTTGAGTATTGTGTGGGTAATAGCAAAAGCGCGATTGATTACAATCGCGCTTTTGCTTGATATTCTTAACAAATATTCACCAAACTTCAAATTTCATCATAAAAAACTTGCAAAATTACAGAGAGAGAGACATACTTAATAGATAGAAATTAAAATTATATTTATGCCCCCATTTAATCCGAATCCGAGTTCTGCTTCAAACCAAGAACAGCAAGCAAAAATTGAAAAAGAAAAGTTTGATATTTTAAGTTTTGACCCAAATCAGTATGAAAGAATTGAAGATATGCCTGAAGAAGCACGTGGATATTTTATGCCAATTCCAAACAATGAAGGAGGAGGGTTTAAACCGAACCAAAGATATGAGACACAAAAAAGAAAAGTGGAGGCATTGCATGGTGCGGTTAATAAATTTTTGGATCCAGATGGATTAGTTCAAGTTGCCAGTGATGGATCCCTTAAAAAGATCCCAGCCATATGGGATGTGAGTGGTTATATTTTTGGGAATGAAGAAACTTTTTTTGAGAAAGTGTTTTTTTCCACACCTGAGACAGAAGGTTTTTATTTCGATGAATTTATTGCAGATCCTAATGTTTTTGACATAGTGAAACGAGGTATTCTTCATTTTATAACTAAGGGCCACATTGACAGTAGATTAGTACACCTTATTAAAAATTTACCTGAATATCGACAAAAAGAATTATCACCTGAGTTAAGAACAAGACTTGAAGAAATTATTGAAAAAGATAGGAGTTTTAACCCTGATCTCCCAGTAAGTGATGATAATTATAAGACAAGACATGACTTAAGTTCAATTCATGAAATTTTAAAAATTATTTAATAGTAGACTACAATAGCACAAAGGTATAATAATTTTATGGACGTAAAGATAATTAATTTTGCAAAAACTTATAATATGTTGTAGTATTGTAGAACTCGTTAAAGAGTATTGAAGCACTTACTGAAAATAAAACGTGTGTGTTTGAGCGAGATTCGCGAAGCTTAGAGATTTTTGGAAGAAGGCGTAGTAGACCTACGGCGACTGAGAAAAATCTCGTAGCGACAAAGAAGGTCGCCAAACAGGAACGTTTTATATTAATATCTTGTGGAGTACCCTTGCTTCGGGGAACGGAAAACACAAGAAATCCAGCCTGTAGCCTGTAGCCTGTAGCCTGTAGCTTGTAGCAATACGAATTCGTATTAGCTACTAGCTACTAGCTACCAGCTACTAACTACTCGCTGCCCAACAACATGCGAAGAAAAGTTAAAAATCGAAATATGGTTGGCCCAGATGCCAAGTATAATTCTACAAAAGTTTCAAAGTTTATAAATTATGTTATGGAAGGTGGAAAGAAAAACACAGCCCGTGACATTGTTTATGATGCTTTCGATATTATTAAGGAAAAATTAAAGGTAGAAAATCCACTTGAAACCTTTAACGCAGCACTTCAAAATGCTGGTCCTGTGACTGAAGTTCGTTCACGCCGTATTGGTGGAGCAAACTATCAAGTTCCACGTGAGGTTCGTGAAGAGCGTCGTTTTATGCTTGCGTTTCGTTGGATTCTAGAAGCTGCAAACAATAAAAAAGGAAAAGCTATGCGTTTTAAATTAGCTGATGAATTAATGGCTGCAGCAAATAACGAAGGTACAGCAGTTAAGAAGAAGGAGGATACACATAGAATGGCAGAATCAAACAAGGCCTTCGCTCACTTCGCCTGGTAGCCCGCTTCCATTTTTGGCGAACTTCTTCGTTGTCTTCGCTTGCTCGTATCTCAATGTACTGTCTCGTACATTTTCGATACTCATAAGCTCGACGCCTTGAATTTCATCCAAAAATGAAAGCTTGAAATATTTCGGGATTATAAAAATACAAAAAGTGGTGCCTATGGCACCACTTTTTGTATTTTACTTTCAACTTTATGGACTTTATAAACTTTCAGACTTATATGTACTTTATAGACTTTTTATGGTAGCATATTAGCTACTGCAAAAGCGGTTTTTTGTTTCCCAAAAAATAAAGAGTTTTAATAAACGACTATATTTTTTGAGGACCCAGCCACTTTTATTAGAAAAATTGCTGGGATTAAAGTAAGAAACTAACTTTATATTAACGAAATATTATTAAATTTAATAAATAAGTGGCTGGGTGGTGATTTTTAAAGTCTCACCCTGCTCACTAAAAAAATCAACCATGGCTCGCGACTACCCACTCAACAAAACACGTAACTTTGGAGTTATTGCTCACATCGATGCTGGCAAGACTACGACAACTGAACGTATTCTTTTTTATACTGGAGTTTCTCACAAAATTGGTGAAGTGCACGATGGGGCAACAGTTATGGACTGGATGGAACAGGAGCGTGAGCGTGGTATCACAATTACTTCTGCTGCTACGACTGCTTTCTGGAGTCCGACATATATGCCAAAGGACGATGTTTCTAAGAAATGTCGCTTTAATATTATCGACACCCCAGGGCACATTGACTTTACTATTGAAGTAAAGCGATCACTCCGCGTGCTTGACGGTGCTGTTGTAGTTTTTGATGGTGTAGCTGGAGTGGAGCCACAATCAGAAACAAACTGGAGATATGCATCAGACGCTTTAGTTCCACGTATTTGTTTCGTAAATAAATTAGACCGAATGGGAGCTAATTTTGATAAAGCCTTCGCTTCTATTTTAGATCGTCTTTCAAAGAAAGCTGTTCGTATGCAAATGCCAATCGGAGCAGAAGAAAACTTCAATGGTGTCATAGATCTTCTTACAATGAAAGAAATTACTTTCACTGGAGATAAAGGAAAGGATATTGGTTCTGTAGAAATTCCTAGTGAATACCTTGAAGCTGCTAAGAAGCTTCGTGCTGAAATGGTTGAAAGAATTGTTGAGACTGATGAAGATTTGATGACTCAATATTTAGAAGGAAAAGATTTTACAATTGAAGTGTTAAAGGCCGCTGTTCGTAAGGCAACTATTGCAAATGAAATTTTCCCAGTATTTTGTGGATCAGCTTTGAAAAATAAAGGGGTACAGCTTGTGCTTGATGCTGTTATTGACTATCTTCCATCACCATTAGATATTTCAGCTCCAAAAGGATTAGATGGTAATACAGGGGAGCCTATAACTGTTGAAGTTTCTGACACTGCACCATTCGTTGCCCTTGCTTTCAAGTCTATGGCAGATCCATTTGTTGGACAACTTACATTCTTCCGCGTCTATGCAGGAACTCTAGAAGCTGGAACATATATTTATAACTCAACCAAAGAAAAGAAAGAACGTGTATCACGTATCCTTCGTATGCATGCCAATGAACGTGAAGAAGTGAAGATTGTATATGCTGGAGAAATTGCAGCTGCTGTAGGATTAAAAGATACAGTTACATCAGACACTATGTGTACTGAAGAGCATCCAGTTATTCTTGAACGTATCGTTATTCCTGAATCAGTTATTTCTATGCGTGTTGAACCAAAGACAAAAGCTGACCAAGAGAAAATGGGTATCGCTCTTTCAAAGCTTGCAATAGAGGATCCAACATTCCGTGTTACTTCTGATCCTGAAACACTCGAGACAATTATTTCTGGTATGGGTGAACTACACTTGGATATTATTGTTGATCGTATGAGACGTGAATTTAATGTTGAAGCAAATACCGGTAAGCCACAAGTAGCATACAAGGAAACTATTCTTGGATCTGCGTCAGGGGAGGGCAAGCACATCAAGCAGTCCGGTGGTCGTGGACAATATGGACATGTGAAAATTAATATTAAACCTATTGATTATTCAATTGCAAAAGAAGATTTACCAAAGAATACAAAGCGTTATGATGGTTTTGAATTTATTAACTCACTTAAAGGTGGAGCTATTCCACAAGAATTCGTTCCTGCTGTAGAAAAAGGTCTTCGTGAATCTATGGATAGAGGAGCAGTGGCTGGATTTAAATTGGTGGACGTATCTTGTGAAGTTTATGATGGTTCTTTCCACGAAGTGGACTCCTCAGAAATCGCGTTTAAGTTGGCAGCTGGTATGGCTCTTACTGATGCACTTCAAAAAGCAAAGCCAGTTATTCTTGAACCTATTATGAAAGTGGAAATTGTTACACCGGATAAGTTCTATGGAGATATTACTGGAAACCTGTCATCAAAGCGTGGACAGATTGAAGGAATGGATGAGAGAGGTCAGGATAAAGTTGTGAAGGCTATGGTTCCACTTGCTGAAATGTTCGGATATGTGAATTCATTACGTTCAATGACAGAAGGACGTGCGACATTTACAATGGAATTCGGGAAGTATGATGTGGTACCTACTAACATCGCTAAGGACATTGCAGAAAATAAGAAGTAATGTAATCATTACGACTATATTTTCAAAATCCAGCGACAAAAGTATTCTTTTGGAGTCGTGGTCGCTGAGAACAAGAAATAATTTACTTCACCTGCTTCTCCGCTTACGAATTTTTCTCGGTCAACGTACTATCTCGTACGTCTCCCTCGAAAAATTCCTAGCTCCCAAGAAGTGAATCTGCTGATTCATCCTCGCACCTAAAGCAAATTCTTCCTTGTTCTGGAGAGTAGTGATTAAATAGAAAACTCAAAAGCGGTCCCGAAGGGACCGCTTTTGAATTGGTATTTAACTAATAACTACCAACGAGTAACTATTAACTATCTATGCTTTGCAAGCCTTGCACATACCTTTGTGTGAAACAAGTTCGTATACAGCAGACAAACCAACTAGTATGTATACAACTCTTGAAACTGCAGATCCTGCACCTAATAGCATATCTACAACATTCCAACCGAAAGCAGCACTTAGCCCCCAGTTTAGACCTCCTACTATTAAAAGAATAAATGCAACCATGTGTAATGATTTCATATTTTTATTGTTATTTTTTAAATTTGAAACAAAAAAGCTCTCTATATAAAGTATAACAGCCAGGTGGACGACATGCGAGGAAGATACTGAGGATAGTAATCCGAATGTGAATAATCATCAGTCTACAGCTTACAGTCCACAGGGACAGATTAAAGTTTTTAGGTTTTAAGTTATAGAAATACAATAAGAATGCATAAGATTTCTCGAAGTGAAATCTTATGCATTCTAAAACCTACAACCTAGCACCTGTAACCCATCTCTAATGTTATACTTTTATTATGAAAAAAATATTTATTATCTCGCTTACTATTTTAAGTTTCCAGTTTGCATATGCTGGGACCTGTTTTGATCTTCCTAAAAATATAAATAGATGGGAAAATTCTCCATCGGTAACTTCTCTACAAAATTTCCTTGTAAGTAAAGGTCTTTTGAAGGCAACACCTAATGGTTATTTTGGTAATGGAACTTTCTTGGCAGTAAAAGCCTATCAAAAAAGTATTGGCGTCCAACAAACTGGAACAGTTGGGGTTTCTACCAGAGCCTCGATTAAAAAAGAAACTTGCAATAGTAATAGTTCTATAGCACCAGTAGTTCAAAATAATATAAAAACAAATATTGTTATAGCAACGTCAACAATAAAAACAACAGCAAACTCGACTTTAATAGCTACTTCTTCAATAAATAAAGCCACCACGACAGTAGTATATAAAACACCAACTGTTTCAAGATTTAGCTCTGTTACATTTTTTGTCGGAGGCTCAAGAGATTGGGATGTTTATTTATATGGAACAAATTTTTCGACTTCAACAACAAATAGTATTTATTTTAAATCAAAAAATTCCGGAAGAAAGTATCTCATAGGGGAGGTGAAGTCTTTAAATGGTACGGATATAATACTTCCTAGAGATTTTATGACAAAGTTGCTTCCTTGCGGGTCAGATTGTAGTGAAGCCATTTCTATAGGGGGTTATGATATTTCTGTTGTATCAAATGGATTAGAAAGTAATACTATATATACAATAGTAAATGGTTTTACAGCGACAGTTGTGACCGGAACAGAAAATCAAGCATTAGTTTCAAAAGTTACAAATGCTCTTTTTGGTAGACTTACATTTGCTGTTGGGGCGCCAATGCAACTTATAAGCGTTACTCCGGCCGTTACCACAGAAGGTTTTTCTGGTGGAACTATAAAAGCGACAAGATTAAAGGACGACGCAACAGGAAAGGTTTACGCTGCTTCTACAAATACAATATCTGATTATCAGTCACAAATGATGAGTTTATATGGGGATTTAGATGGTCCTTCTTCTGGAAGAATAATGACAACATTTAAAATTGTTATTATGGACTATATAAGTCAAAAGAATACAACTTTCTTATCTCCTGTATTATTGACGACAGTTACAGCGTATTAATTAATGATAAAAAAACCTTTAAAAACATTTAGTGAGCGTGTAGTTGATGCTGTGCTTGTGATACCTAAAGGTAGAGTTACAACATATGGAAGAATTGCTCGTGCTTGTGGCGCGGGGCCTATGGCTTCTCAGTCTATTACAGCGATACTAGGAAAAGCATATGAAAAAGGTCAGAAAAATATACCTTTTCACCGAATTGTTTATGCAAATGGAAAGATATGGGTAAATGATGAATATCGTATTAAGAGATTGAAATTGTATAAACAGGAAGGAATAGAGATAGACAAAAATAATAAAATCAAGAATTTTGAGGAAATTTTGTTTGAATTTAAGTAAAGGTTAGTTTTTTAGATTTTGGATGGAATCGTATGTAAAACCTAAATGAGGGAGGCCGAAGGCCTCCCTCATTTAGGTTTTGTATTAGCTACTGGCTACAAGCTAAAGGCTAATAGCTGTCTAATCCCTTGCATCCATCTAACTTTTATGATAGTATTGCATGACTTACTTAGCATTTTCCTTTATTCGCTTGGCTAAGTGGTTGGCAGTGCGCAATTATTATTCGTTTCTAGTTTTATTTATATAATCTAATAGTCCAATATCTCACACCAAAATGGTGGGGGACAAGACCCAACAAAAACATATGGCAGAAATTTTTGATCGCTCAAAACCACACGTAAACGTAGGAACAATTGGTCACGTTGACCACGGAAAGACTACGCTTACAGCAGGTATTTTAAATGTACTTCACTTAATGGATAAGACCATTAAGATTAAAGGAGTTGATGAAATTGATAAGGCCCCAGAGGAAAAAGCTCGTGGTATTACAATTTCTCTTTCTCACTCAGAATACTGGACAGCCAATCGTCACTATGCTCACATTGACGCTCCAGGTCACGCTGACTATATTAAGAACATGATTACAGGTGCGGCTCAAATGGATGGTGCTATTCTCGTAGTAGCAGCAACTGATGGTCCTATGCCACAAACACGTGAACACATCCTCCTAGCCAAGCAAGTTGGTGTGCCAAAAATCGTTGTTTTCCTAAACAAGTGTGATATGGTTGATGATCCAGAAATGATTGAACTTGTTGAAGAAGAATGTCGTGAACTCCTTACAAAGCAAGGCTTTGATGGTGTTAATACTCCTATTATCCGTGGTTCAGGTCTAAAGGCTTCTGAAGCTACTGATATCAATGATCCATGGGCACAGAAGATTGTTGAACTTATGACAGCGCTTGATACATGGATTCCAGTTCCAGAACGTGATGTTACAAAGCCATTCCTTATGCCAGTTGAAGATATCTTCACTATTGAAGGACGCGGAACTGTAGTAACAGGACGTATTGAACGTGGAATTGTTAAGATTAACGAAGAAATTGAAATCGTTGGTCTAAAGGATACTGTTAAAACAACGGTAACTGGTATCGAAATGTTCAATAAGTCACTTCCAGAAGGACAAGCAGGGGATAATGCTGGTATTTTGATCCGTGGTATCAAGAAAGAAGATATTATGCGCGGACAAGTTCTAGCTAAGCCAGGCTCAGTACATCCACATACAGATTTCGAATGTGAAGTTTATATTCTTAAGAAAGAAGAAGGAGGAAGACATACTCCATTCCTAAATGGTTACAAGCCACAGTTCTACGTACGTACAACTGATGTTACAGGAGAAGTTACTCTTCCAGCAGGAACAGAAATGGTTATGCCAGGAGATACTATAAAGTTTACAGTTAAGCTACTTGCCCCAATTGCTCTTGAAGAACAAGGACGTTTTGCTATCCGTGAAGGAGGTAAGACAGTTGGTGCCGGAGTGGTAACAAAAATCATCGCATAATTTTATCTCGAAAAAGATAGACCCTAAACCTTACAAGCATGACAGCAACAGCAACAACAACTAAAGCAGTAGTAAAAAAAGCTACAAAAGCACCGAAGGCTGTAAAGCCAGCGAAAGCAGTAGAAGTACAAAAACTTCGTATTCGCGTGCGTGCATATGAAAGTAAAGTGCTTGATGCTTCAATAAAGCAAATCATCGATACGGCTCGCCGTTTCGAAGCTATAATTCTTGGACCAATTCCACTTCCTACGGAAATCAAGAAATATACAGTTAACCGCTCAGCTTTCATTTACAAAAATGCACGTGAGCAGTTTGAAATGCGTGTTCATAAGCGTTTAATTGATATTGTTAACCCACAGCCTAAGTTAATTGAAGCTTTGACTAACTTATCACTACCTTCTGGAGTTGATATAGATGTAAAAATGGCCTAACACGTAATAACGTCGCAGACTCCGCAGACTAGAAGCAGACCACGCAGACAAAATACACACCATGAAATTCACACTCGCTACAAAACAACATATGACACAGTTCTTCGGAGAAGACGGCAAGGTTCATCCTGCTACAGTTCTTACCGCAACTCCAATGACTGTTACCGCTATCAAGACAAAAGAATCTGATGGTTATGAAGCCATTCAAATCGGATCTGGTGTTCAAAAGAAAGAAAGGAATTCAAAAGCTTTAACTGGACATTTAAAAGGAGAAACTTTTAGAAACATTAAAGAATTTCGTACTCCAGGTGGAGACTTAGCAATTGGAGCAACTATTGCCTGTGATATCTTCCAAAAAGGGGAAATTGTTACAATTTCAGGAATTTCAAAAGGAAAAGGTTTTCAAGGTGTTATGAAGCGACACGGAATGCATGGAGGTTGGCATCAACACGGTCAAAAGCACTCAATGCGTGAAATAGGTTCTATTGGTTCAACTGGTCAACAGCGTGTTAACAAGGGAAAGCGTATGCCAGGAAGAATGGGTAGTGATCGTGTTACTCAGAAAAGTGTAGTTATTCTAGATGTTGATGTAGAAAATGGCTTACTTTTAGTTAAAGGTGCCGTACCAGGACGCCGTGGTACTCTAGTTGAAATAAAGGGTTAATAAAAAAGTATGAAAGCAAATATTTACACAACAGAAGGAAAGATATCAAAAGAAATTACTCTACCAGAGAATATTTTTGGAGCGAAATGGAATGCCGATTTAGTATCACAAGTATTATATTCTCAAGCATCTAATCGTCGCGCTGGAACTGCACACACAAAAAACCGTGCTGAAGTTCGTGGATCTCACAAGAAGCCATGGGCTCAGAAAGGATCAGGACGTGCTCGTGTAGGTTCTGCACAGTCTCCCCTATGGAAGGGGGGAGGTGTGACTTTCGGTCCACGTAATGACAAGAATTACAAGAAGACTATTACTCGTAGCATGAAGCAGGGAGCACTATTTTCTCTACTTTCTGCAAAATTAGCGAGTGGTAAAATTCTTTTTGTTGATACTTTTTCTGTAGACGAAGGAAAAACTAAAGCTGCTGAAACAGTTATGAAGAACTTAACTGTAGTTGAAGGATTCTCAACTCTTGCTTACAAGAAAGTTGGAAATGTTTACATGACAACCCAGAAAGGGGATCAAATGACAAAGCGTGCTTTTAGAAATCTTCCTTACGTTGTTCTTCACAACATGGATGACCTTAACCCACTTGATATAGCAAACGCTCGTTACTTGGTGATCTCTAATCCAGAGGCAACAATTGAGTATTTGTCATCAAAAATAAGCAAAAATAAGGAGTAAAACGACTATATTTTTCTTACCCAGCCCCAAATATATGAAATATAATAACCAAAATAAAATAATAAATATTAAATCTCAATTAGGGTATTTGGAGCTGGGTGGAATTTTTTATAATCGCTTCACTCATTAAAAAATAACCATATGGCAACAAAGAAAACAACAACTAAAGAAGCAGTAGTAAAAAGTGACAAACTCATTCTTTCTCCTCGTATAACTGAAAAAGCTTCAATGCAATCAATGAGCAATGCATACACTTTCGTAGTACATCCATCTGCAACAAAGCTTTCACTGCTTACTGAAATAAAAGCAACATATAAAGTTACTCCAATAAAAATAAATATCACAAAGATTGCTCGTCAATATACTTTTATTCGTGGAAAGTTAGGAACTACAGCTGGTATTAAGAAAGCTGTTGTCTTCCTTAAGAAGGGCGACACAATAAATCTAAGCTAGTTAAAGAAGTAATACACAGAATATGAAAACCTATAAACCAACAACCCCATCACAGCGTAAAATGACTACGGTAACTTACCGTGGAATTATTACTACTAATGACCCATATAAGCCACTTACTAATGGTTTCAAGCGTGGTGTTGGAAGAAATGCCTTCGGACGTATTACATCTCCATATAAAGGAGGGGGACATAAGCGTTCATATAGAGATATAGATTTCAAATATGATATCTTAGATATTCCTGCAAAAATTGAGACTGTAGAGTATGATCCAAATCGTTCAGGTTTTATTTCTTTAGTTTCTTATAGAAACGGAGCAAAGCGTTATGTTTTGGTTCCTAAAACAATGAAAGTAGGTAGTACATTTATTGTTTCAGAAAATGCAGATACAGAAGTTGGTAACCGTGCTGCTTTGAAGAATATTCCAGTTGGTACTTTTGTTTACAATATTGAATTACAACCAAAAGGTGGATCAAAGTTGGTTCGCTCAGCGGGAGTTTATGCCCAAGTAGTAGCTCATGATGGTGGTTTTACTTCAATCAAACTTCCTTCAACAGAAATTCGTAAGATTGTGGATACATGTTTTGCTTCTATTGGAGAAGTTTCAAATGAAGAATTCCGTCTACGTAACGTAGGAAAGGCAGGACGCGCTAGAAATCTTGGTCGTCGTCCAAAAACACGTGCTATGGCAAAGAATCCAGTGGATCACCCATACGGAGGAGGTGAAGGAGCGCAGCCAAGAGGGACACGTCGTCCAAAGACAAAACAAGGAAAGACTACAGGAGGACATAAGACACGTCTACCAAAGAAGTACTCAAATGTTCACATAGTCTCTCGTAGAGTAGTGCGTAAGAAGAAGTAATAAATAGAAAGTATGGCGGATAAAGTAGTTGATAGTAAAATACAAATACAAAATCCAAATAAGGCTTTACTTTCAAGGAAAATCTGATATAATTAAACCCCATTAACCCCCATGACACGATCAATTCACAAAGGTCCATATGTAGACGAAAGAGTACTAAAGAAAGTACTTGGCAAGAAACCTGAGTCAACAGGTGTAATTAAGACATGGATTCGTCGTTGTGATATTTCTCCTGAAATGGTTGGTTTTACATTCGGAATTTACAATGGCAAGACTCATATTGAAGTTTTAATTAATGAAGATATGGTCGGTCACAAACTTGGTGAATTTTCTCCAACACGTAAATTTACAAGACATGGAGGAAAGATGCAAAAGGAAATTGACCAGAAGAAGAAAGAGTCTGAAATTTCTGCTGCAAAGACTGCTAAAGCAACAGTTGATACAAAGAAGAAATAACAGCAATATAAATTTTTATGAAAGCCCAACTTAACAATTACAGACAAGCACCTAGAAAAGTTCGTTTAATAGTCGAACTTGTAAAAGGTAAACCAGCTGACAAAGCACAAGCCATGCTTTCTGCTTTAGTTAAACGTGGAGCTCTTCCAATAAAAAAGTTGCTAGACTCAGCCATTGCAAACTCAGGTGTAAAGGCATCAGATTTATTTATAAAGACAGCAACAGTTGATAAGGGGGTAGTTATCAAGCGTTGGATGCCTCGCGCTATGGGAAGAGCTTTTCCTATTCACAAGCATACAAGTAAGGTCGTAATTGAACTTGCTAAAAAAGGAGATAATCAAATTTTGAAATAATTTTATGACACACGTAGTACACCCATATTCACATAGACTTGGAATCATTCGCGACTGGAAGAGCCGCTGGTTCGGTAAAAATACAACAGTATATGTTGATTATCTTCGTGCTGACGTTTTGGTACGTGCATGGCTTACAAAGAAACTTAGAGGTATGTATCTTTCATTTATTGAGATTGAAAGAAGTGAAAAACAATATCGTATTGCAATTCATACATCACGCCCAGGTATGATTATCGGTCGTGGTGGTGACGGAATAGAAAAATTGCGCGCCGCTCTTAAAAAAGAAATGGCTCGTTTAAAGATTATCACTCCACAAGATGTAAAACTTGATATTGTAGAAGTAGCAAATCCAGAAGCTGACGCAGCAATTGTTGCAGCTATGGTAGCAGAGGGGATTGAAAAGCGTCTTCCTTTCCGTAGAGTTTTAAAGACTACCATTGAAAAGATTATGGCTAATCGTGATGTACAAGGTGCTCGTATTTCTGTGTCAGGTCGTTTAGGTGGAGCTGAAATGGCTCGACGTGAACAAATCAAGCGTGGAGGTATTCCACTTCAAACACTTCGAGCTGATATCGACTTCGCACGTGAAAGAGCAAACATGACCTATGGAGTTATTGGTATTAAGGTTTGGATATATCGTGGTATGAAGTTCGATACTTCATCTACTGTGGTTAAGAAGGAAGCAAGTAAATAATAATTTAACAAAACGAGTATGTTATTCCCAAAGAAAGTAAAACACAGAAAATGGCAGACCGCGCGATTGAGCGAGGCAAAATTAGCGCGCCCAGAAACTCGTGGTATCACGGTTGCTTTTGGTTCTTTTGGACTTAAGGCGGAGACATCTTCACGTATTGCTGCAAATCAAATTGAAGCTGCACGTCGTGCTTGTCAGCGTTCAGCAGGAAAGACAGCAAAGCTTTGGATTCGTATTTTCCCAGATCGTCCTGTAACACAAAAAGCAGCTGAAGTTCCTATGGGTAAAGGAAAAGGTGATCCAGATCGATATGTTTTCGAAGTTCGTCCAGGAAGAGTTCTTTTCGAAATTGATGGAGTATCTGAAGTAATTGCTCGTGAAGCTCTTCGTAAAGCAGGATGTAAACTATCGGTTAAGACTCGCGTAGTTGCTCGTTAATTAAAATATTATGACAAACAAAATTATTACAGTAAGAAAAAGATTAACAGGAAAAGTCGTCTCAGATAAGATGGACAAAACTGTTGTTGTGAATGTACAACGTTATGTTGCTCACAAAAAATACGGAAAGTATTACAAAATCGACAAGCATTACAAAGCTCACGATGAAGGAAATATCTACAGTGTAGGGGACACAGTTATTATCGAAGAGTGTCGTCCACTTTCAAAGGATAAGAACTTCACAGTTGTTGAGAAGAAGAACTAAATTTATTAAATAAAACTACTACCATGATACAAGCAGGAACAAACGTAATCATCACAGATAACTCCGGAGGAAAACGCGGACGTGTATTCAAAGTACTCGGTGGATCAATGCGTCGTTATGCTTCTATTGGGGACATGGTGGTACTTTCAGTTAAAGTTGCAGAACCTCGTAAGCAAACAAAGAAGAAGGATATTGTATATGGAGTAGTTGTTCGTACAACAAAGCAAATTAGACGTGATGACGGCTCATATATTTCATTTGATGATAATGCTGTTGTCATCGTAGATAAAGTAAAGAAGGAACCTAAAGCAGGACGTGTCTTCGGTCCAATTCCACGTGAACTTTCACAAAAAGGTATTGAAGGATTTAGAAAAATTGCATCATTGGCACCAGAGATCATATAATTTTAAGGAGCGTAATCACGACTATAAAATTAATGACCCAGCCGTTTCTAGAAAACTGGTTGCAAAAATAGAGTAAAGAAGGTAGTATTGTCAGTATCAATTAATAATTTTAATATAAGTGAACGGCTGGGTGGTGATTTTTATAGTCACTCCGTTCCTTAAAAATCAACCATGCACGTAAAAAAAGGAGACAAAGTAATAGTGATAGCAGGAAAGGAGAAGGGAAAGACTTCTGTTGTTTCTAAGGTATTACGTGAAGAAAATCGCGTAGTTCTAGAAGGTTTAAATAAGATGAAGAAGCATATTAAGTCAAAGAAAGCAGGGGAAAAGGGAGGTATTGTTGAAATTGCAATGCCGATACATGCATCAAATGTGAAGCTTGCTGATAAGAAAGTTAAAGCAGAAAAACCAGTAGCAAAAGCAAAGAAAGCTACTAAAAAAGCCGAATAATTTAATCTAAAAGAGCGGAACCGAAGGTTCCGCTCTTTTTGTTTACAAATGACTAAATTTATAGTAGAGTATAAGTCTATTATCAAATAACATAAGTGTAAAAGCTTATAAGATAAGTAACGTATAACGTACTCAATTAGAGACTAATCGTGCTTACAAAATAAAAATATGGCTAAATCAGCAGCATTTCCAAGTGTTAAAGAAAAAGAAGTATCAGTATTTCAAATTCTTGCAAAAGAATTCGGTTATAAAAATAAATTAGCAGCACCTCGTTTTGTTAAAGTTACTGTATCAGTAGCGACAGGTTCTATGCTAAAGCGTGATAAGAAAGTTAATGATCTTATCATTGATAGACTTGCAAAAATTACAGGACAACGTGCAACTATTCGTAAGGCAAAGAAATCAGTTGCTTCATTTAAAACTCGTGAAGGGGATCCAATCGGAGTAGCTGTCACATTGCGTGGTGCTCGTATGTTTGGATTTTTGGATAAAGTATTTAATGTGTCACTTCCACGTACAAAGGACTTCCGTGGATTAAACAGAACTTCAGTTGATGATATCGGTAACATGACTTTCGGTATCAAGGAACACACAATTTTCCCAGAAATTAAAGATGAAGAATTGAAAGATGTTTTCGGAATGGCTATTACATTAGGAACTACAGCTAAAACAAAGGAAGAGGCTACTCGCTTTTTTGAAATAGTCGGCGTCCCATTTAAAAAGGCATAATCAATAGTTGAAAGTTAGTAAAGTTTATAAAGTTGAAAGTAAATACAAAGAGCGACCCCGAAGTGGTTGCTCTTTTGTTTTGCAAATTCCTTTTTTGGGTGTAGTATTATATGCACATAACATTTGGTTATGGGGATAAAAAACAAGGGGAATAAAAATGGGTAGAAAAAAAGGTGCTGTCAGGGCTTCAACTCCGGAGACGGCAGAGAAAAATGCTGTCGCATATCATCGTGCTTGCATGTGTGGTTGTGGAAAAGGTTGCTCCGGTTATAAGGATGAGCCAAGGGATGGAACTGAAAAGTTGGATGAGCTAACTTCAGGCGAAGTCTTCCAACAGCAGCAAGGTTTATTTGCTTATGCAGATCCTGTTGACGTTTTGATTGCCTCTCAGGAAGGGGCACCAGGCGGACTTGAACGACGGTCCGCTCAAAGGGAATGAAAAACCCAAGGAACTCCTTACTTAGAAGGTTTTCCATTGAATAAAGCGGCCCAAAAGGTCGCTTTTTTGTTGTTTTTATAAACTAAAAACTGTCTCCCAAAACCCATAAATTACAAGACTTTAGCCCCTTGACAAACTATTAAAAATAGTGTAGGATTGGGCCATGAAAAAGATTATATCAATATTAGGGTTTTTTGGGATTTTAGCATCGTCTGCAGTTTTTGCATCTGCGGCATACTTTGACCAAACACCTGTAGCACAATGCAATACACAAATTACTAATAATTTACAATCTGGCTCACAGAATGACGATGTCTACGCACTTCAATCAATGTTAAGCCGTGGTGGATATATGTATGTACAGCCTAATGGTTATTTTGGACCATCTACAAAAGCTGCACTTAAGCGTTTTCAAATAGATAATGCTATTTATCCTACAGGATATGTTGGTCCTGCTACTCGTAATGCTGTAAATGAAAGGCTTTGTGATAATGATGTAAGAGGGGAATATAATTCATATGATTCTTACGGTTATTCATCATACAGTTACTCATCTGGTGTTACTTATGTAGATCAGTTTGATAAATATGTTGCTGTTGTTTCACCTAATATTACTAATCCATCTATCTATAACAATCCTCCAACTACAACAAACGTTGTATACAATGTAGCGCAAACTGCTTATAATAATTCTGTAAACATTCCTGCAAATGTTCTTATTCCAGCAACGACTCAAAACCAAATACAAAGTACAAATATAATCTATACTCCTTATACAGGTTACACATATGGAATAGTTCCACAGTCCGGTGTTCTGACTATTACAACTCCACTTACAAATAGTCTTTATAATGAAGGTGATACAGTTAATCTTGCTTGGACTACAAGTAATTTAAACGCACATCAGTATCAGATTCTTCTTGAAAATAATTCTGGAAGAATAAGTAAGGTTGTCGCTTTAACTTCAACAAATGCAGCCTCATTTATCCTTACAAAGGAAATATTAGACTTTGTCTGTTCAGGAACTTGTGATAATAGTAATACTGGATCATTTAGTCTTGTTATCACTACACCAATCACTGATATTGCTGGTGTAACTTCTACTTTCCGTGCAGCTGTTTCTCCTATTACTATCAAGCGTCCATATTATGGAAATGCTCGTGTAAGTATCACAGGAAGTAAATCACCAGTTAATTCAACAGAAGTGTTCAAGCTTTATGTTAATGTCCCTAATGTTAATACTTATAACAATAATTATCCTCAATATACATTTAAAATTCGTGCTATCTGTGTAAATAGTGTAGAAGTTAGTATTGCCGGAGTTCCTTGTGGACAGGATTTTATAATGCCGGTCTATACAAATAATTCTCAGCAAGAAATACCAGCTAAGATTACAAATGCAACATTTTATAGACAAGACGTTATATTTGAGATCACAGCTATTAATTCAGTTGGTGCATTAGTTGGATCAGCGAGAACTACTGTTACTGTGAACCCAGCACCATACAACTGGTAAAAATAGGAGAGAGTTTAGAGGAAAGAGATAAGAGTAATACAAATACAGGGTGGC
>Ga0194060_10000260_pt1 | contig 37732 bp, 25 predicted proteins | sample SepL225m_MetaG_FD_163427 | JGI IMG/M metagenome (GOLD analysis project Ga0194060, IMG submission 163427) | Anoxic zone freshwater microbial communities from boreal shield lake in IISD Experimental Lakes Area, Ontario, Canada - Sep2016-L222-5m | ecosystem: Environmental > Aquatic > Freshwater >...
ATTAGAAAGAGCAAAAAGAGCGTTGCAGTGCATAAATAAGATTAAGGAGGATAAGCCGGCTTGGGAGAAGAAATTCTCATCTTATGTAAAATCCGCTCCGACAATGGTACTTACAAACGGACTTGGACAAAGTCTGGCTTTTTGGAAAGCAAAAGCAACCGGTGAATCGGTAGATGCCAAAGCATACAGGAATTTAATTGACAATTTAAACCAGAATATCAAATTAACTTTTTTTACGAACAATGATTTACTTGTTAGTGTCATAAACAATTTTGATTCCTGGCAGTACCGGAGGGCGACATCGGAGGTACTGGAGTTTTTAAAATGGCTGAAGAAATTTGCGACATCAGAATTAAAAAGTGAAGGGTAGCATAATGGCAATTCCGATAAAAAACACGCTCAATGCGTTTATAGAAAGCAATGGAATCAAAGAAAATCTGCTGTTGAATTTCACAAAATTAAATTCATCATGGGATAATAGTAATGGTGCATGGAGTATTCCGGCTAATAAAAAAGATATGGCATTCGGGCAATTAATAAACTTCAGGTCACCCGGCATGGCTCCCTTATTGTCCGGCTGTATGCAAAGACAGACAACCCTGATTAGTTCATTAAAAGCAGACGGATATGAAGTTCTCAAAGCCGAATATTCAACAGGCGCACGTCTGGCTGTTGGTATGGGAAGTCAGAATGTTTTAGAAAACTCTCTTTCATTACATCATGTCTATGGTGTACCATTTATCCCAGGTAGCACATTAAAAGGTATGACCAGAGCTTTTGCCGAATCGCAAAACAATGCGGGATTGCTCAGGAAAGTTTTTGGTTCTGATGATGATAATAAGAATGGCAGGAATGATACTATTAAAGGCGCAGTTATCTTTTTTGACGCTATGCCTGTTACTTTCCCGAAATTAGAAAAAGACATACTAACTCCTCATTATTCGGAATATTATTCAGACGAGGGAGGCAAAACAGCTCCGGGTGACTGGATGACACCGGTACCTGTTTCATTTTTGACAGTAGCGGAAGGACAGAAATTTTCTTTTTTAATCGCTTCAAGAGACAAAACTATTTGTCAGACAGCGTTTGAGTGGTTAAGTTCAGCCTTAGGTACAATCGGCATTGGCGCCAAAACCAGTATCGGTCTGGGTATTTTCAGAGTCAGCGGTAAAGCCAAAATTACGGATAAAGCGGACGAACCGGACAAGGTTCAGAAGCAGACAGCTGATGATGAAAAATATATCACGGAGAATTCAAGCCGCAAATATAAAATACAACAGCAATTAGAAGCCAGGGTTTTGAGAAGTGAAAATCCAAATATTGTTTTTAAACTTCTCGACAGCAGATATAACACAGAATTCAGGGATAAATACGCAGCCGGGCTTGCCGCCGGAACACTTATAACTGTGTCAGTTAGTGAAGTCGATAAAAAAGGCGTTATTGTAAGGGCAAAATTTGTAAAAAAAATTCATGAATGAATACATTTCTGAACTATGATTCTTATAATTTATATGATAACACAATCAGCATGAAATGAATCATAGTTCAGACATTTTTGCGTAACATAAATTAGTAAAAAACAGGGGGCAAATTATGAAAGTATTGTATCATATTGTTAGCGGGCAGACTCTTCCGAATTATATCTCGGCTGAAATTATTAAACCTGATAAGAACATATATCTCTATACCAATGAATCAACTAAACACCTGCAGTATCTTAAGTCGGTAATTAAGGGAGATTCAGAGGAATATAAAGTTGATGCTTGGGAGGATGAAGCAACGCGCGGGCAGGTGAGAAATATTCTTAGACAACATGATAAAGATGAATCAATTTTAGATTTCACATGCGGAACAAAAATATTGTCGTTTGCCTGTTATGAAGTATTTAAGCAGATGAACAAAGACTGCGTATATATTAATACTGAGAAAAATGAAGTATTGAGTTATTGTTTTTCCAAATCACCAGGGCAGACCTCGAAAGACAAGATTGATATTAAGGCTGAATTGTCAGATATAATAAAATTAAACGGACAAACTCTTAAACATTCCGCATTGGATGAGCCACCGGAATTTCAGAGGACAGCCCTGTTTCTTGAGAAAAATTTTAAGCACTACTCAAGCCTGATTTTTAGATTTGCCAGAAAAAACTCAAACGATATTCTATCAGATATTTCTGACTTTAAGGGAAATTTTATCAAGTATGAAAATGGCCGGAGCGAAATATGCTTTATGAATAACGGCAACGTAGCATAGGATGAACCTGTTTAACAATAGTTTTTCACAATTTTGTATGCGATAAAGAATATAAATACAATACTTTTTCGTAATTTTGGCATTAACGAAAAAGCTCTCAGGGCTTTGAGAATAAGTCTCCTTAAATAAAGACAATTTTTTAGCTGAATTTATGGTTTATCGGGCTTGAATATGTGGAGAAAACTGAAGCCGGTACTAAACAGGTAATGTTATTAAACTAAAATAAGAGGAAAGTTAAATGGAAGTTAAAATCGAAAACGGGAAACTCATAATAAGTATTGAGCTACAGGAACCAACACCAAGCTCATCAGGAAAAACATTAGTGGTAGCGACTACACACGGAAATATGGCAACGCAATGCGTCATAGACGGCAAAAATGTAGTAATTGGTCTGAACGCCTACATAAAGAAATAATATCCGTTGATTATCGGCATGAAATATCATACCATACATTCGTGCATAATTTGAAGAAGAAAGCATTGATTACTCTTTAATAGAGTAAATTAGTGCTCAATAAGAGAGTCTAAATATTTTTGTGTAAATGAAGAAATCAAAAGTCAGAGATATTTAGAAATCCTGCGTTATCATATAAATCCACACAAATCATAGTCCGGATGAATTTTACTAATCATACCCGCTTGGGGGAAAATGAGTAAGATTATGATTATGAGAATTAAGATGATAAGACAAGGATTGATGAAGGTAGTGTAAGAATTATTGTCATAGGCGCGGGATTGTTTTATCTTTAACAAAAATCAGCTTCATCGTTTATTTTAGTTGAATAATCACTAACTGCTTTCTATATTAACGAAGCGAATTTATTTTTGAAAATCAGGAGAGTATATGTATTCAGAAGTATTACTTCACGGTAATTTCCCAAATCTAAAATTAGTTAAGCAAGGAAAAGTAAGAGAAATATATGATCTTGGCGAGGCTTTTCTTTTTGTAGTAACTGATCGTTTATCTGCTTTTGATGTTATTATGGACCAGGGGATCCCGTACAAAGGAGCAGTTCTAAATAATATATCTGAATTCTGGTTTGAGTTTACAAAAGATATAATCAGCAGTCATGTGGTTTCGACTGATATTAAAGAATTCCCCGAAGCCTGCCATGAATATAAAAGTCAGTTAGCCGGGCGGTCAATGCTGGTAAAAAAAACTGAAGTGATTCCGATAGAATGTATTGTCAGGGGCTATATATCAGGGTCAGGGTGGAATGATTATAAGAAAACAGGACAAATTTCAGGAATTGAACTGCCTGTCGGGCTGGCTGAATCGGAAAAGTTGCCGGAACCTATATTTACTCCTTCTACGAAAGCCGAAATAGGTGAGCATGATGAGAATATTTCAGGTGAAAAAGCCATAGAGATAGTCGGGCAGGATGTATTTGACAAGATAAAGAAAGCCTCGCTTGACATTTATAAGGCTGCTTCCGAATTTGCATTGACCAAGGGCATTATTATAGCCGATACCAAGATGGAATTTGGTGTTTATAACGGTGAAATTATTATTATTGATGAATTATTAACCCCTGATTCATCCAGATTCTGGACTGAAGATAAATATAGAAAGGGACAGGCACAGGATAGTTCTGATAAGCAGTATGTCAGAGACTATTTACTTAAGATTAACTTTAACAAGCAGCCTCCTCCGCCTCCGTTGCCGGAAGATGTAATAAAAGTAACGAGTGAGAAATATCTTGATGCGCTTTATCAGCTGACGGGCAAAAGATTAAAGTAATGTTTCCAAAGCAGATTAGAATAAAGGAAAAAAAATACCTGTCGATAAGATGGGATAATAATTCTTGGAGCTTTATCAGACTTGCCGGTCTAAGGAGAGCATGTCCATGCGTTAATTGTAAGGAAGAAAGGGAAATGCAGGGGGGAGGGTACATTCCAATTTATAATGATACTCAGCTTACAATAACTGATATTAAGATTAATGGTAATTATGCTGTTAACATTATCTGGAAAGACGGGCACAGCGCGGGGATTTATGAATATTCAATGCTGAACAATCTGACGGAGATTAGTTCTGTTAATTTTTCTGTGGCTTTGGGTAATCTTAATTGTATTCGCTGCTAAAGCCGGGCGTGTTTTTCTTTTGCTTTATATTTTCTAAAGTTATATAAATAATTAAATATCTTCCGCATTACTGAATCGTTCAATACAAATGGTATTACCAAATCAATTAACCGTCCTTCGAATAATACTTACTCCGGTATTTCTTTTTCTGTTCATTGCAGAGAATCCGTTATTAAAGCAGATATCATTAGTCGTTTTTTTAATTGCCGCGATAACAGACTGGTATGATGGCTGGCTGGCGCGTAAATTTAATTATATCACCAACTGGGGGAAATTTATGGACCCGTTGGCTGATAAGATATTAACTTCTACCGCCTTTTTTGCCTTCGTTCTTCTGGGAGTTTTGCAAATGTGGATGGTGGTTGTCATAGTTATCCGCGATTTTCTGATCACCGGACTAAGACTCTTTGCTGATTTTAAGGGAGATTCAATGTCAACGAGCGTTTTAGCCAAATGGAAGACTTTCAGCCAGATGATATTTATCTACTATCTTCTTTTGATTTACACCTTCAGGACTGTAAGCTGGATTTATGCCGGGAATGAGAAATATTTTGCTATCTTTCTGGATGGCAGTCTGATATATTACTCCATGCTGGTCATAACCTTAACCACCGTATTCTCAGGCGGTATATATTTATATTCAAACAGAAGACTTGTTAAGAAGATATTTCTAAATGAAACTTAATTTTTTTGAAAAACTTCTGGGTTCCGGATTCTATACCGGTTATGCACCTGTTGCTTCCGGAACTTTCGGAAGTCTTGCCGCTCTGCTCATTTATTTCATCCCCGGATTCGAACTGCCATATATAATTATCCCGGCCATAATTATATTTTTTATAACCGGTATTTGGACGGGGAATAAGTTTGAGGTAGTTTACGGTAAAAAAGACCCTTCCGAATGTACGATAGATGAAGTAGTCGGGATGTGGATAAGCCTTTTATTTGTGCCTAAGCGTATTACATATCTTCTGTTGAGTTTTGTAATATGGAGAATTTTTGATATAATAAAGCCATTCCCTGCCAATGCGGCTGAAAACCTGAAAGGGGGACTTGGGATAATGATGGACGATGTTATCGCGGCGTTTTATACTTTGTTGTTAGTTCACGTTCTAATAACTTTTATTAAATAGATTTTTATTATGAGAGCACAAATAATTACAATCGGCGATGAAATTCTGATTGGACAAACTCTTAACACAAACGCAGCTTATATCGGAGATGCGCTTACAAAAGCTCAGATCAGCGTGGTAAAAACGATAGTTGTCGGGGATGATGAAACGGCAATACTTGAAGAATTTAAGACTTCTTTCGATCGAAGCGATATAGTTATTGTTACGGGCGGTTTAGGTCCGACACATGACGATATTACAAAAAGCTGTATCGTAAAGTTCTTTAATTCCGAGCTGGTTCATCACGAAGAAGTAATGCAGGATGTAAAAAATATTTTTCTAAGGCGTGGCAGGAAAATGCCGGATGTTAATAAAGCTCAGGCTCTGGTACCAAAAATCGCAAGGATTATAAGAAATCAGCGCGGTACAGCTCCCGGTATATGGATAAAAAAAAATAAGAAAATATTTATCTCTCTGCCCGGTGTTCCCCATGAAATGAAGGCGATGATTGATAATGATATTATCCCTGAACTAACAAAGCTGAATAAAAATAAGGATATGTTTATAAAGCTTAAAAATTTATTAATAACCGGTATCGGGGAATCTGCTTTATTTGAGCTGTTAGGTGATATTGGAGAACTTCTGCATGGTTCCCGGATGGCATTTCTTCCAAGTCAGTTTGGAGTAAAGTTAAGAATTACAGTTGAAGAAGCAGGAGAAGAGGTTGCAATAAACAAACTAAGTGAAATAGAGCAAAAAATCCGCTTCAAAGCAGGGAAATATATTTACGGGACTGAAGACGAAACGCTCGAAGGTGTTGTCGGCAGACTTCTGAATGAGCGCGGACTTAGCTTAGCTGTTGCGGAGTCATGTACGGGAGGTATGATATCAAACAGGCTTACTAACATTCCGGGCAGCAGTTCTTACTTTGAGAGAGGAATAATTTCTTATAGTAATGTGGCAAAAGTCGAAGTTCTTAAAGTTAATGAAGATGAGCTTATTCAAAACGGCGCGGTAAGCCCTGAATCAGCTAAGGAAATGGCCGAAGGAGTCAGGTCTATTAGCGGGACAGATATAGGGCTTTCTGTTACCGGCATTCTTGGTCCGGCCGGAGCTACAAAGGATAAGCCTGTGGGTTTGGTATATATTGGAATATGTGATGATAAAACCTGTATGGTCGAGCAGTTTTTCTTTGGTGAAGACAGGCTGCTGAATAAAGACAGAGCTTCACAGGCAGCTCTGGATATGTTAAGGCGTTATCTGCTTGGAATTTCATAATTCAGTTTTGTAACTGATAACCGGAATCAGCAATTTCGCTTAATGGCTTTATATTCCTCTCGTGTGCGGGATGTATTGTGAAAAGTATTAAATTATTATAAAAGGAGGAAATAAATGGTTGATGAAAAAGAGGAAAAATTAAAAGTGCTTGGTGATTCAATCGCGGCTATCGAGAAGAGTTATGGCAAAGGTGCAATTATGAAACTCGGTGACGGTCCGATTGCGGCGATTGAATCAATTTCAACAGGTTCGCTGTCTCTTGATTTAGCTCTTGGTATCGGCGGAGTTCCGAGAGGCAGGATTGTAGAAATCTATGGGCCTGAATCTTCAGGCAAAACTACTGTATGTCTGCATATCATAGCGGAAGCTCAGAAAACCGGCGGACTTGCTGCTTTCATTGATGCTGAACATGCTCTTGATATAAATTATGCAAAAAGACTTAAAGTAGATGTTGCCAACTTACTTATTTCCCAGCCGGATTATGGTGAACAGGCTCTTGATATTGTCGATACTCTGGTACGCAGTAATGCTCTTGATGTAATTGTAATTGATTCTGTTGCTGCTCTTGTTCCAAAGTCTGAAATTGAAGGTGAAATGGGTGATGCTCACATGGCTGTTCAGGCAAGACTAATGTCTCAGGCATTAAGAAAACTTACTGGAATTATAGCAAGGTCGAAGACATGTATTATATTTACGAATCAGCTCAGAAGCAAGATAGGGCTTATATTTGGCAACCCTGAAACAACCACAGGCGGTAATGCCCTTAAATTTTATGCGTCAGTCAGGCTTGATATCAGAAGACTTTCTGCTATCAAGGAAGGCAACGATGTTGTAGGTAGCAGAACGAAGGTAAAAGTAGTCAAGAGCAAGGTTGCTCCGCCTTTCAAGGAAGTTGAGTTTGATATTCTGTATAATGAAGGCATCAGCAGGACTGGTGATGTGCTTGACCTTGCTGTAATTCACGGTGTCGTTAAAAAAGGTGGTGCATGGTTTTCATACGGAGAAGACCGTTTCCAAGGCAGGGAACAGTTTAGACAGAAGATGATCGAAACGCCGGAACTGTTTGAGAATATTTCGAATGAATTAAAAGCGAAACTCAGTCTGGTTAAGGTTAAGGATGAAATAAAACCAGTAGCAGTTATTGAAGAGGAACCGTCTGCTCCGGTTAAGGAAAAGAAAAAATAAATAAAAATAAGAGTAGCCACGCAGGTTGCTCTTTTGCTAATAGAAAGACAGGAACGTATGGATGTACAGTAATTATATTTTCTTCTGCAATTTTTACGAATAATTGGAGGTTTCATCAAAGGTACAGTTTGTAAAGTTGAGAGTAAGGATAGTTATGTATTGCTGCCTGAAAAGAATGAGACTGTCAGGTGCTCAATAAAAGGGAAATTTAAAAATGAGTTTAATCTGAAAAAAGATAAACTCTATAAATTAAATTTTGTGGCAGTCGGAGATGAAGTTGAGTTTGATATGAATCAGGATGGTACTGGTGTAATACATAGTATTTGTGAGCGTAATAATTATCTTTCGCGGAAAGCTCCTAAAGTTAAAGGTGCCGGTTACAGAGGCGAACGTCTTGAACAGGTAATAGCTTCCAACATTGATAATCTTTTTATAATCAGCAGTATTGCCCATCCAAAGTTTAACAATAAAGCCGTTGACAGAATAATCGTTGCCGGGCTGAGTTCCCGCATAGATGTAATTCTTGTAATTAATAAGACAGATATTGGCAATTCGGATGAGACTGAAGCCTGGAAAGAGCTTTATTCAGAAATCGGATATAAAGTTATCCTGAGTAGCGTTAAAGAAAAGAAAGGTCTGGAAGAGATAAGTGCGTTAATAAAGGGAAAAAGGAATATTCTCTGGGGGCATTCAGGTGTCGGGAAATCCTCAATTATAAATGCACTTTATCCTGCTCTGAATTTCAAAGTCGGGGAAATAAGTACATCCAGTCAGAAAGGAAAGCATACCACAGTTACAAGCATTATGACAAGGACAAATGAAAATACTTCTATAATAGATACTCCGGGAATCAGAGAAATTGATCCGTATGGAATTACCAAAGAAAACCTTTGCCACTATTTCAGAGAGTTCCTGCCATTGCTTGATAACTGCCGATTTAATACATGTACTCACACCCATGAACCAGGCTGTGCAATTTTAGAAGCTGTCATGGGGGAGAAAATTTCCGGTGAGAGATATGAAAGCTATCTTTATCTGCTTGAGACAATTGAAGAAGACATGGTTTTTTAGATAGTGTTAAGACACAAATCACACAGTCGGATTCTCATCTGATGAAAGATGTTCTTCCAATTTCTGATGCAAAGCCTTAATCTCCATTACCTGCATAATCATATTAAAAACAATCTGCTTAACTGTATTATCCGGAACGCCATCGCAATGATGCGACTGAAAGCGCATATCGCACTGGTCGTTAACATAATCAACCACTACAAACTTCTTTTTAGTTGACCAGACAATCTCAGTCGAAAAGAAATCAAGCCTGGTAAGCCTGGCTATTTCCCCTGTTATGCGGAACAGTTCGCCTAAATTATAATTTGTTTCTTCTTCTTTGGTAAGTTCATGGTAATAATGTGTCTGATCATCCCACCAGCATGGGACGGCCTTTCCAAAAGCCCAGAAAGAACGGAACCATGCACGCTTGCCATTATCAAGTATCTGCGGATATATCTTTTCCTGAAGCAGATATTTATCCTTATGATTCGTAATTCTTTCCTGTAGCACTTCCTTTAAGGTTTCTGCTCCTGTAACAACTCCGATACCTCCGCCCGTTGTATTCGCAGGTTTGATAATAAAAGGTCTGTTTAAGACGGCGAGGTCGTCAAGGGAGATGTAAATCTCTTCTTTCTCGATGACGGGCGGGATAATAAGTGAATAAGGAGTATGCAGTCCGGCTGTAATGAATTCAAGGTGCATATTTGCCTTGTCTATTGCATGATTAACCAGCTTATATGGATTAAATATCCTTGTATTTCTGTTTGAAAGGATATGTGCTACCTCTTCAAAGTTATGACTTGCGTCTGAAGCCCTGTCAAGGTAGGAAGTAATCTCAAGCGAATTATCCCTGAGCTTTTTCGTTATTTCAGCAATATTGCTTTCAACAAGGAAACATACAGAAATCCGGAACTGTCCGGATATATTTTTAATGAGCTCAATAAACTCTTCATCATATTCCCATGTATAGGAAACCGCTAAATCAAATTTTTCCATAAATTTAGAAACCATTAGTTTGTTGTTTTATAAAACTGCGCCAATTTTCAACTTATTTATAAAAACCGGCACCGAAATATATGATTTTAGAGAAATAAAGCTAACCTGCTATTGAAAAAATGTCAGGTAGAAAAGAATATTCACAGTCTCAGGAAAGCCGGAACTAATATATAATTCTGCTGTGAGATAAACTACCGGAAAAATGTAATTAATTTATCAAAATCTTTTATTATCTTATATATCAGTTTTAGCAGGATCTAATTTTAGAAAGCTTATTTATTTATACCTTTCTTCTACATATATACTACTCTGCGGACGCGGGTAATTTTATACTGATATTCAGAAGATTATCTCTTTCTCAAACTGACCAGTTATGTAACCGGAAATAAATTTTTCACAAAGTAAAATATGTTATAAGGTGTATCTGAAAAATGAAGACTAAATTTTTATTAACAGTCATGCTTTTTATAATAGCTACCATGACCTTAACGAATAATCTTCTGGCAAAAGATGAAATTAAAACCGTTATTTATAAAATCAGAACCGGCGAAGGCGAAATCCCTAAAGAAAAATGGGATAATTTTCAGGTAAAAACTGATGAAACGGTTACATTTTTCTATATGGTAGAGGGAAAAAAGATTAATCCCCAAAAATTTCTTTATAAAATATTTTATGACGGCAAACTTATAAAGTCATCATTTGCTCATGACATGGACAGCTCTGTTACGATTGAAAAAATAGCCGGTGGCAATCATGTTATAAAAATTCAGGCATATAACGATAAAAATATGGATGTACTGCCGGTTATTTCCGCAATTTATGCCGGAACTGTTCCTTTAAAGAAAAATAATGCAGCAACTCAGGAACCAGTTCAGGCAGGCGATAAATTATCGAATATCGTATTATATAGTTTAACCGGAGTAACCCTTGCATTAATTTTGGCAATTGTCATTCTTGTTGTAAGGAGAATTTTCAGGTCAGGAAAACACTCAGGTTCAAATGCCGAGAAGGATGTAAAAATTGTTCGTTATGAAAGTAAGTTAATTAAGGAAAATGAGGAACTGCGAAATGAAAATGATTTGTTGCGTAATTATAATGAGCTGAATATTGAGTTTGGTGATTTAAAGCATACGCATGAATTACTTAAAAAGGAATATAACAGTCTTAAAGAAACGAGCAGTTTCCTGAAGAACCAGATCAGCGGTCTTAAGTTAAACATTGTTGACCTTGAAAATGCTAATGCTCAGCTTGCCATTCAAAAAGAAAAACTACTGGAAACCAAACGTCAGCTTGAAGAACTTCAGATTCAGAAAGATGAACTTTTTGCAATAGCCGTTCATGATATTAAAAATCCGGCAGCGGCAATCAGAAGCTATGTCGAGCTTCTTAACTCTTACGATCTGAATGCACAGGAACAGCAGGAAGTTATGCAGTCTCTTATTAATACTTCCTCTCAAATAATTAAACTTGCTCAGCAAATGTCAATGGTTGTTGCTCAGACTAAGCCCGAACCGGCCGTTAAATTAGCAGTTGCATCGATTAAAGCAGTAGCGGATTCAATATGTAACAGGAACATGGGATATGCTTTGAAGAAAAATATAAAGCTTGCCAATCAGACATCTCCTAATACGCCTGAAACATTAATGGATGTTTCCAAAATTGAAGAAGTAATGGATAACCTTGTAAATAACGCGATAAAATATGCTCCAAAAGGAACAGTTGTTCAGGTAAAATCATTTTTTTCCGGTAGTAAGATTACAGTTGAAGTAATAGACAGCGGAGTAGGTCTTTCTCCTGAAGACTGTAAAAAAGCTTTCATTAAAGGACAGCTTTTAGCTTCAGAGCCGACAGACGGGGAAGTGCGGTCCGGGCTTGGTTTATGGATTGCAAAAAAGATAGTCGAAGACCATGAAGGAAGAATCTGGGTTAAAAGTAAACTTGGATCAGGTTCCACCTTTGGTTTTGAGCTTCCAATAAAAAAATAATAACTTGTTGGATTAACCCTGTTTTTTGATAAAAAACGGATATAAAAGCTTTCATCTAAAAAAATATTTGAGAATAATGCATTATTTATTTTTGAAAATGCATTTTATGCTTGACAAATTGCCTGAAAATTGCTTTATTACATATATAGGAAAATAACTATTCATGTTCTTACATATAATGACGATGATTTTGTATCTGCAATTCCTGCTTTAATATTTTAATCGGATTTATGGCTGGCAGCGGAAGACTTTTATTGCTTTTGGAATGCGGTATTTCCTCTTTGCCAGGCTGTTACCAGAAATAATATAACAGTATTGAAAGGATGAGATATTACTTTTGCAGGTACAGATATTACTTTTATACGTATAGATTTAACTTTTGTACGTATAGATGTTACTTTTATACGTATAGATTTAACTTTTGTACGTATAGATGTTACTTTTATACGTATAGATTTAACATTTATACGTATAGATTTAACATTTATACGTACAGATTTAACATTTATACGTACAGATTTAACATTTATACGTACAAAAGTAATATCTCAACGTATAAAAGCACTAAAACAAGCTAAAAACGAATATTTTGATATTTGTAGTAATTATTATTCAAAAACAATAGCAGGAGGTAAGTTGCACAAAAAACCTTATCCGGTTCTGTTAGGTTCTGTTTCTTTTAACTAATTAATTGTACTTTTTGAGCTCCCGGCATATTGCCAGACACATAACCCAAAATAAAAGAAGGAGAGTAATATGGGTTACAAAAAAAGAGAGTTGCCCAAAGTAGTCTTAAATTCCAAAAAAAGGCTTGCGGCTATGAAGTTAATTGATGTAGGCAAACCGGCTCCGGTCAATTATGGAAGCATAGACCGTCCACTATCGTCAGTTGAATTTAATGCTCAGGTAGTTATTTGTGATGCTTTGAATGAAGAATATGACAGCAGACTCGCGGCGGCTGATGGCGCGCTGAACGAAGTTATTGATGCGGAGGCAATACTGTCAAGAATGTACGCAGAAATTCTTTCATCGGCAAAGGGCAGGTTTGGTTCTGATTCTTCTGAGTTAGAACAGCTTGGCGGAACAAGGCTTTCTGAAAGGAAACGCAGATCGACAAAGAAACCGCCTCCGGCTCCATAACAAACAGAGCAGGTAGCTGTAAGTAATAACCCGCTTAATTGACCGCACGAAAGATTAAGCGGGTCTTTTATTTTATATCTCTGCTTTTATGTAGCAGGATTGATAATGAAAAAAAATAGCAGATGTGATATTCAGCATAGATAAATTCGTTAATAACGCAATTTAAGAGGAATAACAGGTAAAAGCCGAAAATAATGTGGCATTTAAATAAAAAAATGATGAATGGGTATTGACTTAAAGAAAAAAAACATTATTTTTGCACCGAAGTAAATCTGTATAGTGGGAAATTGTTCGTTTTTGTTAGTAATGGGTTTTGTCGGGGATTTAACATGACTTTACCTGATAAAAAGTAAAGTCAATTTGGGCACCTTTAGTGAAAAGGATAAAAAAAAACGATAAAACTTTCAAATTACTGACAATCGGAACAGACAATCAAAAATTAATTTTATCTCGACCTGGAAATAAATAATACCTGAGGGGAACCACGGGTATTATAGTATCGCTGAAATTATAGGCAATGTCACTAAATTGCAATTTTAATAACACCATAAATTCAGGAGGCAGGCATGCAGTATAGTTTACCACCCTAAATCATGAGTAAGGAGAAAATCCAGTTCACAGTTTTCATTGATTCTTTCTGTTTAGTTAATCGAATAATTTTATACTAACCTTTTTGGAGAAAAATATGAACCTTAAAACTTTTATGAAGTTTAGTCTGGCGATGATCTTTTTTGTCGCTATGTTAAGCGGAGTTTCGTTTGCGCAATTATCAACAGTATATGTTGATATTACAAACGGATCAAACACCTATTCCGGCGCTAATGCAACTAACTCACCTGCTGGTACTGGTCCTAAGGCTAGCATTAATGACGGTTTAGGCGCACTTGCAAATAATGGCACATTAGTCATTTTAGCAGGCACCTATATTGGCGGAGATGGTTCTAACGGCAATGTTGATATTAATTCAGCTACCTATACAAATTTAATATCTGGTTTAACTATTGAATTACGCACATTGAATTCAAACAATCAGGTTAATCTTACATATTGTAATTTTATATTTAATATTGCTTCCGGCACACTTAATTTTATTACAACATCCGGGACAGAATATCTTAACATTAATACTGGAAATATGACATTGACCGCTGGTAATGTTAATATTCTAACATCTGCAAGTGTAAGATTAGTTGCCGGCGGCACCCTGACTATTAATGGCTCTTCTGCTTTTACTAATCAGGCTCCTCAGAAAGGAACTAATCTTAATCTGACTTATACAGGCGGCAACAGTTTTATTGCTGGTCCTGAAGCAAATTATGGCAGTTATGGAACGGGTATTTTAACAGTTAACAAGACAGCTGGACAGACAGTTACTTTCAATAATTCATTTACATTTACCGGAGCTGCAGCTATTAATGTAACTTCTGGTAATGCAGTATTTGGCAGTACAGTAACTCCAGGCATCGGGGATGTAACAAATAGCGGAACAGGCTCGTTGACTTTTAACGGCTCTGTTAATTTTGCTATATCTGATGGTATATCTGACGGTAATTTAGGCAGTGTTGAAAACTCCAATGCCGGAACAATAGTTTTCAATAATCCAGTTACCTGGACGCCGGCTGCAACAATTTACGGCTCACGTAATTTCCCAGCAACTCCTTTTACTTATCTTATTGATAATAATTCTACAGCAAATACTGGCGCTATTACTTTCAATAATACAATTACATTAAATGCTCCAGATAACACTACTGGAAATAATATATCTTTTACTGCTGTGAACCGTAATGCCGGTGGTGGTAAAGGTGCAGTTACTGCTCCTAAGAGCGGTTTGAGTAATTATACTCAGATTTTAAGTGTTGATAACTCTGCTGCTACTCCAGGTTTAGTTACTTTGGCAGGTGGAGAATTAAAAGGTTCACTTACAAACTCATCAACAGGCACTATTAATTTTGCGGGTGGAACAATAGCCGGCGCGTTAACAAACAGCGGTGGTGGAACAGTTAATATTACAGGTGCTACATCTGTAGCTGGTATTTTAACTAATGCTAAGACTCTTGCACTTGCTGGTAATGTTTTAACATTAACCGGTAATGTTGCGCATTTAACAAATGGTGGTACTGTTACTGCTACCGTAGTTGGTGGTATTAACGTAACAGCAACCGGAGTTAATTCATTTAACGGAGGTACATTATCTAATTTAACAATTAGTGGCGTTGCTGGAACTACAACTATAAACGGGACAGCTTCTGTAACTAACGTTACCGTATCAAACGGTGCTTTAACTGTAAGTGCTGCTTTAACTGTTTCAGCTGCTACTACTGTTAGCGGTGGGACTGTTAATGTTGGTTTGTTTACTTTGCAGACTCAGAATTTCACACAGAGTGCAGGTGCTGTTAATCTGGCTGCAAATGAATCGTCTAAATTAGATGTTAAAGGCGATTTCAGCAGGACAGATGGTACATTTACTGCAGGAGTTGCTTCAGTAGTATCTTTTACAGGAACAACCGCACAGAACTTTAATGGCGGTCCATTGATCAAAGTTGCTGATTTAGCATTCAATAATACATCTGGCACAATTACTTTAGGTCAGTCAGTTCGTGTTGAAGGATTAGCGACTATTGCTACCGGAACAAACGTGGCTTTAGGTACATTGAATATTATCCTATTTGCTAACAATGCTGGTATAGTTAACAATGGCAGTTATACAGCTGCTGGCGGTGGCGGTGTAATATTTGGCGGATCTCTGACAATCGCTAATGCTGCTGCCAATTATACCGGGCAAACAATAGCCGGTACCGGAACCTATTCATATATAACAGTTGACGTTGGTATAGCTAATGACGTAACTATGTCTGCTGCTCAGAATGTTAAGTTTAATGGCGTATTAAGATTTACATCTGGTAACTTAAACATCAGCAATGGTAGTTTCGGCCCAACTGGCGCTTCAGCAAGCGTTATCAGGGATGTTGTAAACAGCGCAAAAGGTGTTTATGTGACAGCCCCCGGCGGTTTTGATACAAATCTGCCTGTTGATTATGATTTAACATATAACGGCGTTTTGACTACTGATGTTAGAGTTAATGTAGCTTTGCCCGCTGGCGGTGCAGAATTTACAGCTGCAAATGTAAGAAATCTTACAATTTCAACTGAATCTGCAACATCTGCAACATCAGCAAATCGGTTGATTCTTTCACATACTGCTCCAGTTATCGTTAAGGGGAATTTGACTTTAACATCTCCTGTAACTGTCGCTAACTTCAATGAATTCAATTTACCTCCTCAAAACTTGACGGTTATGGGAACATTGACAGTTGGTCTTTCTTCAGTTATAAGTGGTGGCAATGTTGCTAATACGATTACATTATCAGGTAATGGCATTACGCATACAGTAGAAGGTAGCATTGTAGCTACTGGCGTATTAACGATTACAGGCATTAATTCAAGTTTGAATGGTTCAATGGGAGCTACCGCGCTTGCTCAAGTTAATAGCCTTACATTTAACCCTGCAACTACCCCTGCCACTTTTGTTTCTAAAGATTTAAAAACAATTACCGGCAATGTTAATGTAGTTAATGGAGATGCAACAATTACAATGAATCAATATTGGGCATCTATTACCGGCAATGTTACAATAACTGCTGGTAGTCTAGACTTGAATATGAATTCATCACCTTCTCTGCATTCCGGTAACCTTATTGTAAATGGTGGTACAATGACTTATACAAGGTTAATAGCAGATGCTACACCTTTTACAAATCAGACTATCATCGGAAACGTTGCATTAAATGGCGGCACACTTAAACTTGGATCGTCAGTTTTTGTTAATGGAGCTACTACCCAGAATTTAGGTAACCTTGAATTAGGTACATATAATTATACACAATTAGGAAGCATTGCTTCGCCTGATTATAACAGAACAGGAGCTGGTACTGTTACCGGTACTGGTAAAGTTGTATTTAACGCTACTGATGGAGCAATTGGTATTACTCCATTTACAGCCTTCTCAATTCCTAATGTTGAATTCATTGGTGCTGCAAATGGTATTATTATCAAGGACCCAATGACTATAAGCAATTCTGTTACTCATACTTCGGGCGTACTTGATTTGAATGCTTTAACATTCTCAGGTAATGCTTATACATTTACAGCCGGTACTTATAGTGGTTCGTTAACGCTGACTGGTTCAGCTCCTGTTATAACAGCTACCACTAATATGGCTGCTGCTACAACTTTTGATGTTGTTGTCAATAGTGATGGAACTTTTACACTTGCTACAAGTGCAGCTTTGCCAATTACTTTGACTGTTAGAAACTTTACCCAGACAAAAGGTAATGTTGCTACCGGTGACAATAATATAACAGTTATTGGCGCTTTTGACAGGTCATCTGCCACAGCAGGTACTTGGTTACAAGGCGCAAGTGGTTACCTGACCTTTAATACACCTACTGCTTTCAAGCAGGGTGCTGGTTTCTCAGTTGACAACCTAATAATTGCTCAAGCTGTTTCTGCAAGTCCTTTAACAACTGCTTTTACAGTTGTAAAAAACTTAGTTCTTAAAAGTGGAGCGCTTACGATTAATGCTGGTAAATTAACTTTAAGCGATGGTATTGTTATTGAACGTCAGGCAGATGGAGCTATGTTATCATCAGTTCCAACTTTTGGCACAAACACTAATGTTAAATATTCAACTGCCGCAATTACTACTGCTGCTAATTTTAATGAATTACCATCTGCAGTAAATAACTTCACAACTGCAATAGCTACTGCAATAGCTCCTACTGCTGTAACATTGCCTAAGGCTGTTACTGTCAATGGTACTCTTACTATAGATGGTACTGTTACTATGACAGCATCAAATAAGATCACAATGGCAAATAATACAACTCTGGTATTAAAACAAAATGGTCCTGTTGCTTTACCAGCTGCTGTTGATTTAGGCAGAGGTGTTTTATTAAATATAATTTATGATGGTGCTACTTTAACATCTACCAGAGAACTTGGTGCTGTAACGTCAGGTGTTCATGCCTCGGTTGCTGGTAATGTAACATTTAAGACTCCTGCTGGTATTACTTTAGATTTTGCAGCTACATTTACTGGTACAGTTGAGTTTTCAGGTGGTAATTTAGATCAGGCTGGTCTTGATCTTAATGTTCAGGGTGATGTAAAAGAAACTGTAGCAAGTTTCTTTATTCCTACATCAGCAAGTAATTTATATTTTTCTGGTGCCAATAATCAAAATTTAACTTTATTAGCTAATCGTACTATTAATGCTAATCTGAATGTTACTATTAACAAAACAAACATCACTGACCAGGTTGTTTTGGCTGGCGGTAATTTAGACTTTGCAACAAATGCGAAGAGCTTGACTTTGACAAAAGGTTTATTAGTAACAAATAATAATGTTGTTACTCTTAAGCAGTCAAGCGCTTTGCTTCAGCCGGTTCAGGGCTTCACCAGAACAGATGGTTCTATTGTTGGCAATGTAAAAAAATACATTGATAATTCAAAAACAATTGATATCAGCAGAGTAGAATTCCCAAATGGTACTCCAAATGGTGAATATCGTCCATTATCTATGTATTTCAAAACAGCTCCACAGAGTTCGGTTAACCTGACAGTTAATCATTCAAATACTAGTGCTGATGGAAAAGTTGGATTCCCAATAAACAATGGTAAGATTACAAACTATCCTCCATTCTTCTGGTATGTAAAATCAGATGTAGCTTTAGCCCCGTCTTATAAATATGATATGGATGCTATGGCTGAAGGTTATACGGATTATACAAAAGATCTTATCCAGAATGTTCGGTTTGTCAGAAGAGACTCAGGCAATGTTGCTAACCAGTGGGTAATGCAGGGTGCTGATAATTCTTATGACAACTCAACAGTATCTTTAACCAAACCAGTTGTTAAAGTTATCGATGCTCAGGGCGGTATAACTTCACAAGGTTCAATATTTACCTATTCACAGTCAAATAAAGCTCCTGCTTTTACAGCTTCTTTAGCTAGTACTTCAAAGAATGAAAGTGATACAGTAACTTTTACTTATTCAGCTGTTGATCCTGATTTCGGTCAGACTGTAACTTTAAGCACAGTTTCAATTCCAGTTGGTGCTACATTCGATGTGGCAACAGGGAAATTCTCATGGGTTATTCCTTATGACGCATACGAAACAGCTGTTAGTCATCAGTACAATGTTGTTATCAGAGCGACTGACAATGTGGGCGCTTATACAGATATAACATCAGTTATTATTGTTGCAAATGTAAACAGATTACCTGTTTATACAGCAGCATTAGGTACAGTCAGTATTGCTGAAAATACTCCTTTATCATTTCAGTATGCTGGTACAGACGCTGATGGTCAGACATTAGCTTATAGTATTGCTACTGTTGTTGTTTCTGGTATCGGCACTACTACAACTGATACACCAAAGATTAGCGCTGCCGGTCTGTTAACATGGACACCTGCTTTCGGTGATGCCGGAAAACAGATACTTTTAACAATCAGAGTATCAGATGGTATTGGTTCTGTAGATACAGTTGGTAGAATTAATGTTACTAAGACGAACAGAGTTCCGGTATTCACATCAAAAGTTAATACTGCTACAGTTGAAATGGGATCGCAATATGCGTTTACATTTGCAGCGACAGACCCTGATTCTAATGCTTTAACATTTAGCGTTACCGGTGATGATACTACAGCTAAAATTAATCCGGCTACAGGTGTATTTGCCTGGACTCCTGCTTATAAGAAAGCCGGTGCGGATTATAATTTTGTTGTGAAAGTTGCTGATAACGGTACCCCTGCTTTGTCAGATTCAGTAAACCTTAAAATTACAGTAACTTATTTAAATGCAACTCCGGTATGGACAGCTACATTAACAGCGGATACAGTTGTAGTTGGTGATACATTAAAATTCAAATATGTTGCTACAGATGTTAACGGAGATGTTTTAACATACGGTTTATTGAATGAGCCTCTTGGTGCTTCAATTAATCCGGCAACAGGTGAATTTACATGGATCCCACAGGCTACACAAACGGCTATTTATGTAATCAAAGCTACAGTTACGGATGGTGTAATAGCTAAGCCTCTTGTTACAAACAAAGAAGTATTAGTAAAAGTTGTTGTAACTACAATTTCCGGTAAAGTTACGTATGACGGAACAGCAGTTCCGGTTCAGGGTGTAACAGTTACATATACACCAGCAGGCGGTACGGCTTTAACGTCTACTACAAATGCTTCGGGTCTATATTCTATTTCAAACGTTTCAGGTGGTAAATATTCAATATCAGCAGGTAAAACAACAGGATGGGGTGGCGTTAACGCTACTGATGCTTTGTTGGCTGCTTTATATGCTGCAAACCCAACTGCTAATCCATTAACTGTTGCTCAGAAGTTAGCTGCTGATGTAACTATCAACGGGCTTGTTAATGCAACAGACGCTTTATTAATAGTACAGAAGTTTGTTGATAATACAGTTAAATTTGCTGCCACAGACTGGTTATTTGTTTCAGACAATGCAACATTAACAGTTGGTTCACAAGCTATTGTAAATAACTTCTCAGCTATAGCGGCAGGTGATGTTAACCGTTCGTTAGCTAACGGAACAATTGCAAAAGAATCATTCTCAGTAAGTAACGGTCAGGCTCTTAAAGTAGCTCCTAAGTCAGCTTTCACAGTTCCTGTAACAGCTGCTGAAGATGTTAAATTAGGTGCGGTATCATTACAGTTCTCTTATCCATCAGATTTAGTAAAATTTGAAGGAGTAAGTGGCGTTGACGGACTGGTTGCAAAAGATGTTAATGGCACAGTTACAATTGCATGGTTCAACGCTTCAAAAGCAATGAACTTAAAAGCTGGTGATGCTATTGTCAGCTTGAAATTTGTGGCTAATGAAAAATTTGCTACGGGTCAGAACTTCACAGTTGAAGTATCTAACACAAGCGAATTTGCAGATGTAAATGGAAATGCTCTGAAGGTTGGTATTCAGGTATCTAACGTAGAAGTTAGCGTTCCTGCAGTATTTGCAGTTAATCAGAACTATCCAAATCCATTCAATCCGACTACTACAATTTCTTATGATTTACCAGCAGATGGAAAAGTTACTCTGGCTGTATATAATTCAATAGGCGAACAGGTTGCGACATTAGTTAATGGCGTTCAGACAGCTGGTTCTTATAAAACTAACTGGAATGCTTCTAACATGACAAGCGGTGTTTATTTCTATAGAATTACAGTAGAAGGACAGAAATCATTTTCTGTAACACATAAGATGATCCTGATGAAGTAATTCATTTCTTTCAGACTTGCGCCCAAAGGCGCAAGTCTGATGATTTGTTTCCTAATAAAATAATCTTATTTAAAGAAAAGGAATAATTCTATGATAATGAAAAAGATAATAATGAAAAAAATGATAATGCTTTTGAGCATTATTCTTTTATCTTATGCTACTGTAAATTATGGACAAACGATTAGTATCCCTGATACTGTCGTTGCAGCCGGTACAACAATTAATCTTCCTGTTAAGGCTTCTGCTCTGACAAGTATCGGAGCTTTAACTCTAAAGTTTAATTATAATACAACAGCCCTTACTTATAAGGGATTTGTTAAAGCTGATGTAAATGTTGACCCTAATTTAGTAAGCGAAGCTTCGGCAGGAGTTATTAACCTTGCGTGGTACAACACTACGCCGGTTACTATTTCTAATGGAGTAATTGGTTATTTAACTTTCACACTAAAATCAGGTTCAGGTGTGGTTAGTTTTGACAAACCGGCATGTGAAATAACTGCAATTCCTTTTGCTAATGTTATTCCCACATTTAAAGACGGGAGCATTAGTGAATCTGTTGTTGAGCCTGTGATTGTCGGACTATCAGTTATCAGCGCAAGAGGAAATGTTAACGGTACTGTTAATGCTTCTTTAAATGTCGCAGGCATTGATAGTATTGGTTCTATGTCTTTGAAATTAAACTACGATGCAAATGTATTAAGTTTTAAAGAGATAAAGAATTTCGTTGGTGATGCTGCTTCATTGCTGGCAGGGGAGAAGAATGGTGTTTTAACCGTTGGTTATTCTTCAACTGCTCCTATATTAATAAAGAACGGAAAGCTTTTAGATTTTGTTTTTACTTATAAAGGAGACTCTTCTGATATAACTTTTGATAATACATCTGAAGTTACAAATGGTAAAGCTGTTCCTTTAAAAATTAATTTTACAAAAGGCACTATTACTGCAAATCAGAAACCTGTGCTTGATAAAGTAAGCGATATTACTGTAAAAGAAAACGAAAAAGTCTCTTTCGTAATTTCCGCTAAGGATGCTGAGAACGATCCTTTAACTTTTACAGCTTCTAATTTACCTAAGAATGCAGCATTTAATGCTGCAACCAGGGTATTTGACTGGGCTACGGCATCCGGTGATTCAGGTAAATATGCAATAAAGTTTTTTGTTTCAGATTCTCTTGGCTCTTTGGACAGTACGGTAGTTAATATTACAGTAACTTATGTTAACAGATCTCCGGTATTCATAAATAAAGTCAATGCTGATACAGTTGTAATGGGTTCGCCTTATACATTTGCGTTTACAGCAACAGACCCTGATTCTAATGCTTTAACGTTTAGCGTTACCGGTGATGATACTACGGCTAAAATTAATCCGGCTACAGGTGTATTCACCTGGACTCCTGCTTATAAAAAAGCTGGTGCGGATTATAACTTTGCTGTAAAAGTTACTGATAATGGTGTTCCTGCTAAATCAGCTACTGAAAATCTTAAGATTACGGTAACTTATTTAAATGTAGCTCCGGTATGGACAGCTACATTAACAGCTGATACAGTTGTAGTTGGTGATACATTGAAATTCAGGTATGTTGCTACAGATGTTAACGGTGATTCTTTAAAGTATGGTTTATTGAATGCTCCGCTTGGTGCTTCAATTGATTCAGTAACAGGTGCATTTACATGGATTCCACAGACTCAACAAACAGACAGCTATGTAATCGAAGCTACAGTTACAGATGGTATAATAGCTAAGCCGATTGTTACAAGCAAAAAAGTATTAGTTGTAAAAATAATTACTGCTGTTGAAAAGAGTAATAAATTACCAACTGTTTATAAGCTTGAACAGAATTATCCAAATCCATTCAACCCGACAACAAAGATTAATTACTCTGTTCCTCAGGAATCAAAAGTTGTATTGAAAGTATATAACCTTTTAGGTTCTGAAGTAGCTGTATTAGTCAATGAAACTAAGGCTTCCGGATCATATTCTGTTGATTTCAAAGCTTCTAATCTTACTTCAGGATTATATATCTATAGGATTGAAGCTGGTAACTACGTATCAGTAAAGAAAATGACATTACTTAAGTAATTTGTTTCCCTGATTCATGAAAGAGTCCCGATTTATCGGGACTCTTTTGTTTTAAAAGTAACTATTATTATAAATTTGTGAAATGACGCTGATAAATAATGATAAATGGGAAATATTACAGAATTATTATTATTTTAGATAATCATAAATTGAACAATTAATTATATTTATAGCCAATGGAAACTAAAGAAAAACCAACTTACAATCAGGCGGAAGTAAATGCCGCGAATATAGAAGCGGAAATAGCTAAGCTAAAAGAAAATTACTGGAATGATATTTCGAAAAGAAATTCCAATGATTTTTGGGAACATGCTCATTTTGTTGTAAATATGTTCAAAATTTTAAGACCAATACTTCCTGAAGACAGGGACAGATTATGGCAGGAATTTGAAGAATTAAGATATCAGTCGAAACAATATGGACAGCTTTACTGGGAAAAAAGAAGAAGTGAATCAACTCAAAAACGTACTGAAATAGAAACTGTTATTCAAAACCTTCATAATAATCTTATAGAGATTAAAGATGCCGGAGAACTTAATACAATTAAAAATAATCTTAATAAAATTATTGATATGATTAAGTCCGTCTCGACATTGATGATAGATGGTCTGTCTGTAAAAGACCCTGCAGACGGGAATAATGACTGTATGCTGCGGTCAGATAAAGATTATTGCTGGAAGCTTTGGCGTAAAATTAATGATGAATACCGTGAGAAGAAATCTTTATTTGATGAGAGCAGTTTCCTTGAATTAAAAAGTACAGCTCTTGAAATATTAAAACAAGCCGAGAGTTCTAATCCTCACAAAGCGTTAAATGCGTTAAAAGTGTTGCAGAGTAATCAGGATATTTATAAGCTTGGTAAAACATACAGAGAAGAGTTAAAGTTAATACTGAATGAGTCCTTTGATAAGGCGATTAAAAGAATTAAACAGATTAATGAAGAAAATAAAAAGCGCCATCTGGACTGGGTTAATAAAATACAAAGTAATCTTTCAAGATGGAACGAACTGAAAATTAAGAATGAAGGAATAATCAGCAGTCTTGAGGCACAGATAACAAAACTGGAAGAAGATATTGTGAATTCCCAGACACCTGAATATAGTAAAAAGGTTCAGGTATGGATTGAAGAAAAAACGATTAAAATTTCTGATATAAAGAAAACAAATCATAATCTGGATGAAAAAATTGACTCGGCTATGAAATCTCTTGGAACATGAAAATATTAAAATGCGGAGTGCTGATTAAGATGACCTCCGCATTTTATTAATTTCTATCTGTTTTTCTCTTTAATTAATCTTCTATAAAACTTATCAACAGAGTTGTAATTTTCCCGTCATTTATGCGTAAAGTGAGTATTTTTTGAATTTAGAGCCGAATTATGTTATATTTGCGTACTGAAAATAATAATACTCTCTATGACATTACTTAAAAGCTTAAATTTCAAACAGAAGCAGGCAGTTGAATTCCTTGAAGGTCCGCAGTTAATTGTTGCCGGAGCCGGTTCAGGTAAAACGCGAGTGCTTACTGTAAAAATTGCGCATTTAATTGAAAATGGCTACGACCCTTCCTCTATATTATCCCTTACTTTTACAAATAAGGCGGCAAATGAGATGAAGCAGAGGGTAAAAGATTTAATTGGCTCAGGTGCTGATTATATCTGGATGGGTACATTCCATTCTATTTTTGCCAAGATTCTCCGCATTGAAGCTGATAAGATTGGTTATGGAAGTAATTTTTCTATCTATGATGCTGAGGATTCAGTAGCTTTGGTTAATTCTATTATTGCTGAATTTAACATAAATCTTGAATCTATTACTGCAAACTCAATCCATCATAAAATAAGTTTTCTGAAAAATCAGATGATCTATCCCGCCGAGTATCACAATAATATTGCATCTGATTTTATGGAGAGGAAAGCAGCAGAGGTTTACGTTGAATATAATAAACGCCTCCTTGAAAATAATTCAATGGATTTTGATGATCTGCTCTTAAAACCAATTGAATTATTTTTAGATAAGGAAAAGACGCTTCAGAAATATAAAAAGAAGTTTAGTTACATTTTAGTTGATGAATATCAGGATACTAATAAAGCTCAGTACGAACTTCTAAAACTATTAGTCAGTACAAAACAAAATATTTGTGTTGTTGGCGATGATGCTCAGAGTATTTATGGCTGGAGAGGTGCTGATCTTCGTAACATGCTCGAATTTGAAAAGGATTTTACAAATGCTCAGGTTTTCAGACTTGAGCAGAATTACCGCTCAACTAAGACTATTCTTGCCGCTGCTGATTCAATTATTAAGAATAACAAGGAACAGCTTGTTAAAAAACTCTGGACAGAAAACGGCGAAGGTGAATCCATTACGCTTGCGCGCTGTTCGGATGAAAAGGATGAAGCTTTTCAGATTACTAAACTTATTAAAGAGCAAATTGTTGTAAAGAAACTTTTCTACAAAGATATTGCAATACTATACAGGATTAATTCACAATCGCGCACACTGGAAGAAGCCCTCAGACGCGAAAGAATACCATACAAAATTGTAGGCGGTCTTGAATTTTACAAACGAAAGGAAGTTAAGGATGTTATCGCTTATCTCAGGGTTCTTTCTAACCAGAATGATGAGGAAAGTTTACTTAGAATAATGAACTTTCCGCATAGAGGTATAGGCAATACTTCAATTACGCGCATGATTGCTTTTGCCCGCAAGCTTAACTTAACTCTTTTTGATACAATGGGCAGAATTTTTGAAGTAATCGAGGTGAAAGAACGTATTCAGAAGAATGTAAAGGCTTTTAAGATATTACTCGATAAGTATATCGGTCTCAAAAGCCAGCTTTCAATCGGAGAATTGCTCTCAGCTCTTATTGATGAGCTTGGTATTATGAGAATTTATAAGGAAGAGAATACTCAGGAATCGATTGCGCGTTATGACAATATTCAGGAATTGCTAAATTCAGTTCATTATTTTGCGAAAATAGTTCCGAACTCTACGATTGAATCTTATCTTGCCGAGGTTTCGCTTATAGCTGGTGTTGACCAGATGGATGATGAGAATAATTCTATTACTCTTATGACAATCCATAGCTCAAAGGGTCTCGAATTTCCATGTGTATTTATTTCAGGACTCGAAGAAGATATATTCCCGCTGGCTCAAAAATTTAATTCTGATGCGAAGATTGAAGAAGAAAGAAGGCTTTTCTATGTTGCTCTTACAAGAGCACAAAAGAAGGTTTTCCTTACATACGCCCGTTCGCGGTATCGCTTTGGCGAAGTGGCTTATCAAAGTAAATCGCGTTTTATCGATGAACTTGATCCTGCGACATACTCCGAGCTTAACGGCTCTTCAAACCGCAAGACTGGCAACAGGCGGACAAAAAAAGATTATTATGAGGAAGACTTCTATCAGGAAAGCTTCGATGACTTTAACCAGGAACATAAAAATCTGCGACTCGGAAGCAAGGTTCAGCATGAAACCTTTGGTGTTGGCAAAGTACAGTTAATTAATGGACATGGTGATATGAAACGTGTAACTGTTCATTTTGATGAATTTGGAACCAAGCAGCTTCTTGTTAAATTTGCTAAACTGAGAATTCTCTGATTCTTTTTTCATATTAAAATGAACTGATAATCAGACAGGCTTTTTAAAATAAAATATATATAAATAGGAGAATTAAAATGAAAATTGGTGTATTAACCGGCGGTGGAGATTGTCCTGGATTAAATCCGGTAATCCGCGCTGTTGTAAGGAAAGCGATTCAGAATGGTCATACGGTTGTCGGGTTTACTGAAGGCTGGAAAGGTTTATTGGAGAATAAGTATATTCTGCTTGATATCGATGCAGTTTCAGGTATCCTGAACAGAGGCGGTACAATCTTAAAATCATCACGTACTAATGTTTATAAAGTACCTGATGGCGAAGCTACTGTAATTAATAATCTGAAAGAGAGCGGTATTGATGCACTAATTGCTATTGGAGGCGAGGACACACTCGGTGTTGCGACTAAATTATATAAGGCTGGTGTTAATGTTGTTGGTGTTCCAAAGACGATTGATAATGATTTAAGCGCGACAGATTATACATTTGGTTTTGATACAGCGGTTAATATCGCAATGGAAGCTATCGACAGATTACATACAACGGCAGAGTCACACAACCGCGTTCTGGTTTGTGAAGTTATGGGCCGCCACGCAGGCTGGATTGCTCTTCATTCCGGCATGGCTGGCGGTGCTGATGTTATTTTAATTCCTGAACAGCCTTTTAAAATGGAAGAAGTCTGCAATGTCTTAAGAAAAAGACATGACAGAGGCAAATCATTCTCAATCGTTGTTGTTGCCGAAGGTGCTAAGTGGGATGAAGCCGATCAGGCAAAAGACGGAATGGTTCTTCAGGATAAGGAACTTGATTCATTTGGTCATGTAAGACTTGGCGGAATAGGCAACCTTGTAGCAGGCGAAATAGAAAAGCGTACAGGTTTTGAAACCAGGGCTACTATTTTAGGGCATATACAGAGAGGCGGTTCACCAACAGCTTTCGACCGTGTACTTGGTACCCGTTTCGGTATCTTTGCCGCTGAACTTATTGAAAAGAAAGATTTTGGTAAGATGGCTTCTCTTAAAGGAACTGAGATTGTCGCTGTTCCGCTTGAAGATGCAACCGGCGAACTAAAGACTGTTAACCCTGAACTTCTTCAGGTTGCCGCAACTTTCTTTGGCTAATATTTTCTGATACTATAAATTACTAAGCCGCTCTCTTTTTCATAAAGAAGCGGCTTCTTTGTTTTTACTAATTAACGTAAAGAAATATATTCCTAAGTTTTTTCGTTATAGCTGGTTCTCATTTTAAGCGAGGCGTTGTGGATTCTAAAAAACGAAATTTAACTCAAAAAGTAACTTGTTCTGTATTCATTCAGACATTTAGTGAAAATGAAAGAATGGTTAATAGTTTCATATAATGCTATTTGGAAAAATTTAACATTTACTTTGATTATTAACGCGGTTCTTTGTAATATAAAGCATCAAAAATAGAAAATTTATCTAATGAAAATTAAAATATTCTCGCTTTGTATTATTCTTTTTACTGCAATGTCAATCAATGCAACTAATCTAAATCTGGCGCTTGCTTCTGAGGATACACTTTACAAGTCAAATCTAAATTATAAGATACTGACAGGGATGTATGATATTTACAGGACTACCGATGTTGAGATAGTTATGCTGGGAAATTCTATTACTCATGGTGTCAACTGGGCTGAACTGCTTAACAGGCACGATATCGTGGAGCGCGGTATTCCGAGCGATAATCTTAGCGGATATCTTCAGCGAATGAATTATATTTATAAGCTGCATCCCAGACTCTGTTATGTCATGGGGGGCATTAATGATATTTACTCCGGCATTATTCCGTTAGATGAAATATATAAGAATTACAAGAAGGTAATCGAAGGTCTTAAGTTAAATAAAATTATTCCGGTTATTCAGTCAACGCTTTATGTCTCAAATAAATATCCGTATGCTTTAGAGAAAAATCAGGAGGTCGAAAAGCTAAATGATATGCTTAAAAAATATGCCATAGAGAACAAGATTGAATTTATAGATTTAAATGCGGAACTTTCATTTAATAAATTTCTGAAAAATTATCTTACTTATGACGGTCTGCATTTAAACGGCGAAGCTTACAGTAAATGGCGTCTGCTTTTGGATAAATCAATTAAGAAATACGGACTTTAAATAAATAAAGCGATTTGGTCAAAATGGAAGAAAAAAATAAAAAAGCAGAGCCGTTGCTAATTGTTCTGATTACAATTGTAATCCTAATACTTCTCTCCTTTGTACCGGAGAAAGCAAAAGTTGGTACATTTGCAGTTAAACCAGTCGAGCTTTTTAGCGATATAAAAGCTGAATAGTTACTTAGATTTGAAAATAAATAACACTTACTTCAGGCAGTCATACATAAGATGAATACAAATGAAAATTGTGTAACATTATGGCAGAAATGGAACAGTCATGCCATAAATACTCCCGAAAAGGATGCGGTAATTCACTGGATAACCGGTGAAGAGCCAGGTCGCTGGACTTTTAAATCAATAATTGAACAGGCGGAGCATTTTGCTTCATTTCTTCTCGATGCGGGAATAAAAAAGGATGAAGTCTGTGCTATTATTATACGCCACAACTATTATTTATATCCGATTTATATGGCGGTTGAATCAATCGGTGCAATTCCGGCTATACTTGCTTATCCTAATTCAAGACTGCATCCGGATAAATTCAGGCAGGGTATTGAAGGTATGTCCCAGCGTTCCGGGCTTGATTATATATTAACAGAACGCGAAATTGATCCGCTTATCAGTCCTCTGATTCATTCCCACAATAGTACAATTAAAGCTGTGCATTATCCGCATGAGTGGCTGAATAGTCCGAAGCCGATTGAAAATATTAAGGAAAAGATTTCAGAAATACAGGCGGAGCTTAGTTCAAACGATGCCGCATTGCTCCAGCATTCATCGGGAACAACGGGGCTTCAGAAGCCTGTGCTGTTATCACATAAAGCTGTGCTTGAACATATTGAGAATTATTCTAAAGCAATTGAACTGAAGCCGGATGATAAAATTATCAGCTGGTTGCCGTTATATCATGATATGGGATTAATTGCTGCCTTTCATCTTCCGCTTGCAAGCGGAATTACAACACTTCAGATTGACCCGTTCGAATGGGTAATGGCTCCGGCGATTCTGCTTGATGCTGTTTCAAAGGAGAAGGGAACATTAACATGGCTGCCTAATTTTGCCTATAATGTGCTTGCGGATAAAATTCATGAAGATGAACTTGAAGATGTTTCGCTTGATTCATTAAGACTAATTATTAATTGCAGCGAGCCGGTAAGAAGCGAAAGCCACGACAGATTTTATTCAAGATTTTCCTCTTACGGAATTAAGAGAGAAGCTCTTTCTACATGTTATGCAATGGCGGAAACTACATACGCAGTATCACAGTCCAAGCCGGGCAGTCCTGTTGTTAATCTCTCAATAAACCGGCTTGAATTTTCCAAGGGAAGAATTGAAATTAGCGATAATGATTCTGCCTCAAAAACTTATGTATCATCGGGTGCGCCGATTGATGGTTGCCAGGTGCGTATTTTTAATGATTTTGGTTTTGAGCTTGATGAAGGGAATGTAGGTGAAATTGTAATCCGCTCTGTTTCAATGTTCGATGGTTATCGCAATTATCCTGAAAAAACAGCCGAAGTCTTAAAGTCAGGCTGGTATTTTAGCGGAGATTATGGTTTTCTCTATGAAGGTAATCTTTATGTAATTGGCAGGAAGAAGGATATAATTATTGTTGCCGGAAATAATCTTTATCCGGAGGATATCGAGGATGTTGTAGCTCAGGTGCCGGGCATAATTCCGGGAAGAGTTGTTGCTTTTGGCGAAGAAGATATGTCACTTGGAAGCGAGCAGGTAAGTATAATAGCTGAAACTGCTGTTTCAGTTGAACGGGAATTAAAAACTCTTAAAATGGAAATCATTAAAGCCGCCATGCAGATAGATGTGAGCATAAGAAAAGTTTATCTGGCTCCGGCGCGCTGGTTAATAAAGAGTTCTGCCGGTAAGCCGAGCCGGAAGGCAAATAAAGAAAGAATTATTTCAGGCGAAACAGAAAATATATGGAGTTAATATGATATCAGAAAGATTAAAGAAAACAATTTTAGAAACACTCGAAATAGACAACTTCGATATTCAGCCTGAGTCAACGGCCGACCAGGTGCCGGGCTGGGATTCATTAAGTCATATCAACGTAATACTTGCTATCGAAAAGGAATTTAATGTGCGGTTCAAAGGCGTTGAAGTTATGAAGTTAAAGAATATCGGAGACCTTCAGAATCTGGTAGATCTAAAATTATCAAATTAAAAAGGCAGGCTGTTGCTTTGCTGTTTCGGAAATATTAAACTCTGATAAAAGATGTTTTCAAATATAGATGTAAGTAAATTCGTGGATTTGTTCAGGTTTGACCCGACAGACCCGCTTCTATTTAATTCCAGTTTATTTCTCTTTTTATTTTTTGTATTGCTGGCGGTTTATCTGCTGATTTCAAAAAATAAAATTGCGAGAATATATCTGCTGACTGGCTTTTCTCTCTTCTTTTATTACAAGGCATCGGGATTTTACTGCGTACTGCTTATAGGAAGCGCTATTGTCAATTACTTCGCAGGGAAATATTTTTTCAGGTTTGACGGACTCTTAAAAAAGAAACTGGTTCTTTACGTCGCTATATTCTTTAATATCGGAGTACTGGTTTATTTTAAGTACACGAATTTCTTTATACAGATAGTAAATGATGTAAAGCTTTCGCAGTTGAACGCACTTGATATATTCCTGCCTGTCGGGATTTCATTCTATACATTTAAAGCCTTAAGCTATATTCTCGATATTTACCTCGAAAGGATTGAGCCTGAAAATAATTTTATGAACTTCCTTCTATACATTTCCTTCTTCCCGAATATTCTTGCAGGACCAATTGACAGGGCATCAGGATTTCTTCCGCAACTTAAGGAAGAACTGTTTATCAGCGATAATTATATAGCTAAAGGCATACTGCTGATTATTTCAGGATTGTTTAAGAAGGCGATAATCGCGGATTACATCAGTACCAACTTTGTCGATAGAATATTTGATATGCCCACAAGATTTACGGGCATCGAAAATCTGCTTGGTGTTTATGGTTATTCCTTACAGATTTACTGCGATTTCTCCGGCTACTCCGATATGGCAACAGGCATTGCGCTGCTTCTGGGCTTTAAGCTGATGGATAACTTTGATTCGCCCTATCAGGCTTCAAGCGTAGCGGAGTTTTGGAGACGCTGGCATATATCGCTTTCTTCATGGCTGCTGGATTATGTCTTTAAGCCTCTTCAGATGAAGTTCAGAAATCTCAGCATCTTTGGCAATGCGCTTGCTTTATTTATTACATTTGTATTGTGCGGATTATGGCATGGAGCAAGCTGGCTGTTCTTACTTTGGGGAGCGCTGCATGGAATGTTTATGGCTGTATCATTATTTACAAAGAAACCGAAAAATAATATTTATGGAAAGCTCGGCTTAAAGAACTCAAAGGCATTAAAGTATTTCCAGACGTTTATAACATTTAACCTGGTGGCGTTCGCGTGGATATTCTTCCGCGCGAGTTCCTTTGCAAACGCGATGGAAGTAATAAATCAGATAGTCAACTTTTTCCATGCGCCTGTTATTATGCAGTTTGTTCCGGGCTATCCGCTTGTCAGCTTTCTGTTAGCTGTTGGTTTCATTCTTCACTTCCTGCCTAAGTCAGTCGGGTTAAAATTTGAAGAGTATCTGACAAAGACGCCACTGATTGGCAAGGCTGTATTGCTTGCTTTAGTTATCTGGATTGTAATTCAAATCAGGTCTGCTGAGATTCAGCCCTTTATTTATTTTCAGTTTTGAGTGGGCGGGAAAAATGAAAAATGAAATTATCCTTTTTTTTACGCCTGAATTAAGACATATTTTTACAGCAACTGCTAACTCCACACTCTGCAACATCGGATAAATCCGGCATTGGTGTTACTAAAATATAATGTTTTTCTGTCTAAAAACTTAGGAAGAAAGTAATTTTCTTAACCATGTTCGATTATGATAATGATTAAGATTAAAAAGTTATGTATCATACGAGCAAAATATTTCCCTTTAATTATTCGACTCATAACCTTGCCAATGGGCTGAAGGTTATTCTTGTCCCAATGAAAAATCAAGGACTTGTTTCCTACTACACTGTTGTCCGTACAGGCAGTCGCGATGAATGGGAGCCAGGTAAGTCAGGATTTGCCCATTTTTTCGAGCATATAATGTTTCGTGGCACAGAAAAATACTCTTCGGCGCTCTATGACAAGATTATTACCTCAATTGGCGCTAATGCCAATGCCTATACATCCGATGATCTTACAGTTTTTCATCTTAGTTTTGCAGGCGAAGACCTTGAAAAGGTGATAGAACTCGAAAGCGACCGTTTTCAAAACCTTAAATACAATCTGCAGGAATTTCAGACCGAAGCGGGAGCTATTTTGGGCGAGTATCTTCAGGGGCGTTCCAATCCCTGGTCGCTGGCTTTCGAGAAACTCCATAAATTGGCTTTTGACGAACATCCATACAAGCATACAACAATCGGATTCGAAGAAGATATCCGGGAAATGCCGAATCTCTATGAATTCAGCCTTCATTTTTTTGAAAAACATTACAGACCTGAAAACTCAGTCATTGTTATCTGTGGCGATTTTCAGCCTCAGGAGGCAATTAATTATGTAATGAAATACTATTCGGACTGGCGTACCGGTCATGTTCCGCCAGTAATAAACCCTGAGCCGGAGCAGCTTACCGGGCGTGAAGCCGAAATAATCTATCATGGCAAGACAATGCCACTCTTACTGCTTGGCTACAAAAGCGATGCCTTTAACATAAACAATAAAAATATGACAGCCTCGGTTCTGCTTGCCGAACTAGCCTTTGGTTCAACGAGTGAAATATATAAGAAACTCATTCTGCGGGAACAGAAAGTTCAGCTTCTGAGAGCCGATTTCGGATTCAGCCGCGACCCGAAGCTTTTTTATATAAACTCAATGGTCAATAACCCGTTTCTGATGAATTATGTCCGTAATGAGATTTTTGCGATAATCGCATATTACCAAAACTGCCTGGTTGATAACGCAAGGCTTGAAAATCTGAAACGCAGGGAAAGATATACGTTTCTGATGAACATGAATACGGCTGAAAATGTAGCGTCTTTTCTTGCTCAATTCATTGCGCTGACAGGCGGCATCGAAGTTATCGATGAATTGTACTGTAAACTTCAGGATATTACTCCGCAGGATATAATGGAGGCGGCAAATTATTACTTCGCACCTGAAAAGAGAAATATCGTTTACTTAAATGAGAAGATATAGATGGCGCTGGCGGTAAGTTTTAACCCGTGCTTTTTGAGGAATGGCTGACCGTACGGGCTGGAATTCCAAGATTAGGCTGTTTAGGTATGCGGGAATGTCATTTCTTTCGTTTTTAATGTGTTTTTAGACTTTTTGCCAGAATTTATTTCACTTTTATACCTACAAATATAACTTTTATAGGTACAAAAGTTATATTTGTAGGTGCGAAAGTAACATTTATAGGTATAAAAGCAATATCTATAGGAACAAACGCTATATCTATACCAATAAAAGTAATATCTGAATATTTCAAAGCAGTTCTGTCGGGATAAAATGGTTTGTTTTAAGTCCGCTAAAGTTCTTTTTGGGATGAAACATCTGAGTTATAATTTATCTGATTAAATGACTGACTATGATTTAGAGTTCAAGACATTAGAGCCTTCTTTTAATTATAATCAGTTATTTATTTCGTAATATAAGAATCATATAAATCCAAAGATCATACGCATTATAATTTAGACATTTTTTCGCAAGATGAGTGAGTGAAACAGTTATTTTAGTAAATGATAATAAAGAAAGAAAAAAATAATCCCGTATTACTACCGGTACCCGAAGACCAGACGATTTCACTAAAAATATGGTTCAGGGCGGGTTCGCAGAATGATCCTCAGGGAAAAGAGGGGCTGGCATACATTACTGCGCAGCTTCTATCGCGGGGAGCTTCTGTTTATAATAGCTATGAGCAGATTTTAGAAAGACTTTTTCCGCTTGCTACAGGCTGTCAGGCAGTAACATCCGCTGAAATGACTGTTTATTCAGGGCGCGTGCATTATGATAACCTGAATTATTATTACCCTCTGTTCATTGAGGGATTGATTCGTCCGGCTTTCCTCGTGTCCGACCTGAACAGAATAAAGGAAGAGATGCTTAATTATCTTAACACAACTCTAAAGTATGCGAATGACGAGCAACTGTGCAAGGCGGCTTTGCAAAATTATATTTTTGAAGGAACATCCTACGGTCATATTACTGAAGGTTCGATTTCTTCAGTAAAAAGTATCACAGTTGAAGATGTTGTCGCCTTTTATACCCGTTATTTTAACAGCAGTAATTATGTTATCGGACTTGGCGGAGGCTATCCTAAGGAATTATTGCCTCAGCTTATAGCAGATCTTAATGCATTACCCGAAGGCAGACCGTTTTATCCTTACGATATACGCCCAAATTTGTTTAATGGTTTAAATATAAAATTGATTGAGAAAGAGACCGATGTAACTGCAATCTCTTTGGGATATCCGATAAATCTTTTGCGCGGTTCGCGGGAATGGTATGCGCTTGCCGTGGCTAATTCATATTTTGGGGAGCACCGTAATTCTGCATCGCATCTTTATCAGATAATCAGGGAATCCCGCGGACTCAGCTATGGGGCTTATAGTTATATCGAGTATTTCCCGGAAGGGGAGCAGAGGCAGTTACCGCCTGTTAACATAGCGCGTACTTATCAAAATTTTGAAGTATGGGTACGCCCTGTTCCCAATGATGCGGCTCATTTTGTTTTAAGAACTGTAGTGCTTGAATTGGAGAAGCTGGCGGCAAACGGTTTGACGGAAGAAAATTTTGAACTTGCACGGCAGTTTTTGAAAAAATATATACTCCATTTTGCTCAGGATACAGAAACGCGACTTGGCTACGCGATTGACGACCAGTTTTATAGTATAAAGGGGAGTCATCTTGAGATTTTTAGGAATATTCTTGATAAACTTACACTCAAAGAGGTCAATAATGCCGTTAAGAGGCATCTGCAGTTTAAGAATATGAAAGTTGTGATGGTAACACAGGGTGCCAGGGAGCTTAGGCAAAGACTGATTGCTGATGAGCCGTCTCCCATCAGGTATGCATCTTTAAAGGATGTTCAAATTTATAATGAGGACAGGCATATTGAGAACTATCCGCTAAATATTGAACCGGAAAAAGTAGATGTACTGAATGTGAACAGACTTTTTGAATAGAATTTGTTTATTATAATCCTCCAGCCGAATGATTTTATTGAAATTAACAGGCAATAAACGGTTTTATTAAGCGCGAATAAACGTATATTGTACAATAAATAATGCAGGATTCTAAAATCTGAAGGTTAAAAACTCAAAGCGGAGAGCCGCATTCCTCCATTTGAAAACTAAAAGAAGATGAGACAAAATAAAAAATACATTCCACAACTGATATTACTATTGATAGTATCTTCAATGCAGCTTTTACAAGCGCAACAGGTATATATCAGATTAAATCAGGTAGGATTTCTTCCTGGCGACCTGAAAACTGCGGTTATTATGTCTGGTCAGAAACTTACAGGGAAGAAGTATCATGTGTTTGAAACGAAAGACAACATGCAGGTTTTTTCCGGGCAGATAAATGGAAGCCTGAAAGCCGAAACTAACTTTAAATATAATTACCGGATTGATTTTTCTGAGCTGAAAAATGGGGGCAGGTATTATCTCGAAGTTGAGGGCAGTAAGTCCTTAAGCTTTCTTATTGGTACTAATATTTATAACAGGGTAGTTGATTCGCTCATGTTGTTCTTTAAGGTTCAGCGATGCGGATATACGAACCCGTTGCTGCATCCGGTTTGTCATCCCAATGATGCTACAGGCATTACCGCGGATGGGAAATTCGAAGCCGGTCCTACGGATTTAACAGGTGGCTGGCATGACGCGGGAGATTATATTAAATTCCTGAATACCGCCGTCTATGCAACCTATACCATGCTCTTTGCTTACGACTTTGACCCGGTTAAGTTTGGCTATGATAATGATAATAATGGTACCCCGGATATTCTTGAAGAAGCCAAGACCGGTCTGGACTGGCTAATAAGATTAAACTACGCGAATAATAAGCTTGTTACGCAGGTACAGGATATGCGGGACCATAATCAGGGCTGGCGCAAGCCGGAATTAGATAAGCTTTCATCTGACAGACCGGCTTATTCAGGTATGGGGAAGAATATAATCGGTATTTATTCAGCCACGCTGGCGCTGGCAGGCAAAATATGGAAAGAAAAACTTCATTATAATGATTTTGCTAATAAATGTCTGTCGAGGGCGAAGTCGTTCTATGCTGTCAGAAATAATGTTCCCGATATTGATAAGAGTCAGAGCGGTATGTATCAGGATTCGAGATATTTTGGAAAACTTGCACTAGGCGCGATTGAGCTTTATAATGTTACAAATCAGAAAGAATATCTTTCTGATGCAATTGAACTCGCCGACAAGGCAAAATCAGACTTTTGGTGGAGCTGGGGGGATATTAACAGTTACGTACATTACCGTCTTGCTAAAGTTGAGCCG
>Ga0194060_10000262_pt1 | contig 37677 bp, 26 predicted proteins | sample SepL225m_MetaG_FD_163427 | JGI IMG/M metagenome (GOLD analysis project Ga0194060, IMG submission 163427) | Anoxic zone freshwater microbial communities from boreal shield lake in IISD Experimental Lakes Area, Ontario, Canada - Sep2016-L222-5m | ecosystem: Environmental > Aquatic > Freshwater >...
CACCGGCGACTGTGCCGTCAGGTCCGGTAATTGGGACCGCGGCGGTGGAAACCCATCGGTTGAGGATGAGACCCATGCGCGGGACGCCCGTGGCAAAGGGCTTTCCCGCCATTACGGCCTGGAACCATTCGCGGTCCGAAACCCTGAGAGTATGCGGCCCACCCGGCGGCGCCTTTGCGCCGCAGATTATCCACCCCGCGCGGTCGATCACGTTGACGTTGGCGTACTCCGGATTGATTGCAATTAGATCCGCCAAACCTGAATCGCAATGAGATGGATCCATGCGCCGCACGTCCGGGCGCGCAGCAATCAGCCGCAGGCCGTGCTCGGTCTTGGTCAGGAATTTTTCCACGTCGATGGAGACGCGCGCCGCCTGGCGCCGCACGAAGCCTTCGGCACTGCCGCGGGCGCCTTGGTATCCGAAGTAGGCAAGCAGGCCGATCAGCGCCACGAACGGCAGCGCGGTGATCAGGGTAAGGCGGCGCAGTTCCTGCGCGATAGTTCGGCTGCCAGCGCGACCGTTCAACTGCCACCCCATTCGCCGGCGGTGCGACAGGCTATCTGCGCCAAGCTGTTGCCGGCAGGCAACACTGCGCCGGTTTCACCTTGCAACGCCAGGTAGGCGGCGTAAATCAAACGCTGCTGTTGCAACTCCCTCGCCCGCGCGCAGCCGCTTGCCAGTGCTGCGGCGCGCGCGGAGGCGGGCAGGGCGCCGACCGCCACCGTAACCGGCAGATCGCCCAGATCGCTGTCTTCGCGCAGCGCCCGCGCCGGCAGCCTGGCGATCGCCGCGTGCTCGATATTCACCGCATTGGCGACCATGGTGGCCGCGGCGTCGGCTGCTGCTGCGTCAGCTGCAAACACCGTTACCGCATCGGCGATGCCCAACGATTGCGAGCGCCCGCGCCAGCCCGAGGTCGCCAGGCCGCGCACCGGCATTGACGCCGCCAGCGTAACCGTGGCGTCGATCGCGGGATTGTCGACGTTGTTGACCACGCCCAGGGTCAAGGCGCTGCCCGGCGCGAGGTGCAGCGCGATGTCGCCGCCGTTGTTGACGTAGGCTTTGGCAAGCTCGCGCTGACGCAGCATCGCCTGAAGAATTTCGTCGGCGACGGCGCCGGCCACCGCGGCCATGGGCGTGACGTAGACTTTGCGGTAGGGCCAGCACGCCGCCACCATGCGCCGTGCTACCGGTCCGCGCAGCAGGGGGTAGGTGTCGCGAAGCGGGGTGCGCAGCTGCGCCAGTTCCTGCATCAGGACCTCGAGAATGTTTTCGAATCGATCGCCGGCCTGGCGGTATGCGGTTTCTACCTCGTCCGGGGAACCCCAGGCTTCGATGATCAGGTCGATCGGCCCGTGCTGCAAATGCAGGCGGCCGTCCGCCAGCCGTGCGGCGACTGCGCCGCCAGGTTTCACTCGCCTTCCTTCCTCAATGGCCAGGGATTGTCCTCGCGCCAGGGCTGGTTGACATAGTTGGTATTCTTCAGCGCCTCATCGACCGGGAGCACCCGGTCGATGAAGCCGCCGAGCGCGGCATAGCGGTCCAGCCGCAGCGTGAATTCGATCGGCGCGACGATGGCCGGCGTCGGCACGTAGCCGAACGACTTGTCGGGCATGCGGGTCACGTCCACCATGAGGGTGATGCCGCCGCCCGGCCAGATGTAGACCGGCGCGCCGCCGCAGGTGACGCGCGTCAGCGCCGCTTTCACCGACTGCGTAAGCCGGACCGGATTTTCGGTCACCCCCGCGCGCAGGCTGCCGCCGGCGCCGGCCATGAACAGCACCGTGCACAGCGCCGGTTCGCAGTTCTCGGCGATGCGCTCCACCACCGCCTGGATCGCTGCGGGCATTACTTCTGCCTGCGGTTTCAGATCCTGGTCCAGCACGAACCAGGCCGAGTGCTCGCCGGTGGTCGAAACCATCAACAGCCGCATGCCCGGCCACGCCGTTTTCGGGTCGATTTTCTCGATGATGGACAACGGGTCGGTCAGATTGGTGCCGCCCCAGCCCAGGCCCGGTTCGGCGACCTGAAAGTAACGCCCGGGTGTCGAACGCTTGCCGCGTATTTTGATTCCGGCCGGGCGCAATTCGAGAAAGCGCCCGGCCTGGTGCTCGGACAGCACGCCGGTGATGTGGTCGTCGACGACGATCACTTCGTCCGCGTGGCCGATCCACTGCGGCGCGAAGATGCCGATGGTGGCCGAGCCGCAGCCGACGCGCATGCGGCTCTCCGGCACCCCGTTTACGATCGGCGCCTTGCCCGCCTGCACCACCACATTGGCGCCGCCGTCGATGGCGAGTTCCACCGCCTCCTTGTTGCACAGCCTCATGAGCGAATCGCAGGTAGTCCGGCCCTGCTTCTTGCCGCCGCCGGTTAGATGGTGCACACCGCCGAGCGACAGCATTTGCGAGCCGTATTCTGCGGTGGTGACATGGCCGATCTGATCGCCATCGACGCGCACCGCCGCCTGCTCCGGACCGAGGTAGCGGTCGGTGTCGATTTTGACCTTCACCCCGCAGTAGCTGAAAATGCCTTCGGTGACCACCGTCACCATGTCCACGCCTTCGACTTTGGAAGAAACGATGAAAGGCGCAGGCTTGTAGTCCGGGTAGGTGGTGGTGGCGCCGACTCCGGTCACGAACACCGGCGAGTCGGGCAGGATGCTGCCGTCCCATTCCTTGTCCAGGAACTTCACCAGCTTCACCTCCGGCCGTTGCGACACCACCAGCGGATCGACCCGGGTGAGCCTGCCCTCGACGTTGGTGTAGCGGTCGCAGGCGCCGAAGTCGTTCGGCTTCACCAGGCACAGCACCGGGCAGGCGTCGCAGCGTATGCCTTTGGCGCTTTTTTCCTTCGGAGCGTCGATGAATTCTCCCTGATCCGTATCTTCGCGCATCATTCGGTCTCCGCCTGTTTCAGCGCCGCGCGCAGCCGGTGCGGCAGCACCGGTACCCGGCGCATGCGCACGCCGGTGGCGTGGTGGATGGCCCCGAGTATCGCCGGCGCCGTCGGGATCAATCCGGGTTCGCCCACGCCTTTGGCGCCCGATGGCCCGAGGGGCTCCGGGTCCTCGATCAGGATGCATTGCATGTTGGGGACATCGCCTATGGTCGGTATCAGGTAATCGTGCAGGTTTTCTGTCCTGCCCGGCAGGTATTCTTCCATCAGCGCCAGGCCCAGGCCCTGGATGGTGCCGCCCTGGATCTGGCCCTCCACCTGCGTCGGGTTGATCGCGCAGCCGACGTCGTGCGCGGCGACGATGTCCAGCACCTTCACCGTGCCCAGATCGCAGTCCACTTCGACCAGCGCCATCTGCGCCGCGAACGCATAGCTTGCATAAGGTACGCCCTGGCCGTCGGCGTCCTGCGGGCTGGTGGGCGGATCGAAACTGCCTTCGCCGCGCAGCAGGTCCGCGCCGTAGCGCGCAGGCAGCAGCGAAAGGTCACAGCGATGTTCGCCCTGCGCATCGCGCGCCTTCAGCAGGCTGCCTTGCAATTCGAGTTTCGCGTCGGCGGAGGCGTGCAGCAGATCGAGCAACTGCCGGCGCAAATCGCGCCCGGCGATTTCGGCCGCCTTGCCCGAGACGAAGGTCTGGCGCGAAGCGGACGTCTTGCCCGCGTCCGCGGTGAGGTCGGTGTCGCCCATGACGATGCGCAGTTGTCCCATCGGCAGGCCCAGCGCGTCGGCGGCGATCTGGGTGAGGATGGTGTTCGAGCCCTGGCCGATGTCGACCGCGCCGTTGTACAGGGTCAGTTCGCCCTTGGCCGAGATGCCGATGCGCATCGTCGACGGGTTGGACAGGGAAGTATTGCCGATGCCGTACCACATGCAGCCCAGGCCCGCGCCGCGGCGCTTGGCCGTAGCGCCGCGATTGAACTCGGCGCACGCGGCCAGTGCCCGGTCCCAGTGCGGTTTCAGCGCGTCCAGGCATTGCGGCATGCCGGCCGAGTGCGCCAGGACCTGTCCGGTGGCGGTGGCATCGCCCGCTTTCAGCGCGTTCAGGCGGCGGAACGCCAGCCGGTCCATGGCTATCTTGTCCGCGAGCTCGTCCATCATGGCCTCGTGCGCGATCGCGCCCTGCGGCACGCCGAAGCCGCGGAACGCGCCTGAGGGGTGGCAGTGGGTGAAGTAGGCGCGTCCGCGCGCCGTCACGTTCGGCACGAAATAGGGGCCGCTCGCGTGGATCGGCACCCGGGTCGCGACGGTCGGGCCCCAGCTGGCGTAGGCGCCGGTATCGAAATCGGCTACGGTTTCGATCGCGATCAGCCTGCCATGTGCGTCACAGCCAGATTTGATGCGGATCTGCGAGGGATGGCGCTTGGTGGTCGAGGCCATGCTCTCCGGCCGGGTGTAGATGCATGCGACGCGTTTCTGCAACAGCCAGGCGGCGAGACCGACGAGCGGCTGCACTGACAGGTCGAGTTTGCCGCCGAAGCCGCCGCCGCAGGCCGTGGGCACGATGCGGATTTGATCAGGTTTCAACTTCATCACCACCGCCATTTCGTCGCGGTCCATGTAAGGCGTTTGGGTGGTGACGTGGATTTCCAGGCGCTCGCCGACGCGCTCGGCCCAGCCCGCCTCGGGCTCGATATAGGCGTGCTCAACGAAACCCGATTCGAAACTGCCCTCGGCGACGGCGGCGCAGCCGGCGAATGCCGCCGCCGCGTCGCCTTTCTTCACCCGGCCGTCGAGCAGGATGTTGCCTGGCTTGCCGGACTGCACCAAGGGCGCGTCCGGCGCCGCTGCCGCGGCTATCCCCATCACCGGCGGCAGCGGCGTATAGCGAATCGGGAATTCGTTTTCCGCCACGGCCTCGACCGCCGCGCGCGTTCCGACCAGCGCCAGCACCGCCTCGCCGCGAAAGCGCACGACGCCGTCGGCCAGCACCGGCTGGTCCTTGATGTGCGGATAGATGCCGAAGCCGTTGCTCGGCACGTCGCGCGCCCTGAGTACGCGCTCTATGCCCGGATGGGCGGCGGCGAACGCTTCGACATCGCCCAGTTCGAAGGACGCGTGATGGTGCGGCGAGCGCAGCACGCGCAGCCACAGCGCATCGGCGGGGATGGCGTCGGCGCCGTAATGTTCCTTGCCAGTGAGCTTGGCCACGCCGTCCACCTTGGGCGCGCGCGCGCCGATGGCGCTGCCGGCTGCGGGTAGTGGCGCGAGTTCGGCGCCGGCGGCATCAAGCACTGCTTCGACGATTTTCTGGTAACCGGTGCAACGGCATAGTACGCCGCCGAGCGCGTCCCTGACCTGATTTGAGTCCGGCTGCGGATTGCGCGCAAGCAGATCGGCCGCAGCCATCAGCATGCCCGGCGTGCAGATGCCGCATTGCGCCGCGCCGTGCCGGTGAAAGCTACGCTGCAGGCCGGACAGGATTTCATTTGCGGCCAGGCCTTCCACCGTGGTTATCGCGCGGCCGCTCGCTTGCGCCACCGCGGTGAGGCAGGAACACACCTGCTTTCCATCGATCAATACGGTGCAGGCGCCGCAGTCGCCGGCGTTGCAGCCGATCTTGGTGCCGGTGAGTCCCAAATCGTCGCGCAGCACATCGGAGAGCCGCTTTGCCGGATTCCCGGCATAGTCGTAAGCGCGGCCGTTGATGAGCAGCTGCGGGCGCTGTTCCCGGCTCATGTTTCTGCTCCGATCCGGTTCAGCACGCGGCGCCCCAGGGTCAGCGCGGCATCGAGCCGATATGCGCCGCTGGCGCGCACGTCGTCGATCGGGGCGAGGCCGGCGAGGTGTTCGGCACGCAGCAGTTCGCCCAACTTCGCATCGCAGGGCTTGCCGATGAGCACCGCTTCGGCCGGCGGCAGGCGCTGCGCCACCGGCGAGCAGGCGCCGACCGCGATCCGCGCCGCGCTCACGCGGCCGGCCTCGATTTCCAGCGTCGCCGCGACCATGGCGATCGATACGACTAGGTATTCCCGCGCGCCGAGTTTGAGAAAGTGGCTGCGTGCCGCATGCATCGGCTTGCTCACGAGGACGGCGGTGAGCAGCTGGCCCGGACGCAGCGCGGTGTTGCGGTTGCCGAGGATGAAATCGGCGAGCGCCATGTTGCGGTTGCCGTCAGCGCCCGCGACTTCGACGCGCGCATCGAGCGCGAGTAAAGGCGGCACGCCGTCCGCGGCGGGGGAGGCGTTGCACAGGTTGCCGCCTATCGTGCCCGCGTTCTGGATCTGCGCCCCGCCGACCTGGCGCGCAGCCAGCTTGAGACCGTCGAACAGCGGCGGCAATTCGGCTGCCGCGATTTCGCTCCAGGTGGTGGTGGCTCCGATGCGCCAGTGGCCGCCGCAGTCGTCTATGCCGCGCAGGCCGGCGATCGCGCTGATGTCGAGGATGTCGTCCGCAACAGCCTTCCCCACTTTCGACGGGTAGTAATCCGTGCCGCCCGCAAGGACGGTCAATGTGCCTTGCGCGAGCGCGGCGAGGGCTTCGGACTGGGTGGTGGGTCGCAGGTAGGCGGGCACGCGGAAACCCCGATTGATGTCGTGTCTAATTTATCACACCTCGCTGCGCTTTCCAGATTTGCTGCGGCCGGCCCAAGCGTGCCGGCCCGGCGCATTCCGGCGATGATGCTCGACAGCACCTCCGGGAAAAGGCAACATGTACAGTAGCATCCCGGCGCGTAGCAGCTTGCGGGATGCACCAGGAGTGCCGCAGCCCGTCCGTGGCGAAGCGGCCGGATTTGCAGCACCGACAACAAGGAGGAGTCATGTTCAACCATCGGCTTAAAATATTCGCGCTGGCCGCTGCCTGCGCGCTGGCCGCGCCGGCACAGGCGCAGGAGGTGAAACTGCCCTCTACGCTGACCGTGACCGCCTACGACACCGGTTCGTCCGGCTTCAACATGGCGATCGCCGTGGGCAAGATGTTCAAGGACAAGCACGGCACCGATGTGCGCGTGCTCCCGGCCGGCAACGATGTCGCGCGCCTCGCTCCATTGAAAGGAGGGCGGGCGCAGGCTTCGATGATGGGGGTCGGCGTGTACTTTGCGCAGGAGGGCGTGCTCGAGTTCGCGGTGAAGGAGTGGGGCCCGCAGGCGCTGCGGCTGATTCTCGCCTCGACCGACTGCAATTCGGTGTCGCTGGGCGTGGCCAAGGACGCCGGAGTGAAGGAGGTGAAGGATCTGCGCGGCAAGCGCGTCGGCATGGTGGTCGGAGCGCCGGCGCTGAACCAGAACGCGCTGGCCGTTCTCGCGTTTGCCGGGCTGACCAAAAACGACGTCAAGCTGGTGGAATTCTCCAGCTACGGCGCGATGTGGAAAGGGGTCCTCAACAACGAGGTCGACGCCGCCATCGCCTCCAGCATCTCCGGCCAGGCAAAAGAGGTGGAAGCCTCGCCGCGCGGCCTGATGTATCCGCCGGCGCCGGCTTCGGACACGGCGGGCTGGGCGCGCGTCAGAAAAGTCAGCCCCTATTATTCGCCGCACATGACCACCTGCGGCCCGGGCATGTCGGCGCAGAACCCGGTCGAACTGCCGAACTATCCTTATCCGATTTTCATGGTGTATGCGTCGCAGCCGGCGAACCTGGTGTATTCGCTCGCCAAGTCGATGATCGTGAATTACGATCTGTACAAGGACGGGGCGCCCGGTGCGTCCGGCCTCGAGTTGAAGCGCCAGATCCTGTCCTGGGCGCTGCCTTATCACGAAGGCACGGTCAAGGCGTTCAAGGAATCCGGTGTGTGGACCGCGGAGCACGAAGCGCACAACCAGGGGCTGATCAAGCGCCAGGACGCCCTGGCCGCGGCGTGGAACGCGTTTCTCAAGTCCAATCCGTCGGACGACGGCGAAGCCTTCCGCAAGGGCTGGATGGCGGCGCGGGCCGCGGCGCTCAAAGCGGCCAGGCTTGACGTGATCTTCGACTAGGCGGGGCGCAGCACCCACGCCGGATATGCAGAGCCCAGCCGACCCGAACGTCTTCGGTCCCGCCGAAGCCGAGGTGCTGCGCGTGCGCACGCTGCGCGGCGCCTGGCGCTGGCTGCTGGTCGGCGCCGCGGCGCTGACCATCTTCCTGTGCGTGAACCAGCAGTTCGTGCTGCGCTTTTTCGTCGGGTTCACGCCGCTCAACACCGAGTACTACTACGCGCTGGTGCTGGTGATGCTGCCCTTCGTGTTCGTGATTTTTCCGGGGCATGCGCGTGCGCGTTTGGACATCGTCGCCTGGTATGACGCCGCGCTGTTCGCGCTCACCATTGCGATTTCGCTGGTGCTGCTCGCCAACATCCGCAAGGCGGCAGCGCTCGGCTGGGAGTTCCACGGTGCGCCGGAGTACCTGGTCTGGACCGGCTATGTCATGTGGGCGCTGCTGATGGAAGGCCTGCGGCGCACCGGCGGATGGGGGCTGGTGCTGTCGGTGCTGCCGTTCACCCTCTATCCGCTGTTCGCCGACTCGGCCTGGCTCGGGCCGCTGAAAGGCACGCAGTCCACGCCGGCGCAGACCAGCGCCTATCACATGCTTTCCAGCGAGAGCCTGCTCGGCATCCCGATTCAGGCGTTCGCCGAAACGGTGATCGGCTTTCTCGTGTTCGGCACGGCGCTGATGATGACCGGCGCGGGCAAGTTCTTCATCGACGTCGCCTTCGCTCTCTGCGGCACCTTCCGCGGCGGCGCGGCCAAGGTGTGCATCTTCGCCAGCGGCCTCTTGGGCATGATGTCGGGCAGCATCATCAGCAACGTGCTGACCGCGGGCGCGATGACCATCCCGGTGATGAAGCGCACCGGCTTTTCTTCGGTCTATGCCGGCGCGATCGAGGCCTGCGCTTCGACCGGCGCGGTGCTGGCGCCGCCGGTGATGGGCGCAACCGCATTTGTGATGGCGCAGTTTCTCGGCGTCAGCTATGCGCAGGTCGCGGCGGCGGCGGCAGTGCCGGCAGCCCTGTATTACTTCGGCCTGTTCCTGCAGGTTGATGCTTACGCCGCGCGCCACGGTCTGAAGGGCATACCGCGGGAGGAGTTGCCGCGCCTGCGGGACGCCATCCGGGAAGGCTGGTACTACGCCTTCGCCATCGTGCTGCTGATTTTCATGCTGCTGGTGATGAAGCGCGAAAGCCATGCGCCGTTCTACGCTACGCTGTTGCTGCTGGCGCTGAACCAGGCGTTCAACCGCGAAAAGTGGACCTGGGGAACCCTGGTGCGCTTTCTCGAAGTCAACGGCAAGACTTTCGTCGAACTGGTCGGCATCCTCGCCGGCTGCGGCCTGCTGATCGGCGCGTTTTCGGTCACCGGCGTGATCTCCAGCCTTGCCGGCGACCTCCTGGCCATCGCCGGCAACAACGCCCTCGCCCTGCTGGCGATGACCGCGCTCACCAGCCTGGTGCTGGGCCTCGGCCTCACCACCACCGCCTGCTATATCTTCCTCGCCATCCTTGTCGGTCCGGCGCTGGAGAAGGCCGGGCTGAACAAAATGGCGATCCACATGTTCGTGTTCTACTGGGGCATGCTGTCGTCGATCACGCCGCCGGTGGCGATCGCCTCCTTCGCCGCAGCCGGCATCGCTGGGGCACCGCCGATGCAGACCGGTTGGGCGTCGATGCGCGTGGGCAGCATCATCTACTTCATCCCGTTCTTCTTCGTGCTCAATCCGGCGTTCGTGCTGGAAGGACCGTGGTATGAAACGATATATCTGACGCTCAGCGCGGGAGTGGGCAGCATTTTCATCTGCGGCGGCCTGCAGGGCTACCAGCTGTTCATCGGCGACCTGCGGGGCAGCGGCCGCATGGAGTGGCCCATACGGCTGCTGCTGATAGTTGCCGGCTTCCTGCTCGCCGCGCCTGGCGGCGGCATCATGCCCTGGTCGCACGGGCAGATGGCCTGGATCGCCTTGTCCACGCTGGCGCCTACACTCGCGCTGGCGTGGTGGTTTACCTGCCGCGGACGTGCGGCGGCACTTTGAGGGTTTTGCCTAGGGCGAGAAATCCCGGGCGGCCGATCAACGCGAATTCGCCGGCGCCGCAATCCGCCAGAGCTGGGCGCGCCAGCGCAGGGCGATGAACAGGGTGAAGGCGAGGCCGAAGGCGCAATAGAGCGACGCCGTCACCGGATAGCCGAGACGGGCCACTAGTGGGCCGAACAGCAACAGGCCGGGCAGGTTGCCGTAGATGGCCAGCATGCGCATTCCCATGATGCGGCCGCGAAACCTGGTCTCCGAATTGCGCAGCAGGATCATCGCCATCGGGATCATGCCCAGACTCTGGGCGCAGCCCGCGAGCAGCAGGATCAGGATTCCGCCGGCAAAATGCTGGACCTGCGCGAACGCGAGGAGCAGCGCGTACCAGAGCACACAGGAGACGATGATGGTGCGCGCCGGGCGGATGGCGCCGCCCCACCGGCTCAGCGCAATCGAGCCCAGCAGCGCGCCGAAGGCTGCGATCGCCACCATGTAGCCCAGCGTCGATTGATCGGCGTGATAGATTTCCTTCGCCACATACGGCAGCAATCCGTAGAGCAGCGGGAACGCCGTCATGTTGAGCAGGAACGCAAAACACATCAGCGCGCGCAGATGGGGCGTGGCCCAGACATAGGCAAGACCCTCCCTCAAGTCGTGCCACGGAGAAGGTCGCGCTGGGTTGTCCGCCGGGCCTGCAGCCGGGGGAGGCGTGGAGCGCCTGCCGCCTGCCTTCGAAGTCAGCAGGGCGCTGATCGCATACAGGCCCACCACCACCAGATAAGCGGGCCCCATGCCGAGCGTGGTGACCAAACCCGCGCCGGTCAGCGCGCCGGCGATTTTGGCAGAGTCCAGCGTGGTGCGCTGGATGCTGATCGCGCCCATCAACTGCGTGCCGGGAATGGTTTCGGCGACCAGCGCGGCGCGCATCCCCAGATCGGACGGCCGCACCAGGCCTGTCATCGCGGTGATCGCCAGCACATACAGCGGGGTGAGGACGCCGCTGAACGTCAGGGCCGTCAACATGGCCGCCAGTAGGGCGTAGGCGGTCCGCATGCCGCAGAGCACGTTGCGGTGGCCGATGCGATCGCCCATCACGCCGAACATGGGCGCGATCAGGGTGCCAATGTATTGCAGCGATGCGAACAGGGTGAACAGCAGCACCGACTTGCTCTCCACCAGCACGTACCAGCCGAGGATCAGCGTTTCCATCTCGAACGCCCAGGACGTCGCCAGGTCGGCAGGCCACTGGAAGCGGAAACTGCGGATGCGGAACGGTGCGAGCGCCGGAATGCGCGGGGTCGCGTTCAAGGTGCGGTCGGATGCATTGCGTTGAACAAATGGAGAGAATCAATTGGACGGCCGCACATTCTAGTATGCCAGGCGCGCCGGTGTTGAATGTTGAAACAGCGCCCTGTACGCGGCCAGGCGCGATTCGGTGTCGCGTCCGAGGGCGCAGTAGTGCGCGTGCGGCGTGAGCAACGGATCGTTGTGGCCCAGCGCGTTGGCGCGGAAACTCGACCAGCGATGCTGCTCCGGACTGGCGACCACGCGGGCACGGACCGGATTGAGTTCGATGTAACGCATGCAGGCAAGCAGGTAGCGTCCGGCATGGACCGGGAACGCCTCGAAACGATCCTCCCACAGCGCACCGCTGGCGCGATGGGCCGCGTGGATGTGGCGGGTGTAACGCTCGCACAGGCTGTGCATAAGTCCGGTGACACCGCCCGGGCGCGAGGGCGTGAGCAGCAGGTGCACATGGTTGCCCATCAGCACATAGGCGTGCACGGAGCAGCCGAAGCCGGCGGCGTATTGTCCTAGCCAGCCGAGGAACGCGAAGCAGTCATCGTCGTCGAAGAAGCATGCCGCCCGGACCTGGCCGCGCTGGATCACATGCAGCGGGTGACCGGGAATTTCGGGGCAAATGGAGCGCAGAGGAAGCAGGGGACGTGGCATGCGGACAGGCTCGCCGGTTCATAGTCGAAACAACGCCCCGGGTGGGTGGCGAGTTGACGCCGCGATCCCCGCGCGCGACCGGCAATCGGGCTTAAAACCAATAGCAGCATGGGTTCCCGGGCAGTAGCCTGCTGCCGTTTTCATCGCCCGTTGACCGAATTTAGGCCCCAACGGAAATATTTATGCACCTCGTTTAAACTGGCATGGCAGGCGTCCGCCTGTGCCGGCGGCGCGCTTGCGCAAAATGGGCGCTGAGGCTATAAAAATTAGCGGGGGGAAGCCATGATCAAAATTGTTGCCATCGTTGCCGCCATTCTCATCGCCGGCGTACTCATTGCGGCTGCGACCAGGCCCGACACTTTCCGGGTCCAGCGCGCGGCGAGCATCAAGGCGCCGCCGGAGAAGATCTTCGCGCTCATCAACGATTTCAAGGCCTGGGCCACCTGGTCGCCGTGGGAGAAAAAGGATCCCGCGATGAAACGTACCTACGGCGCGACGACGAGCGGCAAGGGCGCGGCGTATGCGTGGGAAGGCAACAAGGACGTGGGCCAGGGAAGCATGGAGATTACTGAGTCCTCGCCGCCGTCGAAAATTGCGGTCAGGCTAGACTTCCTGAAGCCGTTCGAAGCCCACAACATCGTAGAGTTCACCCTGGAGGCCAAAGGCGATGCCACCAGCGTCACCTGGGCGATGCGCGGCGACACACCGTATTTTGCAAAGATCATCCACGTGTTCATCAACATGGATGACATGGTGGGCAAGGACTTCGAGGCCGGCCTCGCCAACCTGAAGGCCGTTGCGGAGAAGTAGGTCAGAATTTAGCCATTGGTCTGAACATCACCTCGAATGCCAGTCTGCGCGGGGGTTATCGGAAGAGTTGTTCAGCCAATGATTGTGGCGAGTCGATTGTCACTCCAGCGAACATCTTGCCGTAACCCGGGCCAAAGTGCGTGCGATCACCCGTGACCAGCGCGTCGCAGCGCAAACGTATTGCCGCGGCTAACACTGTACGGTCCTTTTCCGGTAGCCAGTTGACCAGCTTTAGCTCCGGACCAGGGGCTTGTGCTGGACTGATATGCAGTCGCCCAAGTAAAGCCTCAAATGAGATCAACCCGTCTGGTGCCTTGGCAGTGAGATTGCGGCGTGCCTCGATCAAGACGTAATCGTCAACGCAGCATTCATGTCCTCGGTCGAGAAGCAAATGCATCAATTCGCGCACCGCGCCAGCGGATTTTGCCACTGAGAACAGGATATTTGCGTCAAGAAACACGCGCATGGCGCAGGCGCTCCGCGCTCAGCGAGCAGATTTACGTTTGGGTCGCTCGGCGCGCTTGACCGCCGGGGCCTTGGTGCCGAGGTAGGCGGCGAGTTCTTGTTCAGCCGCGTCGAACTCGCGCACGCGCTCGGCTGTGTACATCTCGACCGGCAACGTGACGGCAGGACGCAGCAGTAAACCCTCCGGCGTGGTTTCGGCGATCAAATGGTCCTCGGCCTTCAGTCCAAGTGCCTGACGCAGTTTGGCCGGAAGGGTGATCACGCCGCGGCTGGTGATGATGACATTAGCTTTCATGCATTGCAGTATAACAGAATTACTGCAAAATGCTGTAGCAACCAAAGCTTAGCGAAAATCCCGCGACCGCGTCCCCAGCCTGCCGAGCAACTCGCTGTGATCGGCCAGCCGCCGCGCGATCAGGTGCACCACTTCGCCTTCGCGTTCGACCGTTCCATATACAGCCATCAGCCGCGCCAAGAGCAGTTCGCGCCGCTGGCGTTCGCCCAGATCGCGCCAGACAATCACGTTGACGCAGCCGGTTTCATCTTCGAGGGTCACGAATACCACGCCCGAGGCGGTGTCGGGGCGCTGCCTGCCGATGACGATGCCGGCGGCGCGCACGTTGGCTCCATGCGGCAGGCGGCGAACTTCTTCGGCTGCGGAAAGGCGCATGCGCGCGAGGCGCGGGCGCAGCAGCGCCAGCGGATGCCGGCCCAGGGTGAGCCCCAGGCTCGCATAATCGGCGACGAGGCCGTCGCCTTCGCTCGGCGCGCGTAATTGCGGATCGATTTCATGGATCGGCGCCTCGCGCAGCAGATGCGGCGCGGTTTCCACGCCGGCGACCTGCCAGTAGGCGAGCCGCCGGTGGCCGGCGATGCCCTCGAGCGCACCGCTTGCCGCGAGGCATTTGAGTTCGTGCCGGTCGAGCTCGGCACGGCGCATCAGTTCCTCGACCGAGGCGAAGCCGCCCTGCAAGCGCGTTTGCACGATGCGTCCGGCCCCGGCCTCCGGCAAACCTTTTACCATGAGCAGGCCGAGGCGCACGGCCGGCGCGCCGCTTGCATCGGGCTCCAGTGTGCACTCCCAGTCGCTCGCGAGCACGTCCACCGGCCGGACCTCGACGCCGTGGCGGCGCGCGTCCTGCGTGAGTTGCGCCGGCGCATAGAAGCCCATGGGTTGGCTGTTCAACAGCGCGGCGAGGAAAGCGGCGGGATGGTGGCGCTTCAACCAGGCGGAGACATAGACCAGCAGGGCGAAGCTCGCAGAATGCGATTCGGGAAAACCGTATTCGCCGAAGCCGAGAATCTGCTGGTAAATGCGCTCGGCGAACTCGCGCGCATAGCCGCGCGCGAGCATGCCCTGGATCAGGCGCTGCTCGAGATGCTCCAGGCCGCCTTTGCGCTTCCACGCCGCCATCGAGCGGCGCAATCCGTCGGCTTCCCCCGGGGTGAAGCCGGCGGCGACCACCGCGAGCTGCATCACCTGCTCCTGAAAAATCGGTATGCCCAGGGTGCGTGCCAGCACGGCTTTCACCGCGTCGCTCGGATAGTCGACCGGTTCCAGCCCCTGGCGGCGGCGCAGATAGGGATGCACCATGCCGCCCTGGATCGGGCCGGGGCGCACGATCGCGACCTCGATCACCAGGTCGTAGAAATTTGCAGGCGCGAGCCGCGGCAGCATCGACATCTGCGCCCGCGATTCGATCTGGAACACGCCCACGGTGTCGGCCTGCCGGATCATGGCGTAGACATCGGGATCTTCCGCGGGCACGTCGCTCATTGCGAATGCTGCGCCTCTGTGTTCGCCGATTAGGGCCAGCGCGCGCTTGATCGCCGAGAGCATGCCCAGCGCGAGCACGTCGACCTTGAGCAGCCCGAGCGCATCGAGGTCGTCCTTGTCCCACTGGATCACGCTGCGCTCCGCCATGGCGGCATTCTCGATCGGCACCAGGCGCGACAGAAGCCCGCGCGAGATGACGAAGCCGCCGACATGCTGCGACAGGTGGCGCGGAAAACCGATCAGCGCACTGACCAGCGCGAGCAGGCGCTGAATCGTGGGGCTCTGCGGGTCGAACCCGGATTCGGCGAGGCGCTCGGGCAGGTTCTGGCGCCGGTCCCACCAGGACAGCGACTTCGCCAGGCGCTCGACCTGCGCGGGTTCCAGTCCGAGCGCCTTGCCGCAGTCGCGGATCGCGCTCTTCGGCCGGTAGCGGATCACCGTGGCCGCCAGCGCCGCGCGCTCGCGCCCGTACTTGGCGTAAATGTACTGGATCACCTCCTCGCGCCGCTGGTGCTCGAAATCGACGTCGATGTCGGGCGGCTCGTTTCGTTCGCGCGAAATGAAGCGCTCGAACAGCATGCTCATGCGAGCCGGATCGACCTCGGTGATGGAGAGCGCGTAGCACACCGCCGAATTTGCGGCGGAGCCGCGGCCCTGGCACAGGATGCCCCTGTCGCGCGCGAAGCTGACGATGTCGTGCACGGTGAGAAAGTAAGGTTCGTAGCCGAGTTCGGCGATCAGTTCGAGTTCGTGCTCGATCAGGGCGCGGACCTTGTGCGGCACGCCTTGCGGGAAGCGCCGCGCGAGGCCCATTTCAGTGAGCGCGCGCAGGTGGCCCGAAGGCGTGGCGCCCGGCGGCACGATTTCTTCCGGGTATTCGTAGCGCAGGCAGTCCAGCGAAAAAGAACAGCGCGCGGCGATGCGCACCGTCTCTTCGAGCAGTTCGCGCGGATAGAGGTTCGCCAGGCGCAGCCGCAGCCGCAGATGGCGCTCGGCATTCGGATACAACTCGCGGCCGCACAGCGCGACCGGCTTGCAAAGGCGTATCGCAGTGAGCATGTCCTGCAGCTTGCGCCGCGAGCGCACATGCATGTGCACGTCGCCCGCCGCCACGAGCGGCAGACTGGAAGACGCACCAAGTTCGCGCAGCGTGGCGAGGCGCGCGCGGTCGTTGGGTCCGCAAAGTAGTTCGGCAGCAATCCAGGCGCGCCCGGTGAAGCGCTCGGCGAGCCAGCGGGCCTGCGCGACATCGGGTATGGCTCCCGGCAGAAGCAGGGCGAAGCAGCCGGGCAGGCCCTGATCCAGATCCCTGGTTTCCAGGATGTAGCGGCCTTTCATGCCCCTGCGCCGCCCACGGGTGATGAGCTCCGACAGATTGCCATAGCCCTCGCGGTCGGTGGCGAGCAGCACCAGTTTCGGTCCGTCGGCTAGGCGGATTTCGCTGCCGAGGATCAGCGGCAGGCCGCATTCCTTGGCGGCGGCATGCGCGCGCACCACGCCCGCGAACGAGCATTCATCGGTGAGTGCGAGCGCGTTATAACCTAGCTGATGCGCCCGCACGACCTGTTCCTCCGGGTGGGATGCTCCGCGCAGGAAGCTGAAATTCGACAGGCAATGCAACTCCGCGTAGGCGGGCAGGGCAGTATGTTCTGTCATTTCGAGCGCAGCGAGAAATCTGCTTTCAGCGCCAGGCAAAAGCAGATCCCTCGTCCCCCAGGAGGACTTCCGTCGGGGCGTCGCGGGCGCTCCTCGGGATGACAGTTGCTGGCTAAGTTAACTCGCAACGGATCATCAAGAAAAAATGCCGTGCAGATACCAGGCGCCGGCGGGGCTGCGTTCGCGGTAGACCCAAAGCAGCGCTTCGTTGGCGGCGCGGGCGACGAAATAATCGCGCGCCACGTCGGCGCCGTCCCACCACCCCGACTCGATCCGCTCCGGGCCGGCCAATAGCTTCAGCGGGCCGTGGTGGCAGGGGATAGATTCTTTTTCCTCCAGCGCCTGCGGTCGCTCCAGCAGCCAGAACGGGCGCAGGTCGAAATCGAGGGCGAGCTGCTTTGTCCCGGGCTCGGCCTGAGCGCTGGCGCGATCCAGATGAACGCTGGCGCGATCCAGATGAACGCCGGCGCGTTCGGGCCGGTGATCCGGGTACAGGGCTATGCCGTGCACGGCTGCGGCGCCCAGGCGCGAGCGCAGGTGTTCGATCAGTCGCGGCCAGTTGCCTTCCTGTTGCAGTTCGTCAGGAAAGAGGGTCTGGTTGGAATGTTCGAGCGGCTCTATCGCCTGTACTTCCAGTGCGATGGCGCGCACCGGCCCGGACAGTGCTGTCCGTTGCAGCCGCTCGCGCAGCAGCAGCACAAAGTGAACGGCCTCGCGGCAGGCGCTGACCAGGCCCAGTTCGATCCGGGTGGCCGGGGCGGCGCGATGCGACAGGCTGAGCGTCAGCCGCCGCGTGCCGGCGGCGCGCGCGGCGAGAAAACCTTCGAGCTGCGCCAGCAGCCGCTGCGCCGCGAACAGCAGGGCCTCGGCCTGCGTGGCTTCGGCCGGCAGTTCGATGGCGGCGCAGAATTTCTCCGGCAGGACGCAAAAGGCGCGCGGGTCGGGCAGGCGGCCCAGGGCCTGATCCAGCGCATCGAGCAGACCCTGGCCAAAGCGGCGCGCCAGGCCACTGCGCGGCAGCGCCAGCAGATCGCCGATGCTGCCGGCGCCGATGGCCGACAGGGCTTCTTCCTCCCCGCACTGCATGACCGGGAGGGGCAGGGTAGAGAGTTCACGCTCGAGCAAGGCGGGATCAGCCAGCAGACATTGCCTGCCGGCGCGCGCGAACCAGGATGCGGCGCGCGCCGTGGGGGCGGCGGCGAGGCTCCCGCTGTAGCCCATGGCGGTGAGCCCGCGCTGCAGCCTCGCAACTACCTCTCCCAGACCGCCGAACAGCTTCAGGCTGCCTGACACCTCCAGCAGCGCCATGCCGGGAAAATCGAGCGCGACATGGGGCGTGCATTGCATCGCCCAGGCCGCGATGCCGAGCAAAGCCTCGGTTTCGGCTGCCGCATCGCGTTCGCGCAGGCGCAAGCCCGGCGCGAGCGCGAGCGCCGCCGTGACCGAGAGCCCTGAGCGCAGGCCGCGTGCGGCGGCCTTGGCGTCGCAGACCAGGAGGCGCTGCTGCTCGGCGACGGCGCAGGGCTCAGGCGAAGGCAAGCCGCGCTGAAATGCTTCCAGCGGCAACTGCGGCAGGTGCAGGGCTATCCACAACATAGGTATCTGATCTGAAAGAGGAACTGCTATTTGCAGCCGCCGGCGGCGCAGACAGCGCAGGCAGCAAAACCGGCCGGGAGAGCGGTGCCCCCCGGCGTTTCAGTATCGATAGCGCGAGCCCTCCGGCAGAGGTGGCGAGCCCTATCCGCAGCACCGCGGGCGAAGGTTCGCGCGCAGCCCCGGTAGGGCGGAACAGCACCGCAAGGCAGCGGCTGCCTTCGGCTGCGAGTTGCAGGCGGCGCAGCTGGGCGAAACTGATCCTGGACGGCCAGGCGAGCACGCCGCCGCATGCGGCCGAACGCAGCGCCTGTTCCGCCGCCCATAAGCTATCGCCATCCATCGATGTCTTGACGATAAGCACACGGGCCAGGTCGATGCCGGCGGCGGCGAGCGCCGGGGCATAGGGCAGGTAGGGCGGGGCGATCCAGGCAATGAATTTTCCCCGAGAGGCAAGCTGCGCCAGCGCCGGACCGAGAATGCGCAACTCGCCGATGCCTTCGTGCTGCGGCAGGATTTCGGTGAGCGCGCCGCACGGCCAGCCGCTGCCCGGCAGCTCGGCATCCAGCGCAGCAAAGCCGGTGGCAATTCCCGGGCAGGCAGCGCGCGCGAACTCGCTGCCGCGCCAGATGCCGGGATGGTGCTCGAGTTCGGCGGCGAGGCCGGGCATGGCAGCTCCAGAAAACTGTATATTCATACAGTATCCGGAATTTCGGCCGGCTTGTCTACCTCCAGTCTTCAGGGGGGTGCAAACCAGGGAGGAGGGCAGGGGCGGCACTCCTCTGGCTGCCGATTTTTCCTTGGTGGGTTTGCTGTCTAGCTACCGGCTGTCTAAATAGTGCTTGACAACGCTTATACAAATGTCTAAATTATGAGTTATACAGTCTAACCAGATTGAATTATACAGTCTAATTACCTCGGATAAGAACGCATAACTAATATGAAATCAAGCAAAGATATTTTAGAGAAAACCGGAATTTCAAGGGCTACGCTGAATAACTACATCAAGGATGGGATACTGCCTAAGCCGTTACTTAGACAGCCAGAGCGGGAAGACAGCGATGCCAAGCTAATGGGCTATTTTCCTGACGACGCAATCGATCGGATCGAGCAGGTCCAACAATTAAAACGGGAGGGGTTGAGCATGGCAGAGGTCGTGGCACGCATAGGCATTACCCAAGCTGGAAGGGAACTTCAAGTCACTGATCCGGCCCCAGCGGTCCTGGAGGACCAGGTCATGAGTGGTTCAGACGCGCCGGAGGCGACGGGGGAAAACCGCCGCGCGCTGCGGCTCACGCTGGAGGAGGTTCCCCATCCGGCGTACATGGTGAATTACAACTTCGAACTGACCTGGTACAACGACGCGGCGCGCGAGCACATCCTTTCCGATCTCGGTACCCTGCCCGCGCACAGCAAGGCACGAAACCTGTTCTTGCTGCTGTTTCCACCCGGGTCTGAAACAGCGAGCGGTTTTCGCTCCGAATTGCTGCGCGTCCACCTCGCGCTGGCCAAGAACCGCCTGAGCAAGGGCAGTGTTCTCGGGCTCCTCTACGGTCTGGACCGGGAAGCACTGTCGCTCGCCGACCGGCTATTTGACGAGTCGATCGTCACCTCCGAGCGCAAGCCCATCCTCGATTTTTCGGTCGAACTGACCGATCTTTCCGGCGGCATCGTCAACTGGCGCGTATTCGCCCAGTTCTTCCGGGAAGGGATATTCATCGTCTACATTCCGTCGCAGCAATATAACGCGACGCTGCTCGAGTTCCTCAGCCAGAGGGATGTGGTCATTCGCGATCTGATGCGAAAACGCCTGCCGGTGCTCACGCCGCTGGCGGTGCTGGTGGCGGATCTGCAGAACTCGGTCAAGATCTGCTCGGAACTGCCGCCGGAGGAGTATTTCGACCTGATCAACGAGATCTGGACCACGATGGGCCCGATATTCAGGAAATACTATGGGACCTATGGCAAGCATGTCGGCGACGGCATGGTCTATTACTTCTTCCCGCAGCCGGACAGCGACTATATCTACAATGCGATCGCGTGCGCGCAGGAACTGAAACAGGAAATCAGGAAAATCAGCAAGAAATGGCAGTTGCGCAAGAACTGGCTGAACGAACTCTATCTGAACACCGGGCTGCACGAGGGGCAGGAATGGCTGGGCACGTTTCAGACCGCGACCAGCGTCGAATTCGCGGTGCTGGGGGACACCATCAACCATGCAGCCCGCCTGAGCGAGTTCGCGCGTTTCGGCACCATCTGGGCGACCAAGAACCTGCTCTCCAAGCTTGCGCAGCAAAAGCGCGCCAACGTCGATTTCGGCATCACGCGCAAAGGCGAGGACAGCCAGGAGCATTTCGTCGCGTCTTCCTACTCGCAGTTGGGCGCGATGGTCGACCTGAACTGCGAGCGCTACGAGAAGTTGCGCGATATTGCCATGCTGCCGATCACTGAAATACGCTCGGTAAAGAACGTGAATTAGCCTGGGGGCGACTACTGAATCGCCGAAATGGTTGCCGATTTTGGAGGAGCATAAGGGACGCTATCCCCCGCATTTTGTTATGCAGGCTTTGAGGCAAAGCGGCGAAAATGCGCCGCGATGGGTTATCCTTGGCATAGATTCCTGCTTGCGTCTGCGCCCTTCGATGCCCCTCATCCTGCTTTCTCAGATTTCACTGGCCTACGGCCACGTGCCTTTGCTCGATCATGCCGATCTGGTAATCGAGCCGGGCGAGCGCATCGGCCTGATCGGCCGCAACGGCACCGGGAAATCGAGCCTGCTGAAGCTCATTGATGGCGCCGCCGCCGCGGATGACGGAAAAATCTGGCGCGCGCCGGAATTGAAACTGGCGAGCGTTTCCCAGGAACCCGCATTCCAGTCTGGCCAGAGCGTGTTCGAAGCGGTGGCCGAAGGCCTGGGAAAAGGCACCCAACTGCTCATTGACTATCATGCCGTGGCGCACGATCTCACCGCGGCGCACGACGCCGGCGCGACAGCCGATCCCGCTCTGATGGACCGACTGCACCAGTTGCAGGAAGCACTCGACGCGAGCGATGGCTGGAGCCTGGAGCACAGGGTCGCAAACACGCTCTCGCGCCTGCAACTCGATGCGGACCGGCTGGTTTCGGACCTGTCCGGCGGGCTGAAGAAGCGTGTCGCCCTCGCGCGGGCGCTGGTGCTTGCGCCCGATCTGCTGTTGCTGGACGAACCAACCAACCATCTGGACGTTGCAGCCATCGAATGGCTGGAACAGATGCTGCAGTCGTTTTCCGGCAGCGTTCTGTTTGTCACCCACGACCGGCGCTTTCTCGATAACGTTGCCACCCGGATCATCGAACTCGATCGTGGCCACTTGAGGAGCTACGAAGGCAATTTCAGCTCCTATCAGCGGGAAAAAGCCGCCGCGCTGGAAACCGAAGCGGTGCACAACCGCAAGTTCGACAAGTTCCTGGCGCAAGAAGAAGTATGGATACGCAAAGGCATCGAAGCTCGAAGGACCCGCAACGAAGGCCGGGTGCTGCGCCTGGAGGCGCTGAGGTTGGAGCGCAGCGCGCGGCGCACGCGCGTCGGCAAGGTCGCATTGGCGGTGGACGAGGGCGAGCGTTCCGGAAAACTTGTGGTGGAATTACGCAACGTAAGCAAGCGTTACGGGAGCAAGCGAGTGGTAGAGGATTGTTCCTGCCGGATACTGCGTGGTGACAAAGTGGGACTGATCGGGCCGAACGGAAGTGGCAAGACCACCCTGCTCAAGCTGATCTTGGGAGAACTTCAGCCCGACACCGGCCAGGTCCGGCAGGGCACCAAGCTCGATTTCGCCTATTTCGACCAGTTCCGTGCGGTTCTCGACGAAGAGGCTACACTGGCCGACACCATTAGCGTCGGCGGGGACTTCGTCGAAATCAACGGCGCGCGCAAGCACGTCATCAGCTATCTCGGCGATTTCCTGTTTCCACCGGAACGTGCTCGAGCTCCGGTCAAATCCCTTTCCGGCGGTGAGCGCAATCGCCTCCTTCTGGCGCGATTGTTCAGCCGGCCGGCCAACGTGCTGGTGCTGGACGAGCCGACCAACGACTTGGATATCGAAACCCTTGAATTGCTGGAAGAATTGCTTCAAGACTATAGCGGTACCCTGTTCCTGGTGAGCCACGACCGGGCGTTTCTGGACAACGTGGTGACGCAGACCATCGCCAGCGAGGGTGAGGGGGTGTGGAAGGAATACGCCGGCGGCTACGGCGACTGGCAGCGCCAGAAATCGTCAGGCAGTTCCGAGGCCCTGCCTGCACAACGCGGTCAGAAAAGCGACGGCCGCACCAAGCGGACGATTGCCGGAACGGTCCAGTCTAAAACTAGACTTAGCTTTAAAGAAGAACTAGAACTATCTGTATTACAAGATAAAATAGATGCCATTGAAAAGGAGCAAAAACACATCACCAGCGCGCTTGCCAATCCTACGATCTACCGCGATCAGCCGGAGCAAGTGAAACAGTTAAACCTGCGTTTCCCCGGCCTAGAGGCAGAACTGGCTGCGGCCATGCAGCGCTGGGAAGAATTGGAGGCGAAGCGGTAAGGAAGCGTGCGCCGCAAATCCGCGAGGCCGCATAAGCGCAAACTCGCCTCTTCAGACGATGTTCGTTGTGTTGGCTTGTCCTGGCTAGATGATTTTTGCGAAACGCTGTACCGCTTCTTCGACGTTGGCTCGGCTGTTGAAGGCACTCAGACGGAAATAACCCTCCCCGCAGGCTCCGAAACCGCTTCCCGGCGTGCCCACCAAATGGGCTTCCTGCAGCAATTTGTCGAAAAAGTCCCAACTACTCAAATTGCCGGGGGTCTTCAGCCACACGTAAGGCGCGTTCACGCCGCCGTAAACCTTCAACCCCAGTTTCGTCAGCGCTCCATGTATGATCTTTGCGTTGGTAAGGTAAAAATCAATGGTTTCCCGCACCTGCCGTTTGCCTTCCGGCGAGTAGATCGCGGCGGCGCCTCGTTGCACGGGATAGGAGACGCCGTTGAACTTGGTGCAGTGCCGTCGATTCCAGAGCGGATGAATCTCGACTTCCTTGCCATCCCGCGTCTTTCCCTTGAGGCCTTTCGGAATCACGGTGAAGGCACAGCGCACACCGGTGAAGCCGGCCGTCTTGCTGAAACTGCGAAACTCGATCGCGACGTCCCTCGCCCCGTCGATTTCGTAGATCGAGTGCGGAATGGCCGGGTCCGTGATGTAGGCCTCATAGGCGGCGTCATAAAAAATCACCGAGCCGTTTTGCTTCGCGTACTCGACCCAACGCTTCAGCATCTCTTTTGTGGCGACCACGCCAGTCGGGTTGTTGGGATAACACAGGTAAATGAGGTCGACCCGCTGCCTGGGAAGTTCAGGAACGAAATCGTTTTCGGCGGTAACTGGAAGATAAACTAGGCCGCTGTAGCGGCCGCTGGCGTCCGCCGGACCTGTATGTCCGGCCATGACGTTGGTATCGACGTACACCGGGTAGACCGGATCCAGCACCGCGATGACGTTGTTTTCACCGAAGATATCCAGGATATTCCCCGAATCGCACTTCGAACCATCGGAGACGAAGATCTCATCGGCGTCGACCTTGGCTCCGCGAGCTTGATAATCGTGTTTGGCAATGGCTTCGCGCAGGAAATCATAGCCCTGCTCGGGCCCGTAGCCGCGGAACGACGATCGCGTCGCCAATTCATCTACGGCCGTGTGCATCGCCTGAATTACTACGGGGGCAAGCGGTTCGGTGACGTCGCCGATGCCCAAGCGAATGACGTTCGCGGACGGGTTCTTGTCGCAGAAGGCGGTAACACGCCGGCCAATTTCAGGAAACAGGTAACCGGCGGTTAGCTTGAGATAATGGTCGTTGATGTAGGTCATAGTTGATTGTCAAAATCCTAAACTGGTGGAACTGGTGGATTTGGGCGCTGCACTTCGCCTAACAGCGTCACTCGCTCCAGACTCCCATTGCGCTCGTGGAATTGCGACGGTGCGACGCCTGCCGGCATTCTAACATTTGCCATCTTCCTATCGATAAGCCGCAGCAGCTCGTTCACTTCCCGGCGGGCCTGCGCTACATCGACGCGATAATCTCGCGGACGACTTTGGCGTCGGAGAACGGAATCTTCTTCGTCATCGGGCGTCCCCGATAGTCGTGCAGGGGCAGACCCCGGGAGTCTCGTTCAAGTACGATCTGATAGTCTTCATGGCCTTTGCCGGCGACGACAAGGACATCTCCAGGGCGCAATGCGCAAAGCGCGAGTTGCAAGGCTTCACGACGCGGGCCGGCGTTCGTCGCACGCGTAGCGCCCGAGAGAACTTGCATTCGGATGGTGTCCGGGTCTTCGCTGCGTGGATTGTCATCCGTCACCCAGACGCAATCGCCGAGTTCTTCGGCAATGCGGCCCATGATGGGCCGTTTGCCCGGATCGCGGTCGCCTCCGCATCCGAAAAGTACGTGGAGCTTGCCTTCTGCGCCGACGTGCGGGCGCAGGCTGCGAAGAACGTTGTCCAGCGCATCGGGGGTATGCGCGTAGTCCACGTAGACCGCCGCGCCGTTGGCAAAAGCGGCGGCGAGTTCAAGGCGCCCTGGAACGCTAGCCAGGCGGGCGATGCCGGCAATCGCCCGGTCGACCACCACGCCCGTGCCAACGGCTAATCCGAGCGCGCATAAGATGTTCTCCGCCTGAAAAGCACCCGCCACCGGCGCCTCCACTTCATGCGTGGCGCCGAAGACCGATAAGTTCAGCGTCTGTCCCTGCGCATGCGGGATTCGATTGAGCACCACAAGGTCGGCGCCGCTGCCTGTTTCGCCATAGGAGATGACGCGAGTACTTCTCTCCCGCATTGCCGCGGCGACCCGAATACCCGGCAGGTCGCGGGTGTTGATCACGGCCACGCCATCCGCTTTGAGCCGCTCGGTGAAGAGCCTCATCTTGGCCTGGAAGTAATCCTCCATCGACGCGTGGTAGTCGAGATGGTCCTGGGTGAGATTGGTAAAACCTGCCGCGTCAAACGTTACACCGGCCAGGCGCTGCTGATCGAGCGCGTGGCTCGAAGCCTCCATCGCAAGGTGGGTGACGCCGTGCGCTCGCTCCAGTTCGCCAAGCATGATATGCAGCGTCTTCGCGTCGTAAGTTGTCAGTCCCGCTTCAAGCTTGGAATGGCTCTTGCCGCGGGCCTGGAGGCCGAGGGTTCCCAGGCTCAACGACTTGCGGCCGTCCTCGCCCCACAAGTCGCGAAGGAAGCACACCGTAGAGGTCTTGCCATTGGTGCCGGTGACTGATGCAATCGTCCCAGGACGGCCGGAATGAAAATTGGCCGCCAGTCGGGCGTGGAATGCTCGAATGTCCGGGACGCGCAGAACGACGATTTTTTCGCGCTCGTACCCGTTTAGACCAAGGGCTTCGTCGCGGGTGTCCTCCGGAACTGCGATCGCCTGCGCGCCCTTGGCGGCGGCTTGCGCGCAGAACGCGAGGCCATCATCTTTGGTGCCCGGCAGGGCGCAGAACAGGTAGCCGTAGCGAACATCCCTGGAATCGTCGGTAACACCGAAGATGAACAGATCTTTCGTTTCGGCGGAGTCCGGCTGCAGTGTGCCAACGCCGTGTTTCGCACAAAGATCGCCTAATCTCATATCGGTCTCATTTTACACGGCGATGGCGGATTGCCACGATTTGGCACGGCGGGGTACACTCTCGGCCCCTAAACGAAGTTTTCCAGAGAAACGCACCCCGGACGCACGAGCCACCATGACTGACAAGCCACTTCCCTTTGATCAGCGGACCATCCGCGAGATCGTACGCAATTACCCGACTCCGTTTTACATTTACGACGAGTCCGCAATCCGCGCCAGCGCCCGGAGGCTGGTCGAGGCATTCGCCTGGTGCACGTTCAAAGAGTACTTTGCCGTCAAAGCGACGCCGAATCCGCACCTGCTGAAGATCCTGAGGCAGGAAGGATTGGGCGGCGATTGCTCGAGCCTGCCAGAACTGGAGCTTTGCGCGAGAGTCGGAATCACCGGCGAGAACATCATTTACACGTCGAACGAGACTCCGGCAAAAGAATACCGCCGGGCCAAGGAACTGGGTGCGTTCATCAATCTGGATGACATCACCCACATCCCTTATCTGGAACAGCACGTCGGGCTGCCGGAGGCGGTTTGCCTGAGGTACAACCCAGGCCCGTTGCGCGAGGGCAACGCCATCATCGGCAAACCGGAAGAAGCGAAGTACGGTTTCACCCGCGAGCAGCTTACCGAGGGCTATCGGCAGTTGAAGGCGAAGGGGGTGCGTCGTTTCGGGCTGCACACGATGGTGGCGTCAAATGAACTGGAGCCAGGGTTCTTCGTCGAGACGGCGAAGATGTTGTTTCAACTGGCGGTGGAACTTGCCCGCGATCCGGGCGTGAGGATCGAATTCGTCAACCTCGGCGGCGGCATTGGCATTCCCTACAGGCCCGGCCAGAAAGCGGTCGACCTGGGCTTCGTCGGCCGCGCGATCGAGCAGGCTTATCAGGAAATCGTCGTGCCGGCCGGTTTGCATCCGCTGAAGATCTTCATGGAGAACGGCCGCTGCATCACCGGACCCTATGGTTACCTCGTCACCGAGGCGATACATCACAAGAACACTTACAAGCGATACATCGGCGTTGACGCCTGCATGGCCAATCTGATGCGGCCCGGCATGTATGGTGCCTACCACCACATCACGGTTCTGGGAAAAGAGACCGCGCCCCATGACCACACTTATGACGTTGTCGGTTCGCTGTGCGAGAACAACGACAAGTTCGCGATAGACAGGCAGCTTCCCGAAATTGACGCCGGCGACCTGCTCGTCATCCACGACGCCGGTGCCCATGGCTACGCGATGGGGTTTCAATACAACGGCAAGCTGCGTTGCGCCGAACTGCTGTTGCGCGAAGACGGTTCCGTCACGCAGATTCGGCGAGCGGAAACAATCGACGATTATTTCGCGACCCTGGATTTTTCAAAACTTTAGGCCCAGGGAAAGGCGTATCAGTCCGCCCCTGAAATCTGCAGCTTCACTTACTCTTTTGTCTGCACCGCCTTCATCGGCGCCTCGTTGACGCTCAACTGAAACACATCCGGCCGGCTGTAATGTCCGGTGACGTCGAAGTCGAACTTGCCGCGGCCGATATCGTTCAGGTCCAGGTCCGCGGTCAGTATCGTTTCGCTGCCGAAATGCGGTCCAGCCAGCACTTGACCCAGAGGATTGATGATCGCGCTGCCCCCGCGCATAAGCACAGCTTCGGGCGACTCGCCAAGGGAAACACGCACGGTGTCCGGGAAATCCTTTTTGCGGATGAACTGGCAGGCGGTCAGCACGAAACAGCGCCCCTCGAGCGCAATGTGCTGCATTGACGCGATCCAGGTGTCGCGGTCATCCGCGGTCGGGGCGCAGTACAGCGCCACGTTCTTCGCATACATCGCCATGCGCAGCATCGGCATATAATTTTCCCAGCAGATGACCGAGCCGATCCGGCCATAGGGACTGTCGAGCACAGTCAGCGTCGAGCCGTCGCCGAAGCCCCAGATCACCCGCTCCATCACCGTAGGCATCAGCTTGCGATGCTTGCCGAGCAGCGATCCGTCCGGTCCGAAGAACAGCACCGTGCAATGGCAGGTGCCGCCGTCGCGTTCGATCACGCCGATGACGACATAGGCGCCATGCGCTGCTGCGGCCTCGCCCAGTCGCTGCGTCTGCGGCCCGGGGACGGCGATCGCGGCGTCCAGATATAAACGGAATTCCTCGCGTCCGGCCGGGTCGCGGGCGCCGACGACGAGACCGTAATTGGCGCCCTTGGGATAGCCGGGGATGAAGGCTTCGGGGAAGACGATGACCTTGGCGCCCAAAGCGGATGCTTCGCCGATCAGGCGCACCGCCTTGTCGACGCAGGCTTCGGTGTCGAAGGGCAGGGCCCCGGCCTGGACCACCGCAGCGCGCACGCTGTTTTTGTTCTCAGTCGTTGACATGCTGTTGTCTCCTCAAGTCTGATATTCGTATCGAACTAGTGCAATAAACCGCGGGCGGCAAGATTTCGCATCAGCGCGCCAATGCCAAAGGTCCAGGGTGCGGCCTTGTCCGAGGTCGTGACGCGATTCGCGAGGCGGCCCAGCTTCGGCGTCGAAATGCTCACCAGGTCGCCAAGTTTGTGGGTGAAGCCCATACCGGGCGCGCCCCGGTCCTTGACCGGAGAAAACATGGTGCCGAGGAACAGCATGAAACCGTCCGGGTACTGATGGAACGGGCCCCAGGCGTGGGTGACGATATCGAGCGGATCGCGGCTGATCTTGCTCATTGAGCTCGATCCTTCGAGGACGAAGCCGTCGGCCCCTGCGATTTCCAGCGCGAGTTCTGCTTGGCGCACATCTGCCATGCCGAACCTGTGGTCGAACAGGCGTATGAACGGTCCGATCGCGCAGGACGCGTTGTTGTCCTTGGACTTTCCGAGCAGCAGGGCGCTGCGGCCCTCAAAATCGCGCAGGTTGACGTCGTTGCCGAGCGTGGCGCCGACCGTCTCGCCCAAGGCGGTGACCGCGAGCACGATCTCCGGCTCCGGGTTGTTCCAAGTGGATCTCGGATGCAGTCCGACTTCCGCACCCAGGCCGACCGCCGACATGACCTGCGACTTTGTGAAAATTTCCGCGTCCGGACCTATGCCCACTTCCAGATACTGCGACCATGCGCCCTGCTCGACCAACACGCGTTTGATCTCGTCGGCCTCGCTCGAACCGGGTTTTACCGAAGCCAGATTGTCGCCCATGATGCGCATCACCTGTATCCGTATGGAATCTGCTTTGGCGGTGTCGCCGCGGGCCTGCTCCTCGATCACGCGCTCCAACAGGCTCTGCACGAAGGTGACCCCGCTTGCCTTGATTGCCTGAAGGTCGTTGGGCGCGAGCAATGAAGGGCGGCCCGCGTCCCTGCCGTCGCCACTGTTCGCAAGTAGCGCCTCTACCGGCCCGACGGCCTTGCCCGGGCCGGTGCGGGCGAGTACGACGCGGTCGGTTCGCGACAGCAATTGGCTCATGGTGGGTTCGATCGCGGATAGGTCGATGACCTCGCCGTTGGGGCGAACTGCGATGGGCGAGGGCCCGGCGGATGCGCCCGGCAACCAGGCGCGACCGACCAGGGTGGCCTCGCGCCAATCTGCCGGCAGGGCATCGAGCGTAAGCAACTGATTGAGCGTTTTCATAGCAGGTCTTCCTTGCGCAACATGAACACATAGTTTTCGCCGGCGCTGGTATCGAGCCAGGTAAATGGCAGGCGCGGATAGGCCTTTTCCAGCGCGGCGCGATTGTGGCCGATCTCGACGACGAGCAGACCGCCAGGGTTCAAATGGCCGGCGGCCTGCGCCAGCATACGGTGCACCAGCTCAAGGCCGTCGCGCCCGCCGGCGAGCGCCAGGCGCGGCTCGCGCCGGTATTCGCGCGGGAGCGAGCGCATGGCCGCAGCATTGACGTAGGGCGGATTGGACAAAATCAAATCATAACTGCGCGCAGCCAGCCGATCGAACAGGTCGGTCCGAACAATCCGTATGCGCTTACCCAGCGCGTAACCCTTGACGTTTATGCGTGCCACCTGCAGCGCTTCGGCAGACAGGTCGGCAGCGTCTACACGAGCGTGCGGAAAAGTGTGCGCTGCCAGGACGGCAAGACAACCGGAACCGGTACACAAGTCGAGCACGCTCCCCACCCTGCGGGCATCGGTGATCCAGGGAACAAGTCGGTCGCGCAGCAACTCGGCGATGAAAGAGCGCGGAACGATGGCACGCTCGTCGACATAGAACCGGAAATCCCCCAGCCACGCCTCGCGCGTGAGATATGCGGCCGGCAGGCGCTCGCGCATGCGCCGCTCCAGGACGGCGCGCACCGCGTTGAGTTCTCTGGCGCTCAACTTTCGCTCGAGAACGGAGTCGAGTTCGTCCAGCGGCAGCTTGAGCGTATGCAAAATCAGATAGACGGCCTCATCGCGGGCGTTGTGTGTGCCGTGACCGAATACAAGGCCGGCGCGCTTGAATTGTGCAACTGAGGCGCGCAATAGCGCGTGCAGTGTCACCGGGCGGTCGCGCGCCAGGATCAGGCCGGCAGCAGCATGCGCTCGAGCATCTGGCTGTTGTTTTTGTAAGATAGCGACTCGCCTTCGCGCGTCAGAACGCGTTTCACAGCAATCTCGGCATATTTCGACCACTAGCCCGCAGTTTTGCTGTCAGGACCCTGAATGTTCGCCGTCAGGGGGCTTGCTCGTCGACCAGCAATTTGAATTCGCTGAACGATCCAGTGTTTTCGAGGGTGGCTGCCGAGTCGGCTGTCGTCGCCGCGCCGGCGGCAGGAGCCGTTCCGACATTTCCATCCTGGTTCATCAGCCATAACAGGTTGGTGGCGGAATCTGCGTTGGCCAAGGCTTCCTCCTTGCTGATCACGCCGTCTTTGAACATCTTATATAGCGCCTGCTCGAACGTTTGCGAGCCGGGGGTCATGCTTTTCTCCATCGCGTCCTTGATTTCACTGATTTCGCCTTTGTCTATCAACTCAGCGGTATAGCGGGTGTTGAGCAGAACTTCAAAGGCGGCCGAGCGCATGCCACTTACGTTCTTCACCAGGCGTTGCGAGATCACGGTTCTGAGTGTTGCCGCCAGATCCTGCAGCAGAGCGGGGCGGTTTTCCAGAGGATAGAAACTGATGATCCGGTTCATCGCGTGGTAGCTGTTGTTCGCATGCAACGTAGCTAGGCACAAATGGCCGGACTGGGCGTAGGCGATGGCCGCCGTCATGGCTTCCCGGTCGCGGATTTCGCCGATGAGAATGCAGTCCGGGGCTTGGCGCAGCGCGTTTTTGAGCGCCACGTTGAAATCGAGGGTGTCGGTTCCGACTTCGCGCTGGTTGACGATGCATTTTCTGTTGGTGAAAATGAACTCCACCGGATTTTCCAACGTCAGGATGTGGCCCGACTTGGTGGCGTTCCTCAGATCGAGCATGGCCGCGAGCGTGGTGGACTTGCCCGAGCCCGTGGCGCCGACCATCAGGATCAGGCCGCGCTTTTCCATGATCACTTCCTTCAGCACCGCCGGCACGCCCAGAGTATCAATATTAGGTACGTCGCCGGGGATGTAGCGCACCACCACCGCCGGTGTGGTCTTCTGGCGGAAGGCGCTGATGCGAAAGCTGCCGACGCCGGGTAATGGGCAGGCGGTGTTGAGTTCGAGGGTCTCCTCGAATTCCTTTTTCTGCTTTTCGGTGATGACTTCGTACAGCAGTTTGATGATGTTGTCCGAGTCCATCGCCTGCTGGTTGATCGGCATGAGCGTGCCATTGATCTTGATGTTGATCGGAGAGCCGACGGAAATGAAGATATCGGAGGCTTTTTTCTCTGCCATCAATTGGAACAGACGCTTCATCGCTGACATGATGATCTCTCCTTTCCTATGCCGGTCGAGCCGGAGTCATTTCCCGCGCGCACGGTTCAGCAGATAAGCTAACGGCCGGGCACGGCAGTATTATATTCGTTGATTTGTGTCAGTTGGTCGTATTGGATGCGGCGTCGAAGCGGTGCAAGTCTACCGTCGGTGGCGGCTTCCAGCCTTTCTTGCGGTGCTCCGCGACTACCGTGGTGAAAATGCCGCCGCGTACGTAGAATTTCGCGCTCAAACGCATGAAACGCGGTAGTGCGGCGCGGGCGAGGTCGTCGAGTATGCGATTGGTCACGGCCTCGTGAAACGCACCCTGGTTGCGATAGGACCAGATGTAGAGTTTCAGGCTTTTTAATTCCAGGCACTTGCGCTCGGGAATATAGTCGAGCGCCAGTCGCGCGAAATCGGGCTGGCCGGTCAGCGGGCAGAGGCAGGTAAATTCCGGAATCTCCATATGGATCAGATAGTCTCGTCCCGGATTCGGATTGTCGAAGGTGCTCAGTGGTTTGTTGGGTTTGACAGGCATTCGGAGCTCGAAAACAAAGTTAAGATGCTATTATATCGGCTGCCAATAATTCCGAATAAATCCGGTGGAAAACCGGTTTTCCAAGATAAGAAACCCCAGTGCGCCTTACTCAAATAAAGCTAGCAGGATTCAAATCCTTCGTCGACCCGACTTCCATCGCAGTCCCGGGCCAGCTCGTCGCCATTGTCGGTCCAAACGGCTGCGGCAAATCCAATGTGATTGACGCCGTGCGCTGGGTGCTGGGCGAATCGCGCGCATCGGCCTTGCGCGGCGATTCGATGCAGGACGTCATATTTAACGGATCGGCCCAGCGCAAACCGGTGGCGCGCGCCAGCGTCGAATTGATGTTCGACAACAGCCTGGGCAAGGCCGCGGGCCAATGGTCGCAATACGCGGAGATTTCCGTGAAACGCGTACTGACGCGCGAAGGTGAGTCGCTGTATTACATCAACAACAGCCACGTGCGCCGGCGCGATATCACGGATATTTTCATGGGAACCGGCTTGGGGCCGCGCGCCTATGCGATCATCGAGCAAGGCATGATCTCGCGCATCATCGAGGCCAAACCGGAAGAGTTGCGCGTTTTTCTGGAGGAGGCAGCGGGGATCTCCAAATACAAGGAGCGCCGCCGCGAGACCGAGCACCGGTTGCACGATACTCGCGAAAATCTGGCGCGCGTGGCCGATATCTGCCAGGAACTTACTCTGCAGATCGACAAACTGGACCAGCAGGCCAGGGTGGCGATGCAATTCAAGGAACTTCAGGGCGACATGCAGCGCAAGCAGAATCTGTTGTGGCTGCTGCGCAAAATGGAGGCCGATCACGAGGCGCAGAGGCACGCGCGAGAAATCGAGCGCGCGGCGACCGATCTCGAAGCCGAAACCGCACGTTTGCGCGAGATCGAAAAACGACTGGAAGAGGTTCGAAGCGCGCACTACGAAGCGGGCGATACGCTAAGTGCGGCGCAGGGCGAATTGTATGCCGCCAACGCTGAAGTGCAGCGCCTGGAAACTGAAATTCGCTATATCAGCGAAAACCGCACTCGCCTGGAGAACCAGATAGTGCAGCTCCGCGCGCAAGGCGGGCAATGGCAGCAACAGGCGAGCGAGTTGAATGGCGCGCTTGAGATGTGGCAGGGGCGCCAGGGTGGTGCCGGGCAGCGGCTGCAAGTTGCGCGCGAGCGGGTCGCGCTGGAATCGGCCCGGCTGCCTGAGGCCGACGTGGCCTTCCGCTCGATCCAGACCGGACTGGCAGGGGAGCGCGCGGGATTGGCCCAGTCAGAGCAGGCGCTCAGGATAGAGCAAACGCATATCAGCCACGCGGAGAAAACGCTGCAGGCGCTGGCGTTGCGTCAGGAGCGGCTGATAGCCGAGCACGAGGGGATGCCCAAGCCGGATTCTGCCGCAATCGAAGAGCAGCAGCAGCGGATTGCGGCATTGGCGGAAGACCTCGCGCGCAAGGATGCGCAACTCGCGCTGCAATTACAGCAATTGCCGGAGCTGGAAAATGCGCGCAGAACCGCCCAGGAAAAGCTCGATGCGCAGCAGCGCGAGCAGGCCGGGCTGGAGTCGCGCCTGGCAACGCTGAAGCAGGTCCAGGATCAGGTCGAAAGCAACGCCCAGATCCACGAATGGCTGCTCAAGCACCGGCTGGACACATTGCCACGTCTGTGGCAACAGGTGAGGGTCGAGGTAGGGTGGGAGACCGCGTTCGAGGCAGTGCTGCGCGAAAAGCTGCACGCGGTCGAGGTATCGCAGCCGGGGCTGCTGGAGACCATGCTCGCGGATGCGCCACCGGCGAAACTGAGCGTCTACGCGGTAACCACTGCAGCACTGGATCCGGCGCTTGAGGGGATGCGGCCTTTGGCCTCGCTGCTCGGCATCCATGACGACGCGGTGCGCGGGGTGATGCAGGATTGGCTCCATGGCGTATACGCAATCGAGCATGTACCGGAATTCGGCGCGAGGCAGGCGCTGCCGCCGGGGGTTATTCTGGTCAACCGCGAGGGCCATCAGTTCTCGCGCAGCGCGGTCAGCTTTCACGCGCCCGATCCGGGCGACACCGGCATACTCGCCCGGCAACGGGAAATCGAGGACCTGAGCGCCCAACTGAGCGAGCGCGAGGATGCGCTGCGCCAGTCGCGCACCGAACAGCACGTGGTGGAATCGGCGCTAGGCGGACATAACCAGCGCTTGGCTATTCTGCGCCAAGAGGCCGCGACGCTGAAACAACAGGTACACGAGCAGCAACTGGAGAGCCTGCGGCTTTCCCAGGGTTTGGAGCGGTTTCAGGAACGCAGCCGGCAGATTCAGCTGGAACTGAATGAAATATTGCGCCAGCAAACGGTTGAGCAGTCCACGCAGGCGACCGCCGAGGCCAACCTAACTCGGCACCAGCAGCTTATGGCAACGGTAGCCGCGAGGGTGCAGGCGGCAGAAGTGGCCCACAAGCAAGCTGAAGATGCGCTCAATGCGCAGCGACAGGCACTGCAACAAGCTGAGCATGAAGAGCAGGAGTCAATATATTATGAAAAAGAATGTTCATCTAAAATCAATGAAATAAATGCATCTATTCAAGTAATACTTGAGCAATTTAGCACGGCGGAGCGGCAACTCGAACAGCTAAATGCTGACTTGGCGGTGCAACAGGATGCGGACCTAAGGCTGCGCCTGCAGACCCATCTAGAATTGCGGGTGCAGCGCGAGCAAGCTCTGGGCGCTGCCCGGTCAAGGCAGGAGGAATTGGCGCAAGGCCTGCGCGGCGCGGAAGAAGAACGACTGGTGTGCGAGCAGAAACTCGAGCCGTTAAGAAACCGAATCAATGACCTGAGGCTGAAGGAGCAGGCAGCGCGCCTCAACAAGGAACAGTACGCGAACCAGTTGTTCGAGGCGGGCGCGGATGAAGAGGTCCTCGCAGCCATGCTTGAAAAAGGAATGCGGCCCAACGCGTTGCAGGCCGACATCAACCGGCTTATGCAGGCCATCAGCGACCTAGGCGCGGTAAACATGGCGGCGCTGGAAGAACTGCAGGCGAGTCGCGAGCGCAAAGGCTTTCTCGACGCGCAGGCGACCGACCTCAATACGGCGCTGGAAACACTGGAAGCGGCGATTCGACGCATCGACCGAGAAACGCGCGAAATGCTGCAGCAGACCTTCGATACGGTAAACGGGCACTTTGGACAGATGTTTCCCAGCTTGTTCGGGGGCGGGGAAGCGCGTCTGGTGATGACCGGGGAGGAAATTCTCGATGCGGGCGTTCAGGTCATCGCCCAGCCACCGGGAAAGAAGACATCGACCATCCACCTGCTGTCCGGCGGGGAGAAAGCGTTGACAGCGCTGGCGCTGGTATTTTCCATGTTCCAGCTGAATCCGGCACCGTTCTGCCTTTTGGATGAGGTAGATGCGCCGCTGGACGACCCCAACACCGAACGTTTTTGCGACTTGGTGAAGCGGATGTCGGTCGATACGCAGTTCCTCTACATCAGCCACAACAAGATCACCATGGAAATGGCGGCGCAATTGATTGGCGTGACGATGCAGGAATCCGGCGTCTCGCGCGTGGTCGCCGTCGACATCGAGGAGGCGCTGCGGCTGAAGGAGGAGCTGGCCGCATGAGCGAGTTGCAACTCGGCCTGCTGGGGATCGGCATCCTGGTTGTGGTCGGGGTGCTCATGTATAACAAGCTGCAGGAACGGAGACTGAAGCGCGAGGCGGACGAAGTCTTCAGTTCGCGCCACGATGACGTGCTCATGGGAGGGTTGACCGGGGGTGCGTTGCCTGGACTAACTGCAGGTCCCGCCGAGCGCATCGAACCGACCTTCGCGGCGCCACCGGCCGAGCGCACCGAGGCGGGCGGCGCTCTGGATCTGCGCATCGATTTTATTGCGATGCTGGAAACGGAAAAAGCGGTCGCAGGTGAGGCGATTTCCACGGCGATCATGGACAATCTGGCGCGCCCCATCAAGTCCGTCAGCTGGGAATGCTATAACGGACAGACGGCAAACTGGGAGCCTTTGGCGACCGCCGGTGAATACACCATGCTGCGTGCCGGGTTGCAGATGGTGGACCGAAAAGGCGCGGTTAGCGAACAGGAATTGGCCGACTTTGGGGCCATGGCGCAGGCTGTGGCCGTCGCGATAGGCGCGAAATGCTCTCTGGCAGAGACGGACGCAGCACTGCAGCAGGCAAGGCAGGTCGACGCGCTCTGCGCCGACGTGGATGTGCAGATCGGCCTGAATCTGATCACCCGCAGCGGCGGCGTCCCCGGTACCCGGATTCGCGCGCTGTCCGAAGTGCAGGGACTCGTGTTGGAGGGAGACGGCAGATTCCACCGTCGTGACGAAGCAGGACTCGAACTTTATACGCTGTGCAACATGGAACCGGACGCGTTTTCTGCGGAAAGCATGAAGGACATTTCAACCAAAGGGCTGACGCTGCTGTTCGACGTCGCCAGGGTCCCCGGTGGAATCGCGACCTTCGACCGCTTCGTCGACTTCGCACGGGCGCTCGCAGATTCCCTGTCCGCTGCTATCGTCGATGATAACCGGCAGCCGCTGGACGACGCTGCGCTTGGCAAGATCCGGGCGCAATTGCTGGCCTTGTACGCCGGCATGGAGAACCAGGGGATTCCCGCGGGCAGCCCGCTGGCATTGCGTCTGTTCTCCTGATGGCCGAGAAAGCCGTGCTGGCCGAGGCGCAGAGGCTACGCAATGAACTCGAACGCCACAATTATCAGTATTACGTGCTTGACCAGCCCCTGGTAAGCGACGCCGAATACGACCGGCTGTTCCGCGCACTGCAGAAACTTGAAGACGAGCATCCGGAACTCGCTGTTCCCGATTCGCCGACCCAGCGTGTCGGCGGTGCACCGTTGCCCCAGTTCGAGCAGCACGCTCACCGCACCCCCATGCTCTCGCTCAACAACGCCTTTTCCGCGGAAGAGGTGATGGCGTTCGACAAGCGCGTGTGCGAGGGCCTTAAGACGAGCAATGTAGAGTACCTCGCCGAACCCAAGTTCGACGGCTTGGCGATCAGTCTCACCTACGAGCAGGGCATTTTTGTGCAGGGCGCGACGCGCGGTGATGGCTATTCGGGCGAAGACGTGACGGCCAATCTGCGCACAGTCAAGAGCATTCCGTTGAGGCTGCATGGCGACACTGTTCCCGGGCGCCTCGAAATTCGCGGCGAAGTGCTGATGAACCGGCGGGATTTCGACCGGATGAACCAGCGCCAGCGCGCCAACGGCGAGAAAGAATTCGTAAATCCCCGCAATGCGGCTGCTGGCAGCCTGCGTCAGCTCGATTCGCGCATTACTGCACAAAGGCCATTGCGCTTCCTTGCTTACGCGATCGGCGTGATCGACGGGGCTGAAGAGCCGGATACGCACCGTGAGCTGGAGGACTGGCTGGAGAAACTGGGACTGCCGGTTTGTCCTGAGCGGCGCGTGGTCATCGGAGCGCAGGGCATGCTGCGGTATTTTAGCGAGATAGGCACGCGCCGCGCTGAGTTGCCCTATGAGATTGATGGTGTAGTTTATAAGGTCAACAGCCTGGCCGCGCAGTCACAGCTGGGCTACGT
>Ga0194060_10000263_pt1 | contig 37650 bp, 27 predicted proteins | sample SepL225m_MetaG_FD_163427 | JGI IMG/M metagenome (GOLD analysis project Ga0194060, IMG submission 163427) | Anoxic zone freshwater microbial communities from boreal shield lake in IISD Experimental Lakes Area, Ontario, Canada - Sep2016-L222-5m | ecosystem: Environmental > Aquatic > Freshwater >...
CTCCACCACCACCACCAGAGGAAACAGCAGTAAATATTTGTGAAGCAATAGAATATTCATTTCCAAAAGTAACTTTTAATTTAAAATAATAAGTCCCGGCGCTCGGCACTGTGGCACCTTTGTCTGTGACCCAACTCTCTCCCGAAGAAATGAGCTTCGCTGCCGAAGCATAAAAAACATCATCTCCACCACCACAAGAATTATTTATATCTGAAACGACACACCATTCATATTGATATTCAGTATCAACAAACCCTTCGTTTGTTATTGTAATATTAGCAGAAATTGATGGAATACTATTGTCTGTAATGCTATTTATCAAAACCTGAGCTGGAGACTTACATTTGAAATTTGTAGCAACATCACAATTATCACAATCAAAATTGAGTCTCCCAGCTTTACTTCCTATGCCGTCTGTCATTCCTGTAAACTTTCCATTACCATCAATAACAGCTCCAGAGAAATCCAACCAACCCAAACTTTTTGACCAAGCCTTCCCAGAGAGCACACCTGTATCACCGATACATTGATTGCCGACACCACTTCCGTCTGGAGATAAATTAATCCATCCATATTGACGACTCCAAACATAACCAGTCAAGCCTGTAGATGATACTCGGACGTTGCAATTATCACAACCAAAATTAACCCAACCCAAATTTTCACCATAGACGTATTGTTTGTTTGGAAGAATCATTCCATAACTAGCAAAAGAAACAGAAAAAATTGAAAAAAAACCAACAGCAAAAAAACTTAAAAAGAATAATTTTCTTATCAAAAATTTAATTGCCATATTTTTCTTTAAAAACCTCTAGTACCTCACATAAAAAAGTGTTCGGTACTTCTTATATTATATCAAAAATAGCCCTACAATAAGGGAAATTAACTAAAAAAAATGGGGATAACTCTCTATTTTAGGTACCCTTTCAAAAACTCCTCTTTAAATTCAAAAAAGTTATCGTCTAAAATTGACTGTCTGATTTTTTTAACCAGATTAACTATAAAATGCAAATTGTGGATTGATGCCAACGTGCCTGCCAACATTTCTTTACCGTGAAAGAGATGGGCTATATAGCTTTTAACGTAATTCTTACATGTATAGCATTCACAATCTTTTTCTATCGGACCAAAATCATTTCTAAACTTTGTATTCATTATAATTATCTTTCCAGTTTTTGTAAAAATTGTACCATTTCTACCCAGCCTAGTAGGTAAAACACAGTCAAAAAGGTCCACCCCATTTTCTACTCCCATAAACAAATCCTCTGGCTCCCCTATGCCGAGCAAGTGCCGAGGCTTTTCCTCTGGCAATATTTCATTGACCCACCTGACTGCTGTTGACATATCTTCTTTGGCAAAGCTCCCACCAATACCAAAACCATCAAAATATTTTCCATCTACATTTATTTCAGAAATAATTTTTGCAGATTGTTTTCGTAGTGACTCTTCTCTCCCGCCCTGCACGATACCGAACAAGGCTTGAGGAAAAATACTTTCATTTTTCTGCTCTTCAAGTTTTAAATGCTCAACTAAACTCCTTTCTGCCCATCGATGTGTCCTCTCCAAGGCCTCTCCCTGGTACCTCAAATCCTCTGTCGGACTCGTGCACTCGTCAAAAGCAAAAATTATATCTGCACCCAGATTGTGTTGAATCTGAATTGATTTCTCTGGGGTAATGTAGTGGATAGAACCATCAAGGTGAGACTTAAAAGAAACACCGTCCTGTCCAATTTTTGCTAAACGTGGGGCATCACTGTCATCAAAGCGTTCAGGAATTAATAAAGATGGGTCAGTAATTTTCGTAATTTTAGAAATATCTTTCCCATAAGCTGCCCCCAGAGAAAAAACTTGGAAGCCACCAGAATCCGTCATTGTTGGACCTGGCCAATTCATAAATTTGCCAATACCTCCAGAATCTCGAACAATTTCATCTCCAGGCTGCAAAAATAAATGATAGGTGTTACCAAGAACTACTTCTACCCCCGCATCACGTACTTGCTCAGGATTTAAAGACTTTACTGTCGCTTTCGTACCCACAGCAACAAAAGCTGGAGTCATGATAACTCCGTGTGGAGTTTCCAACATGCCGACCCTCCCCAAACTATTCTTTAATTTTTTTTCTATTTTAAAAATCATTACTTAGCAGAAACTTCAACCTCAACAAATTTCAATTCCTGTATATTTACCGGACTTGTTAATAATGCTTTATTAAATGGATCACGTGGGTCAGAAATTATTGTTTGAACAATAGCTAAAACATAAGGATTGATTCCTGTAATCACTACCTGGTCCCCTTTTTGCAAAACCAAATCTCTAGGTAAAATCATTTCAAAGTCTCCTCCTCCACGCCCCACCAGCTCAAGAAAAACGTCCTTTCCTGAAATAACTGCTTGCGTCTTTTCTCCTCCATTAGAAAACAAAATAACCTTGGAAGAATTCTCGTACACCAAACCAATCCGCCCGATAGGCACATTGCCAAGAGCATAAACGACCTCCCCCTCCTTCACTTTTTGATTTGCCCCTGCATCTATGATTAAAATATCATAAATACTTTGATTGGGTTTTGATAATATGGCGGCCAAAACCATATTAACTTTTTCGGTCTTCCTTCCAAGTACTTCCTTTAGACTAATATTCTCTGCTACTACCGAATCATAATTAGCATTGCGGGCATCATTTTCTTTTACTTGGGCTTGTAATTTTTGATTTTGAAGGTACAGATAATTTTTAGAAACAAAATAAGAACCAAATCCATTAAATTTTTCTCCAATTCCATTACCTAAAACTAAAATAGGATGAAAAACAAATTGACTTGCGTGAGACAAGCCATTAAAGACACCAACTCTAAAATAGAATAAGAAAATTATAGCTATGACAACTAGCGTCATATTTGAAAACTTTTTTCTTTTAATTTTTTTATCTAGGAGGTAACTCATCTTGATTACCAATCAAAACTTCTTTGTAAAGAGGCAAATTGTCTAAAATTACTCCTGTTCCCCTGGCCACAGCCGAGAGAGGATCTTCCACTACATAAACTGGAATCCTGAGAACCTTTTGCAAAAGCTGATCTAGCCCAGGAATCAAAGCACCACCACCAGAAAGCGTGATACCACGATGCATTATGTCTGACAAAATTTCAGGTGGAGTTGTTTCTAACATATCTTTTACCCCTTCGACTAAATCCTTGATAGACAATGATAGCGCCTCACGAATATCAGAGTCCGTCACCACTACTTCTCTTGGTAAACCTGTCAAAAGATCTCGTCCATGGACTTCGGTCTCCATGTATTCACCAGGGATGACAGAACCGATCGCAATCTTCACCATTTCCGCCGTTCGCTCTCCAATAAGTATTTTGAATTCATCTCGCATATATGTGATGATGTCATTGTTCAATCTGTCGCCCGCGATCTTTAAATTTTTTGACTTTACAATTCCTCCAAGAGAAATTACTGCTATGTCCGTAGTCCCACCACCTATATCTATAATCATAGAGCCGACTGGGTCTTTGATAGGAAGTCGTATTCCGATAGCTGCCGCCATCGGCTCCTCCACAAGGAAAACTTCTCTAGCGCCCGCCGACCTCGCAGCATCATAAACTGCTCGTGTCTCTACGTTGGTCGTGCCTGATGGCACACCAATTAAAACTCTCGGTCGTGCTAATTTCTTAGACATCTTGTCTGCCTTATTTATCAAATACGAAAGCATTTCTTCGGTAACTTCAAAATCAGAAATAACACCTTCAACAAGTGGACGAATTGCCTTGATGTGCCCTGGAGTACGCCCGAGCATTTCTTTGGCTTGCGAACCCACTGCCAAAATTTGGTTCGTCTTGATGTTCACAGCTACAACAGAAGGCTCGTTTATTACAATGCCATGGCCTTTTAAATAAACTAACGTATTACTAGTACCCAAGTCTATGCCTATATCATTAGAAATTAATTTGTAAAATTTTTCAAACATAATAAACACAGGCACTAGGCTTTGGGCGCTAGCATTTTTAGTAACTCATCGACAGACACAATATTGCCCTTCTCCTCTGTGCGCTTTTTTATTTCTATGCCATTTTCTTTCAAACTGCGAGCTGATACAACTGCACGATATGGCATACCAAGCAAATCTGCATCAGAAAATTTCTCTCCAGCTGATAGACCAACTCTGTCATCAAATAATACTTCTATATTATTTTTCTTTAAAGTTTCGTAAACTTTCTCTGCTTCTTTTGAAACAGCTTCATCAGCACCCAAAGAAAGCAAATGAACATAAAATGGTGCTACTTCTGTAGGCCAAATAATACCTTGATCATTGGCCAAGGCTTCGACTATTGTACCCATAAGTCTTGTCGTGCCTATTCCATAACAACCAACGACTGGGATTTTCTCTTCACCATTTTGATCTGTATAGGTATAATCAAAACTCTTTGGATATTTTTGACCCAAATCAAATACGTTTCCAACCTCAGACGCACGCCCCTTTTTCAATTTACCTTTACCACACTTAGGACAATCATTGCCTTCAGGCACTTTAGAAACTTCTACATTTGCACAATGAGTACATTCTTCGCAATATAAAATATCATCCTCACCTGCACCCGTCAAAACCATAAATTCATACGACAATTTTTCAGAAAAACTACCACCAGAAGCTTCTGTCACTTTGGCATCTAGGCCGGCCCGTTTAAAAATTTTGAGATATGCTTTTTTAGCAATTTCATAAAAACTATCAAAGTCTTCTTGAGAAGTATGGAAACTGTACATATCTTTCATGCCAAATTCTCGCCCACGCATTATCCCACTTTTTGCCCGGAGCTCATCGCGATACTTTTGTCCTATTTGATAAATTGCTACTGGTAAATCTTTGTACGAACTGGCATATTCTTTTGCTATAGGTGTGACTATCTCTTCTTCGGATTGCCCGAGAGCATATTCCTTTTCGGTACGACTTTGCAACTTAAAAAGCACATCTATGCTATCCCAGCCGCCTGTTTTCTTCCAATTATCGCTAGGGTGCAGTGTCGCCATTTGTATTTCTTGTCCACCAATGGTGTTCATTTCTTCTCTTATAATATTTTCAATTTTATTAAGTACACGCAGGCCCAAAGGTAAATAGGAATAAACTCCAGCCATTTCTTTATGAACAAAACCACCCCTAACTAGAAGCTCGGCATTCTTTGACACCTCGTCTGCTGGAGCATCTTTCCTCGTTTTAGTAAAAAGCTTAGATTGTCTCATACAGCCCATCTTACCCGAAAAAAGTCTTTTGGTCAAAGCACAAAAAAATCTGCCAAATGGCAGGAAGGTTTGCAAAAAGACCAGCTTTCTGTTAATATAACCGGTATGATAAAAGTAGAAAATAAAAAAGAAATTGACAGTATTGTAGAAAAAATGTTTAAGGCTGGGGCACATTATGGCTACAGCAAGACCAGAAGACATCCTTCTGTTTCTTCATATATACACACTACTAAGAACAAGGGAGACATAATAGACCTTGAGAAAACAAGCGTTTTATTGGAAGAAGCCACTTTATTTATAAAAAATCTAGGAGCTCAAAACAAGGTCGTTCTTTTTGTCGGAACTAAACCAGAAGCAAAAGTAGCCACAAAAGACACTGCAGAATCTTTAAATATGCCTTATGTTAATGAACGATGGATAGGTGGAACACTCTCTAATTTTACTGAAATTAAAAAGAGAATCGCTGAACTTGAAAATTATCAAAAAGACAGTGCTACAGGTGAACTTGAAAAATACACCAAAAAAGAACGTGTGGTCATGGCCAAAAAAATGGAAAAGCTCGCAAGATATTATACTGGGTTGCTCGGATTAAAAAAGGCTCCAGACGCGTTATATATTACAGACGCAAAGAGCGAACATATCGCTGCGACAGAAGCCAGAAAATCTGGTGTCCCTGTCGTTTCGTTGGTTAATTCCGATTCAAACATCAAAGGGATAGATTACCCTATCGTAGCCAATGACTCGGCAATACCATCAGTAAAGTTTTTTGCAAGTGCTATCGCTTCTGCATACAAGGATGGACAACTATCCATCCCAGAGAAAAAATAATAAAATAAATAATATGCCCACAAACATAACTATAGAACAAGTTAAAGAACTTCGTGACACCACAGGTATCTCTGTAATGCAATGCAAACGCGCACTAGAAGAAGCAGATGGAGATATGAACAAGGCTCTAGCGATACTAAAAAAAACAAGCTCTGATATTGCCCAGAAAAAAGCTGACAGGTCTTTAAATAGCGGAGCAATCATGATAAAAAACGAAGGCAACAAAACAGTTTTGGTTGGCCTGCTTTGTGAAACTGATTTCGTCGCCAAAAATGAAGATTTCAGCACTCTCCTTTCAAAACTAACAGATATTGCACTTGAAAAAGGACTTCCAAAAACAAAAGAGGAAGGAAAAGACGCGATTGATCCAATAATCCAAAAAACTGGAGAAAACATTCAACTAGGTGAAATGTATGAGGTACTAGGAGACACGATAGGTAGCTACTTACACAACAACAAAATAGGTGTTATCGTAAGCTTGTCTGGCGGAAACAAAGAGCTGGCAAAAGATGTAGCTATGCACATAGCTGCAATGAAACCAGAATATATTTCACAAAATGAGATAACTGACGCTGCAAAGAAAACAATGCAAGAAATTTTTGAGAAGGAAGTTGAATCAATCAATAAACCAGCTGACATCAAAAAGAAAATGCTCGATGGCAAAATGGCAACATACTTCAAAGAAAAAACTCTTCTCGATCAGCCATTCATAAAAGATGGAGAGCAAACAGTTGGAAAACTTCTGGAAAAAAGTGGAGCACAAATCAAGGAGGTCAGGCGATACTCAATATAAAAAAATATGTATTTTCTTATAACTTCTTTTTTTATATCACTTTTTGGAATCACTTTCATGATAGGAAGAAAGCTTTTGATACTACAGGGTGGTCAAGTATTTCACAACGAAGAAGCTATTTTCAAGACTCCATACCTAGAAGAGTGGAAACACCTAACTGTCAAAAGTATCAGGAGATATGGTTATGCAGGATTGGTCGCGACAATAAGACTTTATGTACGGACATCTGGTTTCTTGAATAATACATACCAGAAAATAAAAACAAAAATAAAAGAAAGGGGAAGAAAAAGTATTAATAGTGATAGAAAAGAAATTTCCAAGTTTCTAAGAGTAATCTCTGAATACAAACACAAAATCAGAGAAATAAAGCATAGAATAAAAGAGGAAGAAAATTTGTAAATACAAGCCGCCTTAGCTCAGTTCCCGCCAGAGGCGGATAAAGTCCGAGCAAAATTTAGAGAAGATTGTTGTTTATTGTAAAAGTATAATAGTGCCGCCTTAGCTCAGTTGGTAGAGCAACACTTTTGTAAAGTGAAGGTCCTCGGTTCGAATCCGAGAGGCGGCTCCGCAAAATTAATCTCAAAAAACTTTTTTATAAAGCACGTAGGTCAATATAGGTTCAAAACAAGAGGCGGCTCAACAATCAAACTCAAATTACTTTTTTACTGTCGGAGTACTCGCTGCTTCTTGAAGTTTAAATGAATCATTTAATATTGTATCGAGCTCATCTACGCCATGAAAACCAGTCAACACAGTATCGTTTATAATTACTGCTGGCAACACAGTGTCTTTTATCTTATAAATCTGAAGCATAGCAGTAACAGCAGACAAGTCAGTACTATAATCAAAAGAATAAACACGTAATTCGGGATATTTTGTACGCAAACTTGAAAGCACAAAACTCTCCTGTTGACAGAGACTACAGTTTTCAGCCGTTGTATAAAAATAAAGAATAAAGGCTGACTTTACCCCACACCTCGAAGAAATCTTTTTTGCCAGCAAATAATCTTTAATTTGCAAAAGAGCATAATATTTCTTCAAATAAGAAACCTCATCAGTAGTGCCTAGGTTGTTTTGACTCCACTCAAGCTTGCTACCCAGCTCTCCTAGCTCACTTGAGAAAGTAGAATCAGAAATATTCTTGCAGGACAGCTCCGAAAGTAATGAAAATTGAGTTTCAGAAGAAAGAATATCGATAGCTATCTTGTCTTGAATCACTTTTAGTTGATTAATTTTTTGATTTCCAAAATAGTTACTTAAATAACTGGCCGTTAAAAATAGACAGATAGTAATCAAAAACACAATAAAATATTTTTTCCAATCAAGATTGTTTGAATTCATTTTTTAAAATTTGTAATTCGTAATTGATTATCTTACCTCCAAGCAGGTTTTCTGGACACAATAGTATTATAAATCCCCTTCAAAAGCCAAAGCGGTGCAACTACACTAAAAACTGGGAAATAATACAGCATTTTCAAAGGAAAAACGCTTTTTTCTTTCGCCATCTTTTGTCCAAAAATTATTGCAAAAATTACAAAAAAATAAAGAACATACACCAGAAAAACAAAGACCTGGGTGTTTATAAAAAAGGGATCGAAAGAAATATGTTTAAAATTAAAATCAAATCCAACAGTATTAAATTTTAGAAGCTTTATATATAAATAGTGGCAAATATCGTAAACAATACGCCCAAAAAGAAAACTTACAGAAAAAATAGAAATAATCCCGGCTGGCAACGTAAAGAATGCAAAATTACCATATTTTTTCTTGCCTAGAACTTCTTTGTAATCTAAGATATTATTAATAAATCCATAAATCCAACGAACCCTCTGCTTGTAAAGTTTTTTGACAGTCTTTGGTGTATTTGTATAAATAAATGCATCATTGCAATGCTCAATTTTATATTGATTTTTCTGCATTCGAAAAGCAATCTCCATATCCTCGGTGTTGTGGCCTTGCCTATATTTACCCAAATCATCAAAAACCTTTCTCCTAAAAATAGTAAACGGCCCGGGAGTCACATGTATAGCTCCAAGGAAACCAAACATTTTTTTGAAATAAACACCCATATTGTACTCGGCCTTTTGTGCATACTGGACAAAGTTTTTTGGGTTATACACTGTAACTGAAGGAACTACAGCCATATTTGTAGGGTCTTTTTCAAAATAACTCATGATACGAACGAGCGCTTCCCTGTCCACCAACGAGTCAGCATCCAAGCAGCCGAAGTATTCTGTATCTGAGTTTTCCAGCCCAAGGTTGAGCGCAGTATGCTTGCCTCCATTGTTTTTGTGGAAAATTTTTATGTTAGAATAATTTACAAACTTATTTAAAACATTTGATGTATTATCGGTTGACCCATCATCAATGAGAAATATCTGCACTTTATCTTTTGGGTAATTTAGTTCAAACAAAGATCTTACAGTCTTCTCTACTGTATTTTCCTCATTCCAGCAAGGAACGGCAATAGTAACTTTTGGGTAATAACGCAATTTGGTTCTGCCATCTCTGATTACTATTTTTTTCCTATTTTCAAAAAAAGTAATGAAAAAGAACACCTGTACATAAAGAGACAAGAAAACAAAAATATAAAAAATTATATTTAAAATTAAAGCCATAAATTTGCTTATAATATAGCATTAAAAATGCAAGAAGTAAATCGAAAAAGCCCCTCAAAAAAGGGGCTTTTTCTACAGAAACTATAGAATTACATAGGCTTCTCTACGCTTGGAACAGCGCACGCTGCACAAGCTGCTTTGCATGTCTTGCATCTGCAACCAAAAATCATCATAACTGCAGAAAGACCAACGAGAACATATACTACCGCTTCTATTGTTGGCATAGAACCAAATATCATATGAACAAGATTTAAATCATTATTCATCAACATTCCTACGCCGACCAAGCCCCAGTTTACTCCACCGACAATCACTAAAATCTTGCCGATCATAGATGGAACACAGCCCCCCTTACCACAACATTTTGTATTACACATATATTTTTTTGCTACATCAAAACAATTAACTAATAAAAGATACTTTGCTACAATACTATTATATCATATTCTATAAATATGTTACAATAGGTTTATTAATAATAATTAAAAATTAACATACATATGCATAATAGCAACGAAAAACAGATAGCCGGAGCAATACTTATCGTGGGGGTACTGATTGCCGGAGCAATTTTACTAAAAGACGCTAGGCCCCAAGTAGCCAATGCGCCATCTGCGAATGCACCATCTGCGAATGCACCATCAGGAAACAATATAGGTGCTATTTCACAAGGAAGACCTGTTTCTTCTACTGACCACATTACTGGAAATTTAAATGCAAAAATTGTAGTTGTAGAATATTCAGATTTAGAATGTCCATTTTGTAAAGTATTTGATGCAACGATGAAGCAAGTAACACAAAACAACAACGATGTCGCGTGGGTGTACAGACATTATCCTATAGCACAGCTTCACTCAAAGGCATTTAAAGAATCAGAAGCTACTGAGTGTGCATGGGACCAGGGAGGCAATGATGCTTTCTGGAAATACACAGACAGACTCTTTGCAGTCACACCATCAAACAATGGTCTTGATGCAGCTGAACTTCCAAAAATCGCAGAATACGTAGGATTAAATGTTGCGACCTTTAATACTTGTCTTTCAAGTGGAAAGTTCACAAGCAAGGTTCAAGCTGACTTTGACGATGGAGTCAAAGCAGGAGCAAACGGAACTCCATCTAGTATGATAATTACAAAAAAGGATATTTCAACATCTACACAAAATGAAATCCTTACAGCCTTGAACGCTCCTGGAGCAATTTCATTCAGTTCAAATAATAAAAAAATAATGAGTATGAATGGGGCTTTACCTATTGATATGGTAAACAAAATCTTAGCCGTTTTGTTAAAATAAAAACAGCAACACATACTAAAAACCCCGCTTAAAGCGGGGTTTTTAGTTTAATCAAAATAATTTTTCAAACGTGATATCTTTTCATGCTGGCGAAGCTTTTCATGAACTTTTGCCTCAATCTGACGAATACGCTCACGAGTAACGCCAAACTCTTCTCCTACCCTCTCTAGAGTATGCTGAATACCATCAAGCAACCCATAACGCATTTCAAGGATTCTTCTCTCTTTTGGATTAAGCTCGTCTAAAACTTCACGAATCTGGTCAGAAAGAATTCTACGAGAAGATTCTTGGTCAGGACGCAAAATTTTGTCGTCTGGAATAAAATTCTCTAACGTTGATTTATCATCATCATCTCCTACTGGCTGTTCTAGAGACACAGTCTCCTGGCTTATATTTTCGATGACATGTATCTTTTCCACTGGAATACCCATTTCTGTCGCTATCTCTTCTGCTAGGGGCTCACGGCCCAAATCCTGACTGAGTCTGCGATGTGTCTGCTTATACTTTGAAATAGTCTCAACCATATGCACAGGAATACGAATAGTTCTAGACTGGTCAGCAAGCGCACGAGTAATAGACTGACGAATCCACCAAGTCGCATAAGTAGAAAATTTATATCCCTTAGTCCAATCAAATTTTTCTACAGCCTTAAATAAACCTAAATTCCCTTCCTGAATCAAATCGAGCAATGTTAAGTTTGCACTTCTACCTACGTATTTTTTTGCGATAGAAACAACGAGGCGAAGGTTCGCTCGTGCTAGTAAATTCTTTGCTTCATTATCTCCATGTTCAATACGTTTTGCTAAATCTTTTTCGTCACTAGCATGAATAAGCGGATACTGCCCAATTTCTTTCAAATACATTTGAATCGAATCATGCATGCTACCTTTGTTCAAATCCTTGTCATTGACATCAATATCAAGATTTAATAAATTCCCACCTTCAAGCACATCTATTCCTGCTACGGCAAACTTTTCATAAAGTTCATCCAAAAATAGAATATTGTTTTCAATATCTGGAAACGTCTTCAATATCTCGTCGTATGTAATAAAACCACGTTTTCGTCCTTTTTCTATGAGCGTATTGGCCAAGCTTGCGAGCCCTTCAGCCTTTTTTTCTGCACCACTTAATTTCTTGACTTTGTTTTCCTTTGTAGATTTTTTAACAACTTTCTTTGCTTTCTTTTTTGCTTTTTTTTCTTTTTTTACGACTTTTGTAGCTTTCTTTGGGGTCTTCTTCCTTTTAATCACCTTTTTATTTTTTTTCATATATTGATATCTTAATTAAACTTGCGACCATTTTTAATATCTTCCTTTCTTTTGCTTATTTCATTTATCTTTTTAAAAATTTCTTTCTCTTCCTCTTTTCCTTTCGAATTTTGAAGCTCTATAATTTTCTTTGTTAATTCTTCGTTTAAATATTCTTCCTCGAGATTGAGCAGCATTTCTCCAACATCCTTTTCTAAATTTTCACTACCTGAATAAAATTGCTCAGCCTCATAAACCAAGTCTTCCTTTATGTTTTCATAAAGCCCTCTAACTTCACTCAACTTTTTAAAAATAATCTCTGGGTCTATGACCTTATTTTTAGCTCCTTCCTGCCAAAATGCTATACCTATCAAGCTGCGCTCGATCGGGTCTTTGCGTAATTTCTTTTCTACGTTTTCTATAGCTGTTTTTATTTCCTCTCTCTCATTCCTGAGCTCTGATTCTACCTTTTTTAAATCATCAACTAAAGCACTTTCTACTATCCCTGACTTATTACTTATCAAAGTTACAAAATGCATTTTTTCTATTGAGCTCTCGAGTGAATTAACGAAGGGTAATATCTTTTCTTTTATTTCCCTACCAGCTTTGCGCATATCATTACTATAATTCCTCAAAACCTTATTTAGCAAAAATTCAATAATGTGCCTTGAATTTTTAATAGCTTCACGCCATGCATCAGGCGAAGTCTTAGAAATTAAATCCGCTGGGTCAACTCCATCTGGCATATCTACCACCTTTACATCCATAGAAAGAGAAAGAGCTATCTTGCCTGCACGTATAGTAGCATTGGCTCCAGCTTTGTCTGCATCAAAGGCAAGCACGATGTTTGGAGAAAGACGTCTTACGAGACCCAAATTTGAAACTACATTTTCTTTAGAAATAGTAGAGTCAGACAACGCTGTACCTGACGTTGCAACCGTATTTTTATATCCTGCTTGGTGTGAAAGGATTAAATCCATCTGGCCTTCAACAAGAATAGAGAAATTATTCTTTCTAATTCCATCCTTTGCTTTATCAATACCATAGAGAACTGCATTCTTGCTAAAAATTGGTGTCTCAGGGCTATTCAAGTATTTTGCAGATTTTCCGTCGTCAACAAAAATTCTTCCAGAGAAAGCAACAATACGCCCACTAGAGTCACTAATTGGAAACATTATTCTTCCACGGAATCTATCATACATAATATTTTTTTCGCCTTTTTCAGACCTTTTAGCGAGACCAGCACGCTCTATCTCAATATCAGTGAAGCCTTTTGCTTTGAGATATGAATATAGCAGCCTCCAATCAAGATTTGCAAAACCAATTCTGAAATCATTAATACTCTTCTCATTTAATCCACGAGTTTTCAGATAATTTAACGCTTCAGTATTTTTAGTTAAATTATCTGAAAAATATTTAGTAGATTCTTCCATTGCCTCATAAATCCTCTCCTTCTCGCTCTTATTCTTTTGGTCCTCTTTGCTATAACTCTCAAGTGGTACTCCAGCCCTATCAGCAAGCAGTCTCAATGAACCTTTAAAATCAAGCCCTTCGAATTCCTGAACAAAAGAAAAAATGTCCCCAGATGCGCCACAGCCGAAACAATAGTAAGTCCCACGGTCAGGAGAAATAAAGAATGATGGCGTCTTTTCATTATGAAAAGGACAGCGAGCTTTTAAGTTCGTACCTGCCTTTTCAAACTTTATATAAGAAGAAACCACCTCTTCAATGGACAACTTCTCCTTAATTTTTTGTACGGGTGAGCTCATCCCGTTAGAGATTTTCATATATTAATTATGAACTATTTAATTATAATGAAACATCTTTTCCGTTATATATGACGGGGATAGAAAGATATTATTTCTCTTCTGCTGGAGTGAACTTGTTCTTGAACCCTGTTCCAGCTGGAATCAATCGTCCAATGATGACATTTTCCTTTAGACCTCGTAGTGAATCAACTCCACCTTTGATTGCGTTTTCAATAAGAACACGATTAGTGTTTTGGAATGAAGCAGCTGAGAGCCAGCTCTTTGTACGAAGTGAAACTTCAGTAATACCGAGTACAACTATTTCAGCAGTAGCCTTCTTGCCATTTATTTCTTCAACTCGCATATTTTCTTCTATAAATGCAGTATTTTCAACGATATCACCAATTGAGAAATTAGTTTCTCCTGCATCTTTTATCTTTCTTCGAGAGAACATCTGTCGAATAATTATTTCTGTATGTTTTCTAGAAATAGAAGCACTCTGAAGCTCGTAAACTTTATTTATTTCAGCAATGATATATTCCTCTACTAGTTCCTTACTACCTAGTCTAAACATTTCAGAAACATCTGCAGAACCATCTGTCAAAAGCTGACCCTTCTTTACAGAATCGCCTACTTTAACTATCGGAGTTCTGCGGAAGGCAACGAGGTATTCCATTCCATTCTTCTTACCGTCTTCCTTACTGTCTGACAATACTTTAATTATTTTTTCCTTACCATCCTTTGCAGTAATAGAGAATACTTCACCGTCTGTTTCAGAAATAATAGCTGGATTCTTTGGAACTCTTCTTTCGAATATTTCTTCAACACGTGGAAGACCTGTCGTGATGTCTGTTCCTGCAACACCTCCGGCGTGGAATGTTCGGAGTGTAAGCTGAGTACCTGGCTCGCCGATAGCTTGAGCTGCAATAATTCCCACAGCCTCGCCAGCCTCTACTAGATGGTTTCTTCCCAAATCAAGTCCATAACACTGTACGCACAAGCCATGTACTGTTTTACATGTAAGTGGAGAACGAACAAACACTTCGGTAAAACCTGCTCCTTCTATATTATAAGCTTCTTCTTTGGTAACCAGGAACCCTTTCTTGTAAACAACTTTGCCATCTTTGTCTTTTAGATCACCGGCAAGAACGCGCCCTCGAATATTTTTAGAAAGAGCGATTTCAATTCCTGAAATATTTTCTCTCGTAACTATTTTGCCCTCCTTCGTACCGCAATCATCTTCTGTAATAACTACATCTTGTGCAACATCAACCAATCTTCGTGTTAGATATCCAGCTTTTGCAGTGTTTAGGGCAGTATCTGACGCACCCTTACGAGCACCGTGAGTAATAACGAAGTACTCAATAGGAGAAAGGCCTTCTTGGTAACAAGGAATAATTGGGAACTCCAATGTCTTACCTTGGTTGTTTTGAATAAGACCAATCATGCCTGTCATTTGCATAAGGGATGACATTGTTCCTCTAGCCTTAGAAGTAAATAAGTCATAAGTAGAGCCTGTCTTATCTAGGGTACTAGGTAAAACTTTTTCCAAGTCCTTCTTGATATGAGTCCAAACCTCAATAATTTTTTGATATTTCTCTTCATTTGAAAGAAGACCGTCATTCCATTGAGATACTATTTCTTCTTCAAGTTTCTTGCCTTTTGCTATTATTTCTGGTTTTAGTGGAGAAACTGAGACATTGTCTAGCCCCCAGGTTGTTCCAGACACTGTAGAATATTTGAATCCAAAAGCTTTGATCTTGTCTAGAATAACAGGAGTGTTGTCCACACCGAAATGAACAATGAGCTCGTCTAGAAGTGAGATCAATCTATCCTGTGTCATTTCATCATTAATATAAGAAAAATCACTCGGCAAAATAGTATTGAATAGAAGCCTGCCGACAGAGGTTTCAAAAATTCCTCCATCAAATTTTCTGTATTTCTGTTTGTCTGTAGCAAGTACTTTTATTTTTGCACGAAGAGAAACAATACCATAATCATAAGCAGTGATAGCAACATTGGGACTTGAAAAGTACTTACCCTCACCTTTCTCACCTTCCACAGATTTAGTAGTCCAATAACTTCCAAGCACCATATCCATACGTGGATTTACTATAGGTTCGCCATTTTGAGGTTTGAGCAAGTTTTTGTTTGCAGCCATGAGCTCCTTTGCTTCCCATTGTGCCTCTTCTAGAAGTGGCACATATACAGCCATCTGGTCTCCATCAAAGTCAGCGTTGAAGGCCTGACAAACAAGAGGATGTACTTGAATAGCATTTCCTTCTATTAGGATAGGATTAAAAGCTTGGATGCCTAGGCGGTGCAAAGTAGGCGCACGATTTAGAAGAACATATTTACCTTGAATAACCTCTTCGAGCATAGCCCAAACTTCTGGGGAACGCTCTTCTATAAGTTTGTTTGCTCCACGGATATTGAAGGCTAATTCTGCTTGAAGAATTTTTGAAATTACGAATGGTCGGAAAAGTTCCAATGCCATATGTTTTGGCAATCCACACTGGTTCAGCTTGAGCTCAGGCCCAACGACAATAACACTACGACCAGAGTAGTCCACACGCTTTCCAAGCAAATTCTGACGGAAGAGACCTTGTTTAGATTTCAAATTATCAGACAAAGATTTGAGTGGACGCTTCTGAGACTGACTCATCGCCGCACTATCATTTTGTTTTGCGATTGAGTTGTCTATCAAAGCATCTACTGCCTCCTGAATTATTCTTTTTTCGTTTCGGAGAATAACGTCTGGAGCATTGATTTCTTTCAATTTCTTAAGACGATTGTTTCTGTTTATAACACGTCGGTATAAATCATTTAAATCAGAAGTTGCATGTCTTCCACCGTCGAGGGCCACCATAGGACGAAGAACTGGCGGAATAACTGGGATAACAGTGAGGAACATCCACTCTGGCCGGATACCGGCATAAGTCATAGCACGAATCAAGGAAAGTCTCTTTTGTAGTTTTTCTTTTTCGGCCACACTCGCTTTCTCTATCATCTTTTCTGTAAGATGTTTTAATTTGTTCAAATCAAGATTTTTGAAAATAGAATATATTGCTTCAGCTCCAATGTTGGCCTCAAAACATGTACCATATTTCAAAGAATAGTGATGAAAAGAAATTTCATTTAGAACCTTACCTTCATAAATTTCACCAATTTCTTTCTTGGTAATAGAAAGCAAATTCTTTAATTTCTCACGAGTCTCATCATCGGCAGAATTTTTTAATTTAGTTTTGTATTCCTTGTCCAAGCCAAATAATATGGATTCCTTCTCTTCTTCGTGAACCTTTACGATGATATATCCAGCAAAGTATATAACCTTTTCAAGATCTGAAACAGAAATATTAAGAAGAATACTCATTCGAGAAGGCACACCTCGCAAAAACCAAATATGTGAAACAGGAGTAGAAAGTTCTATATGGCCCATGCGTTCACGACGAACGATGGAACGAGTAACCTCAACTCCACATTTCTCACAGATAATATCCTTATAACGAATTCGACGATATTTTCCACAATAACATTCATAATCTTTTTCGGGTCCAAAAATTTTCTCATCGAAAAGACCACCACGCTCAGATCTGCCTGTACGATAATTTATAGTCTCTGGTTTTGTAACTTCACCAAAAGACCATTCCTTTATTTGCTCCGGAGACGCAAGTCGGAGTGCAATAGAATCAAATTCAGTTGTATTTAGAGTTTTCATATATTTTTTTTATTATTCCTCCTTACTCCCGGATTTTTTTAAATCGACATCAAGCGCAAGACCTCGCAAATAGTTCAGCAAAACATTGAAGGATGCTGGAGAATTTGGTGGCCTGATGGTTTCGTTTTTGATAATAGAATCGAATGTTTGAGAACGTCCCAAAATATCATCTGACTTGATAGTTAACATTTCACGAAGTGTGTATGCAGCACCGTATCCTTCGAGAGCCCAAACTTCCATTTCTCCGAATCTCTGTCCTCCACCTTGAGCCTTTCCGCCGAGTGGTTGCTGGGTGATAAGACTGTAGGGACCAATAGAACGCATGTGAATCTTGTCTTCGACCATATGGTGAAGTTTCAACATATACATATACCCCACCGCGACATCTTGTTCGAAGGCTTCCCCTGTTCGTCCATCAAAAAGTTTTAATTTTCCATTTTCTGGAAGACCTGCCTTTTTCAATTCCTCACTTATCTCTTCATGTTTTGCTCCTAGGAATGGAGGTACAATAGCCTGATATCCGAGACTGTTTGCTGCCATACCTAAATGCATTTCCAAGATCTGTCCCAAGTTCATACGAGAAGGAACACCAAGAGGAGAAAGAATAATATCGATAGGTGTACCATCTGCCGTATAAGGCATATCTTCCTCTGGAAGAATAGTCGAGATAACTCCTTTGTTTCCATGTCTTCCTGATAGTTTGTCTCCAACAGAAATATTTCTAATCTGTGCAACTTCAATAACTATCTTCTTTATGATTCCTGCCTCGAGAGCATGTCCTAGGTCACGTGAGAAAATTTTCACGCCAATAATACGCCCACGCTTTCCGTGTTCCATACGAAGTGATGTATCTTTGACATCTCTTGCCTTCTCAGCAAAGATCGAACGAAGAAGTCTCTCCTCTGGAGTAAGCTCTGTCTCCCCCTTTGGGGTAATTTTACCAACCAAAATATCATTCTCGCGAACTTCAGCTCCGATACGAACAACTCCATCCTCATCCAAATCTTTTAATTTTAATTCTCCAACGTTTGGAATATCGCGTGTAGTAATTTCAGGCCCAAGCTTGGTATCACGAACTACACAAGTAAACTCCTCAACATAAACAGAAGTAAACTTGCTCTTCTTTACTAGGCGTTCAGAAATAATTATGGCGTCCTCGTAAGTTGATCCAGACCATGACAAGAATGCGACGAAAATATTTTGCCCAAGAGAAATCTGTCCATCGACAGTACTTGAAGTATCTGCTAGTACAGCACCCTTTGAAACCTTGTCACCTACATTCACAAGTGGACGCTGATGAAAAACAGCAAAGTTATTGTTTCTTAAAAAATTAATTAATGTATAAGTTGTTTCTTTCTTTCCTTTAACAACAATCTTTTTTGCATCTAGATATGTGACGACACCATCTTCTGCTGAGATCACCAGTCTTCCAGAATCACGAGAAGCTAATTCCTCAATGCCTGTAGCTACAAGTGGAGCTTCCGGAAGTACGCACGGTACTGCTTGTTTCTGCATGTTGCTACCCATGAGTGCTCTGTTTGCATTGTTGTGTTCCAAGAAAGGAATCATAGAAGTCGCAATAGAGAATGCTTGGTTTGGAGCAACATCAATAAAATCAACTTCGTCACGAGAGACTGTTCCCGGCTCTGTCTTTATTCTAGCTTCAACTTTTTCCTCTGTTATTTTTCCATTCTCATCATAAGGAATACCTGCATGAGCAATGTTGTATTTTTCTTCTTCCAATGCATTAAGATAAACCATCTCATCGGTGATCTTGCCATTTTTAACTTTAATATAAGGAGTTTCAATAATTCCAAAATCATTAATCTTGGCATAAGTAGAAAGGTGAAGAATAAGACCGATGTTTGGACCTTCTGGAGTATGAATAGGACAGACTCTTCCGTAGTGAGAAGGATGCACGTCACGAACTTCGAGTCCTGCACGCTCGCGAGTTAGACCTCCGGGCCCGAGAGCTGAAAGTGTACGCAAATGTTCTATCTCATAAAGCACATTTTCCTGTGCCATGAACTGTGATAACTGGTTAGTCGTAAAAAACTCTTTAATACGAGCCTGAAGTGGACGCTGGTTAATGATAGCAATAGGCATTGCTGTATCAACATCAATAATAGACATTCTGTCCTGAATGTTTCTCTTTATTTGCATCATACCTGTGCGAACTTTTTGCTGAAGAATTTCTCCGACAAAACGCACACGTCTCTGGCCCAGGTGATCTATGTCATCAGACTTTGCAAGTGGAGTATTATTTAAAACAATAATGTGAGAAATGACTGATACCAAATCTTCTTTGGAAATAGTTCTGCGAGCGAGCTCTACCTCGTCCATAGGCTTTTCAAAACGTTGATTGAATCTAAAGCGTCCTACGGGAGAAAGATCATAACGTTCTGCTGTAAACAATGAATTTATGAATTCCTTGGCATTGTCAGCAGTTGCCATATCTCCATCTCGTAGTCTCTTGTAAATCTCTATATATGAATCACTCAAACTCTTTACTCCTTCTTTTGCAAGAGTCGCCTTGATAACCTCCTCAACTATAGGGCTTTTTGAAAACGCTTTTATTATAAGATCATTTGACTCATAACCCATTGCACGCAAAAGGGCCGTGGCTGGGAACTTTCTCTTTTTGTCTATTCTTATGTAAATACCACCATCAGCTTCTGACTCTATTTCAATCCATACACCGCGAGCTGGGATAACTTTCGCACCAAAGTATCTATTGCCTTTACTTTCTGATTCAGTGAAGAAAACTCCAAAACTTCGAGCAAGCTGAGGAACGATGACACGCTCTACTCCATTTATGATGAAAGTTCCATGATTGGTCATGAGAGGAAGCTCCGACATGAAAATCTCTTGTTCCTTAACAGTGCCGAGTATTTTATTAGTCAATTTTACCCGTGCTTTCAACTGTCCCTGAAAAGAGAGTTTGTTTATTTTAGAATTATTTTCGTCTGTCTTTGACTCACTTAAAGAAAAAGAAGTGAATTCTAACTGAAACTTTTTTCCTGAGTAATCAATAATAGGAGAAAATTCTTTGAATACTTCTCCGATCCCAGTCTCTATCAACCACTTAAAACTTTTGACTTGAGCTTCTATTAAATTTGGAAACGGAACGAGAGGTTTCTTGTACCTTGAAAAGTACTTCTTCGGACGCTTTGTTTCTACATGCATACGATTGAGTCCTAAATTAGCAACAAAAAAGTAAAGAAAAAATAAAAGAAAAACAGACGAAAAAAATGCTTTTCTCTTACTTCTTTTTATTTCTTATTAGCTAACCTCGGATAACATTAAATTATGCTTATTTCTAAGCCTTATAATCAAACGGAGATTGCATCCGATACTCAATCAATGAATCAAAGATACCTTACTCTTTTTTTCCTTTTTTGTCAAATATAAGTTGGGGATTACTTGTCTTTTTTCCACTCCTCGATAAGTTTATGATTTCCAGAGAGTAAAACCTTTGGAACTTTGTAGTTTTTGTTTTTATATTTTAAAATTTCCGGACGAGTGTAGACTTCACTACTTGAGACTCTCTCTTCTTCCAGAGACTCATATTTACCTAGCACTCCATGAATTTGGCGAGAGATAGAATCTATCAAAACCATTGCTGGTAGTTCTCCACCAGTTAAAACATAATCCCCTATTGAAAACTTCTTAGTCTTAAAAATTTTATCTATCCTCGCATCAATCCCTTCATACCTACCACAAATCAAAATAATATCTGTATATTTTTTAGAAATAATTTTTGCAGCAGTGGTTGTAAACTTTTCTGCACTTGGAATGAAATTTATTATCAGGGGTTTTTTATTCTTGGTTTTTTTCAACGCTGCCTCAACGGCTTTAAGAATAGGCTCCACACGCATGACCATCCCGGGTCCTCCACCATAAGGCTTGTCATCTACAGGTCTATAGTTATTCTTTGGTGCTTTTATGAAATCTCGTGGATTATAAAACTTAAAAGAAATATGTTTGTTTTTTACCGCCCGCCCCAAAATAGATTCATTCAAATATGAATCAAACATCTCTGGAAAAATTGTAATTATATGAAAACGCATATTTATATTTATAACATAAATTAACCAAAAGTAGCGATGACCAGCTCCTCCTCCCGGTGGAAACTGGCCATTTTTATTGTCCTTGCCAGCTACGAGACTGCTGACACATGGACGTATTCGTCAACCGCGAGATAGTCCGCCGGGTCTAGCCCTTTGGTCCCATCTCGCGGCTCCCTCGTGGGAATGTAGAACCTTATGATGTCCAAGTGGGACATCCTAAACACTGCATGGAAAGCGGGGCTCGCTCCTGGGACGAGAAGGGTAAACGTCATGCGTTTACCCCCATCAAGCCACTCGGAACTCAGCTTGATGGCAGTCTTCTTCCCCCTAACCAAGACTGCCTTTAGGAACCAGCCTTGGGACGCGATCTGTATCGCGATCCTCTCGGCCGCGCTCCTCCTTTCCATCCGTATGTGTGGAGCCCACCTAAAAGCCCACAAAATGTGTATCATAACAACGAAGAGAACGCCCAAGTTCCTCACCACAAACTCCTTTCTATGATTGCGTCAGTTCTAGTTATTTAATAACATATTTCTGAGAGAAAGTCAATACAAAAAACCCAAGATTTCTCTTGGGTTTTTTGCTATGGCTTAGTGCTTGAAACCTATAGCCTATTTAAATTCCTTTCAAGTCTTCCATTGCTTGGTCAACTGTCTTCATTGTTGGTGTAGAGCTAACTGGTCTGTCTGTTCTTACATAGGTTGGAGTTTGCTCTGTTCTTTCTGGTCTCATTGAACCTTCTGGTTCGTTGATCTTCAAGTTAACACGAGCATTGTTCTTCATGCCTATAATGCGAAGCAAGGTGCGGATAGCTTTGGCCGTGTTGCCCATTCTTCCGATAATCTTGCCCATATCGGCAGGATTTACAGTTAGAGTTATAAGTACACCCATCTCGTCAACAGTACGATCAATCTTGACATCGTTCGGATTATCGACAAGAGCCTTGACTACGTATTCTAGAAATATCTTATCTGCTTCTTCCATATATTTTTATTATAATCTTTTTCTAATAATAATCTTTTACTAACCGTGCAGCGTTACGACCAAGTACTACTGCTTGTGCTGTAATTATATTAAACCCGCAAGAGGATGGCAAGGTTTTATTTCTTTGCTTTTAGTTCCTTTCTTTTAACGGTAGGTTTTTTCTTTGGTAAAACATTTATTTTCTTTCCAGAAATAACTTTGTCATGAACTAAAAAGTTGTGAACTGTATCAGAGCATTGTGCACCTTGTGACATCCAATATTTTATCCTGTCAGCATTCAAATTCTTTTCACCTGCCTTTGGATTATAAGTACCGAGTATTTCTAAAAATCGTCCGCTCTTTGTACTGTTCTTTGAATCAGTCAAAACAGCACGAAACGACGGGTCATTCTTCCTTCCTATTCTTTGTAATCTTATTTTTAACATAAAATGAGTTTAACATAAATTTTTAAAATTGCAATTCGGACAATTGAAAAGGCGTCGATGGAAACACCTTTTCGGTTGTTTCCCTCCGACGCCTTGATATTTGCGAGCCCCATCTAGCCCGCGTGATTCACCTTCTGTTTCCTCCATAGGCAACGTTACCTCCACCAGAGACACCATTGCCACCGTAGGCAACCCCTCTCGGCAACGGTTGGAAACCACCGTAATTGTTTCCCCCGACGTAAACTCCGCCACTACACCCGTACTGGATGCAGTTGTAAACAGCCGCGAGCTCCTGTCTTGTTTTGGCCTCCTTGAGCAGAAACTCAGCCATGGACGCCGTGAGCACCCGTGAGGTTGTCGTTGTTGTGGTCCCCAGAGGGGTGGTCGTGGTTGTGGTCGTGGTGTCGCTCAGGACACCGGGTGTCTCGATCCTCGACATTCGAGTCGAGCAACCGAGTGAAAATACCACGATTCCAACTACCATCAGAACGAGGACAACGAGACGAAAAATCTTTCTGTTCATGTTCTTTTCCCTTGTTAAGGCGTCTATTCACATTGAATGACGCGCACGTTAATCATGTAAAGTATAGCACATTTCGACCCTGTTGTCAAGTAAGGTTTTATGTGCTATATTTATAAGGTGAAACACAAACCTAATAAAACATCTAATAAAATAAATCCTCCTTCCCACAAAATAAAAGCTCTTGGTACTATTTCCATCTCTGCTAAAGGCACAGGATATGTCAAAGTCCCCGACCGCGAGGAGGATATAGAAATAGACTTCAAACATTTGAATACTGCCTTGCACGGAGATACTGTAGAAATAGTAATTCACGGCAAGGGACACGGAAGAACAACAGGAGAAGTATCTAAAATTATCTCTAGAGCAAAAATAGGCTTCGTGGGAGTGTTAGAACAGGAAAATAAAATATTCTTTCTAAAACCTGATGATACAAAAATGTACACAGATATTCTTCTTCCCAAGGAATCTTTATTTGGCGCTAAAGTTGGTCAGAAAGTTTTTGTAAAAATAATTTCATGGAGCGATGCAAGTAAGGCACCAATTGGAAAAGTAATAAAAATTCTAGGTAAGCCTGGTGACAACAATACAGAAATGTATTCTATCGCAATTGAAAAAGGTTTTGACTCCGAGCTACCAAGTAATGTTGAAGAAGAAGCAAAAAGAATAAAACAAGCAGGAATCAAAGACACAGACTATACAGGCAGACGTGACTTTAGAAAGACTTTGACATTCACGATAGACCCATCAGATGCAAAAGACTTTGATGATGCTATTTCTTTTAAAGAAGTTTCAAATGGAGAGTATGAGATTGGCATACATATTGCAGACGTATCGCATTATGTGAAAGTTGGTAGCGCCCTAGACGACGAAGCTCGAGGGCGAGGAACTTCTGTTTATTTAGTGGACAGAACAATACCCATGCTCCCAGAAGTATTATCAAACGACCTCTGCTCTCTAGTCCCCCACAAAGACAGGCTCACAATGAGCGCAGTTTTTATAATTGATAAAAACGCAAAGGTAAAAAGTGAGTATTTTGGCCGTACAGTAATACATTCAAAGAAAAGATTTACTTATGAAGAGGCAGAAGAATCAATCAAAAAACTAAATGCTCCACTCCATAAAGAACTTTCCATTTTAAATAATTTAGCAAAGAAGCTTACAGCAGAAAGATTTGCCAAAGGTGCAATATCGCTAGACCAAGAAGAAGTAAAATTTGTATTGGATGATAAAGGAGTACCAAAAAAAGTAATAAAAAAAATACGCGGTGATTCAAATAGGCTCATCGAGGAATTTATGCTACTAGCAAATAAAAGAGTAGCTGAAGTATTGTCTCCAAAAAAATCAAAAGATAAAAAAACTATTCTGCCACAAGATAGTGTCTCTATATATAGAATACACGACCTGCCAAGCAAAGAAAAAATGGCAGACCTAGCATTCTTCCTACGTGGGTTGGGACACAAGATATCTCTTCAAGACGGAATCATCCCCACACATCAAATCAACACTTTACTAAAAAGCCTCGAAGGTAAAAGCGAGGAGGATACAGTACAACGAGCAGTAATACGCTCTATGGCCAAAGCAATTTATTCTACAAAAAACATAGGACACTATGGACTAGCTTTCGATTATTATACGCATTTCACTTCCCCCATCAGACGTTATCCAGATATTTTAATACACAGGCTTCTTTCAGATTTTTTGGCTGGTAAAAAAATTAAAAAGGAAAACATGGATGGAAAATGGGCAGAATATGAGAAAATTGCTGCTGTATCTTCAGAGCAAGAAAAACGTGCCTCTGATGCAGAACGTTCTTCTATAAAATACAAACAGGTAGAGTATATGTCTAAATTTATAGAAAAAAGTTTTGAAGGTATCATAAGTGGTATCACCGAATGGGGTATGTATGTCGAAGAAATAGGAACGAAATGTGAGGGTCTAGTGCGAGTACGAGATATGAATGACGACTTTTATATTTTTAATGAAAAGAAACTAGAGCTAGTTGGACAAAAAAAGAAAAAAAGTTATAAGCTCGGCGGTCGTGTTAGAATAAAAGTAAAGGCCGTTGACCTAGAAAGGAAAACAATAGACTATGTTTTAGTATGAATAATCCGTTTAACAAAAAAAGTAAATTAGAAATAATATTATGGTTAATATTCTGCATTTTGATTGGAGTTTTTTTTACATATTCACTAACACTAGTTTTCAAGAACAAAAATGAAAAAATTTTCCTAGAACAACAAAATACTGCATCAGTAATACAATTTATTTCTTCTCTACCTATAGCAGAACCAATAAATAAAAATTCCCCAACAACAAAATCACAATATTTTTATTTAAATAAAGAGACAAACGGACTACCCAAAATCTCCGCGAAGGCTTTTTTGGTTGGCGACCTAAATACAGGAGAAATTATCTTTTCCTATAACCAAGAACAAAAATACCCGATAGCCTCAACATCTAAACTAATGACAGCTCTAGTCGCCAGAGAAATCTCTAAAGGAAGCGATGTCGCCACAGTAAGCAAAAAAGCATTAGCCACCTTGGGGACAAATGGTGAGCTAAAACTCGGGGAAAAAATTAAAATCACAGATCTGATATATCCCCTACTTCTAGAGTCCAGCAATGATGCAGCCGAAGTATTGGCAGAATATTTTGGAAGAGCAACTTTCATTTCAAAAATGAACCAGGAAGCAGAAAAATTATTAATGCTAAATACAAAGTATGAGGACCCAAGTGGACTTTCTTCTCACAACCAATCGACAGTTTCTGACTTATTTAAATTAGCAGGATATATTTTTACTCAAAAATATGATTTATTTAAAATAACAACCAAAGTAAGTTATTCAAATAAAAAACACAGCTGGTCAAACATTAGCCAATTTCTAGATAGGGGTGAGTTTTTGGGTGGCAAAAGTGGATATACAGACTTGGCAAAAGAAACCGTTGTTTCCATATTCAATCTTCCTCTCGGACAAACTGGGTCCCGTCCTGTTGCAATCACACTATTACAGAGCAACGATCGCCATAAAGACGTAGAGACTATCCTTCAATATTTGAAAAAAAATATTTATTATGGAGGAGCAGCCGACGCGACAACAAACTGGGTTCAACAAAAAATTGATTTACCAGATATCAAAGATCCAAATTACGTTACTCTTGCCTTACTGGGTGACATGATGCTCGACCGTGGAGTAAGAAATTCTGTCGTTAAAAATTTCAACAACGATTATTCTGCTCTTTTCCAAAAATCAAAAGAATTATTAACAATATTAAAAGAGTCGGATATTTCTTTCGCAAATTTAGAGGGCACAGCTTCTGACCAAGGCACAGATCAAAAAAACCTCTATTCATTTAGAATGGATCCTGCAATTATACCTACGATAAAAGGTGCAGGAATAAGTATCGTATCTCTTGCAAATAATCACATGGGAGATTGGGGACGTCTAGCATTTTATGATACTCTTTCGCGTTTGAAGGAAAATGAAATACTCTACACTGGTGGAGGATATAGTAAAGCTGAAGCTGAAGTACCGACAATCATTGAAAAATATGGTATGAAAATAGGATTCCTAGGTTTCTCCGACAAAGGCCCGAGCTACATGGAAGCTGGAGAGTATAAAAATGGAATACTATTAACAAGTGATCCACGCTTTGATGAAATAATAAAAAATGCAGCTAGTCAGGTTGATTATCTAGTTGTAACATTTCATTTTGGTGAAGAATATCAAACTAAACATAATGCGAGACAAGAAACTCTTGCCCATAAAGCAGTGGATGATGGAGCAAAAATAGTTATCGGAACACACCCACACGTAGTAGAAGATACAGAAGTTTATAAAAATAGTTATATAGCTTATTCCCTTGGTAATTTTATCTTTGACCAATCTTGGAGTAAGCCAACAATGCAAGGGATGCTCCTTGAAATAAAATTAAACAAAGACGGAACCATGTCCGCCAAGAAAGACACAGTACAATTAAATTCAGCCTTCCAACCAATAGTTACCTCGGGCAAAGAAGAAAAAGTTATTTTTCAAGCAATAAAATCTACCGTAATAAAAAAATAAATCCTATTTTGCAATCTGTGTGGCTTCTTCAAATTTAACAGAAAGGAGCTTGGAAGCACCATCAGAGCCTATTGTTACACCATAGAGAACTCCTGCACGAGACATCGTCTCTCTATTGTGTGTCACGACAATTAACTGAGAGTGGTGAGAAAGCTTTTCTAGCATATCTCCATATTTACGTGAGTTAGCTTCATCGAGAGCTGCGTCTGTCTCGTCTAGAACCAAAAATGGTGGTGGGTTAACTTGCGACATTGCAAAGAGAAGCGCAATAGAAGTGAGAGACCTTTCTCCTCCAGAGAAAGCATGCAGCTCTTTTACTTTTTTGTGTGGGAGCGAAACATTTATCTCTATTCCCTTTTCAAATACAATCTCTTCTTTTCCTTCTAGTTTTTCAACATCTCCGAGCTCCTCGCCTAAATCAAAATCATCTTCTTGGGCACTTCCAGAATCAGAGTGTTTCTTCTTTTTATTCTCGACAACAATAGACAGTGACCCCGTCCCACCCCCAAACATCAAAGAGAAAAACTCTTGAAATTCTATGTTTATTTTTTTAACTCCTTCTTTGAACTCTATATCAATTTTTTCTTTCAAATCAGAAATGAGCTTTTCCAGTGACTCTATGCTCTTGACCAAATCCTCCATTTCTTTCATCAAGAACTGGTCTCGCTCAGAAACATCTTTATACTCTTTCATTAACTCTGCACCGTTACCGAGTCCTGCGTCCTCCAGTTTTATTTTTATGCGCTCAATTTTTCTTTTTAATTCTTCTTGTGGTAAATTACTGCTTTCTGCCTGCTCACTATCTAAAGAAAAATTCTTATATAACAATATATCGTAACCGATTAGGGCTGTTCCTTCTTTTATTTCAGTTTCAAATGCTTCTACTCTATTTCTTCTATTACTTTCCTTTATCGTTACTAGCTCTAACGCAGAGGACAGCTCTTGGTGTCTAACCTTCCATGTAAATTTTTCACGCTCTTTGTCTCGCAACGCCTCCATCTCTTTATTTATCTCGCGTTTTAATTCATCTGCATTTTCAGAAATTTCTTTTTCTTTTTTACCAATTTCTCTCATCTCTACGAGAATATCTTCGTGGTTTTTCTTTAAATTATTTATTTCAAAGGTATTTTTCAATTCTGGCTTATCATTCTTGGAAAATTTCTTTAAGATATTTTTAATGCGCTCCAAAATAGGTTTTACCTCATCGACACTTTCTTTGGATATAGCTTCGTTGATTGAGGAATCAATTTCACTAATTATTTGTTTCATCTCATCCTCTGAAATTTCCAAAACTTCCTTTTTTTGTTCAGCTCTACGCTCCTCCATCTCAATCATTCCTTCTATCCTTCCGAGCTTTCGTTCCATTTCGCTTTTTATCCCACGTATAGAATTGATTTTTTGTTCTACCACGCGCAACTCATCAATTTTTTTATTACCAAGAGTTGAGCCATTGTCTTCTGTCTCAGAAATTTTACCAGCAATCTCTCTTAATTCAGTATTTAATCTATTTTTATTATCAAATAAAACTTTTTCTTCTTGTTCAAGAAAAACACTCTCTTTTTTAAGATATTCCCTATAAAGAATGGAAAGTTCCGACTGCATTTCTTTTGTTTTTTCAAACTTCTCAACCTGTTTCTTAAGAAAATTAAGGTGCGGAGCATTTTCACGTCGCATGAGAACAACCTCCTTCATATTCTCGTTCGTTCTTTCTAGTTTCCTGTCACTTTCCTTTATTTTGTATTGATAAATTTTCAGCCCCAATGCATCCTCTACCATTTCTTTCTTTTCCTTAGCATTTGCATTCAGAATTCTATCTGCCTCGCCTTGTGAAATAATATGGTGGCCAGATGAACCGATATTAACCGAAGAGAGTAAATTATGAATATCTCTCAGTCTTACTTCTCCCCCATTTAAAATATACTTGTTCATTCCATCAGAATAAACCTCGCGAGAAATCGAGATAACATCATAATTTAAATTAACATCCTCTCCTCCATCGTTTGAAAGTTTAAAAATCTTTTCCGTATTATTAAAGTAAATAGCTACAGACGCTTTTGTACCTTTTGGTAAATTTTTTGAACCTTTAAAAATAAGGTCTGAACCACCTTTCCCGCGCATTGATTTCATTGATTGCTCGCCCAAAACAAAGCGTAGAGATTCTACGATATTTGATTTGCCTGACCCGTTTGGTCCCACAACAGAAACGATGGGGCTCTCAAAATCTAATACGGTTTTATGAGAAAAAGATTTAAAGCCATTTATTTCAAGTTTCTTGAGTCGCATGCTATTTTAGTATAACCTAATCAAGCCAATTCTTCACTTTTAATGCTGCTTCAGCTGCTTTCTGTTCTGCTTCCTGCTTTGACTTGCCTTTACCCTCTGCGATTAATTCTGGTCCAAAATATATACCAACAGTAAAATGTTTGTCATGATCAGGACCAGTTTCGTGCAATACTTTGTAAGCTGGAGTAAAAAGAACGAACTCCTGTGCCTTTTCTTGAACTAAAGACTTAGCATCTCGCCAAAGCTTTTTATTTACTATTTCTTCAGTTTTTGGCAAGAGAGTTTTGGTAATAAATTTATTTACTACATCATAACCTTGATCTAGATACATCGCTCCGACAAACGCTTCGTATGTGTTTGCCAAAATATATTGTCTTGCCTTGCCTTTGTCTTTTGCCTCACCCTTAGACAAAAGCAAATAATCATTCATTCCAATTTCCTCAGCAACCGAAGCAATAATAATAGCATTCACAAGGGCCGAACGAAGTGCAGTCAATTCTCCTTCTGTATAGGTCGGATACTTTCTATAAAGGAAGTCTGTAACAATTAATTCTAAAACCGCATCGCCTAGAAACTCTAGACGTTCGTTGTGGCAATTAGATTCTGCTCCATTTTCATTAATATAGGAGCGGTGAGTAAAAGACTGCTTAAGTAAATTCTTATCCTCAAAAATAACTTTTAATTTTTTCTCAAAATCTGAAAAATTTATCATCTTAATTTATTTTACTTTTTACTTATAATTTCAACTGCCTTACTTATCAATGGAATTATGTCATTATAAATTCGAAGTTCTGGTATTGTTGAGAGAGGAAACCATCTTGCTCCATCGAGTCCTCCTGACTTTTCCAATTCGAGCTCTTTGTACACAGAACTAGCTAAAAAATAAACCACTTTCTTTAAACTTTTACCTTTTTCGGGGTGAGAGGCCACGTATTCATTCTCTCCTAATTTTTCTTCAATAGAAATATCAAGCCCAATTTCTGCTTTTACTTCTCTCGCAGTCGCTTCTTCCTCACTTTCCCCATCCTCTATGCTACCCTTAGAAATGGTCCAATATCCAAAAACATCGTGCACTAATGCAAACATGATTGCATCATCCTTTTTGGCATAAACAAGTGCTCCACCTTTTTTTTCTACCGGTAATTTTGAAATATCGAGCGGCTCATCGTGTTTCTTTTTCTTACTTATTTGTTCTTTACCGGGCTCACCAATCTCTTTGTAAACAGCACCAAGTACACCATTTATAAATTTACCAGAATTTTCTCCACCAAAAGTCTTGGCAAGCTCGATAGCTTCATTGATAGCAACCTTCGGAGGAACTTCCTTTCTATCACCAAAAAGAAGCTCAGTTAAGCCAATCCTCAAAATATTTCTATCAATAATAGAAATTTTTTCTATTGGCCAATCAGGAGCGGCTTTTTCTATAATTTCATCTATAAGAGTCCGTTTCTTTAAGACTTGGTCGATAAGTGTAAATACGAAAGCATCATCCTCAAATCCAGGAGCAAATTCTTTCAAATTTCTTTTTAAAACATTTTTAACTTCCTCGTCAGTTGGGATGCTGCTTTTTTTGTCATTGGGCAAGAAATCCCACTCAAAAAGCGTCTGGAGAACTATTGATCTAGAAAGGTGCCGATTTGCCATTGTTTTAGGTGCTAGGGTCTAGTGACTAGGGACTAGCATTTGAATTACTAGAACCTAGAACCTAGAACCTAATTACTAACTTTGTGCTTTCTTTGCTTTAGCTTTTTTCTGCTTCTTTTCAGTCTTCTTGATTAAATCTAAAACCTTTTTGCCTCGGTAAAAACCACAACCAGAGCAAACGGTGTGGCGTCTTTTTAGAGCTTTGCAGTTTTCGCACTTAGAAAAACTAGTGCTCTCGAGTGCATGGTGAGAGCGTCTGTTCTTTGTATGCGATTTTGTATGTCTCATTCTTACTACCATAATGAATACATCCTAGCATATTATAGGTTAAATGCAATTTTTACATAAAAAAATAATATGCTATCATATACAGATTATGGAAAAGGCTGAAAAACTAAACAATTTAAGGCATACTCTAGCTCACCTACTCGCTTCGGCTGTGGGTTCAATTTATAAATTTGATAAGGTTAAATTAACTCTAGGGCCGGCCATAGACAACGGCTTTTATTACGATATTGATTTTGGTGAAGAAAAAATTGCAGATAAAGATTTAAGGAAGATTGAAGATGTCATGAGAAAGAATCTTCCAAAATGGACCGAATGGACACATAAAGAAATAACTCAAGAAGAAGCATTAGCTTTTTTTAAAAATGAGTACAAGGCTGAATTAATAAATGAAATTGCTGGACGTGGAGAGAAAATTACTACCTACACCTGCGGAGGATTTACTGATTTATGCCGAGGCGGACATTTGGAACACCCAGCCAAAGAAATTGATCCTGAATCTTTCAAACTCGACCGTGTCGCTGGAGCCTACTGGCGTGGAGATGAAAAAAACAAAATGCTCACTCGTATTTATGGACTTGCGTTTGAAACAAAAGAAGAATTAGACGCGTATTTAATACAGCGCGAAGAAGCAGAAAAGAGAGACCATAGAGAGCTAGGTAAAAAATTACAATTATTCGCTTTTGATGAAGAAATAGGTAAAGGTCTGCCTATTTGGTTGCCAAAAGGTAACATTATAAAAGAAGAAATAGAAAATTGGGCCAAAGAAACCGAAAGAAAGTGGAACTACCAAAGAGTTACAACACCAATAATAACAAAAGAAAATTTATTTTATACATCTGGACACCTACCTCTATATAAAGAAAGCATGTATGCTCCTATTTGCATTGAAGAGGAGAATTATTATATCAAACCCATGAATTGTCCTTTTCATCATAAAGTATTTTCTGCACTTCCTAGAAGCTATAAAGAATTACCATTAAGATTGGCAGAATACGGATGGTGCCATAGATACGAGGACTCTGGTAGCCTTTTTGGAATGATGCGAGTTCGCGGAATGCAAATGAATGACGCACATATTTATGTCACACCAGAACAAGCAATAAAGGAATTCGTGGATGTAATAAAACTACATGAATATTATTATAAAATACTCGGTATAGAAAAATACGAAATGGAATTGTCTTTACGAGACCCAAAGAAACTTGATAAATACCATGGAGAAGAAGAAGACTGGAGAATAGCAGAGGAAATGACAAAAAAAGCAATGGAAATATCTGGTGTGCCTTTTAAGATTGTTCATGAAGGCGCAGCATTTTATGGACCTAAAATGGATTTTCAAATTTATTCTTCAATTGGAAGATCTTTCACCGCATCTACCAATCAATTGGATTTATATATGGGGAAAAGGTTTAAACTAGAATATACAGACAAAGATGGCTCTAAAAAAACACCTTATATAATTCATCGTGCTCCACTTGGTACTCATGAAAGATTTATTGGATTTCTAGTGGAACATTACGCCGGAAACTTCCCTCTCTGGCTCTCTCCAGTACAAGTAAAAGTGATTCCTGTTCGCACCAATCACAATGAGTATGCTAAAGAAGTTTTTGAAATGTTGAAAGAAAACAATATTCGTGCAGAACTCGATGATGCAGAAGAAAATCTTGGAGGTAAAGTTCGTGATGCCAAAAATAATAAAATTCCTTATTGGATTGTTATCGGTGATAAAGAAATAGAAGCCAACAAAGTAACTCTTGAATCCCGCGACGCAGGTCAACTCGGGCAAATTTCAAAAGAAGAACTTTTAAAGAAACTTTTGGAGGAAATCAAAAACAAAAAATAAGATCGATTAAAGTTATTTACAAAAGTACGATATCTCCATCTTCATCTTCTCCAACCTTTAATTTACCGTTCTTTATTGCATTATTCAAATCATCTTTATCAATATGTACTGAGCCATTATAGCCGTCACCAGCCAACTCATAATTACTTTTACAATCAGCTGGATTTCCTTTTTTAATTATTCCAGCATCAATTAAATCTCGCAAGCCTATTTCCGACATCAAGCTGGGATCTTCTACATCAATATCTTCTGTAAAAGTAATTTTATTTCCTGAATCAATTAACACGTTTGTTTCAAATGACACAAATCCAAAATTTACATATTTACGTTGAACTTCTAATTCAACTTTTTTTTCTTCAGGTAGCTTACGTTGAGGTAATCCATCCATACTCATATATTTATTTTTAAATAAATTATAATAATAACGACATTTTAATTATAACAAACCAAACCTATAAATCTATCTCTGCGAGCTTTGCATTAGATTGAATGAAAGATTTACGGGGAGGGACTTCGGAGCCCATGAGAATATCAAATATTTTATTAGCTTCTTCTGCGTCAGAAATGTCCACTCTCTTTAATATTCGATGTGCTGGGTCCATTGTCGTCTCCCAGAGCTCTTCTGGGTTCATTTCTCCGAGACCTTTGAAGCGTTGAACGTGAACCTTGCTAGATTTGGTTTTAACTTCTTCTTCGCTCTCTTCTCCCTCGTTTTGCTCAGGACCTTCGGATTCAGCTTCTTCTATATCGCTTACATCCGCACCCTTGCCAATAATTTTTAATTTCTCATCGTCAGTATAAGCATAGGAAATCTCTTTGCCCTTCTTTATTTTATAAAGTGGTGGCTGAGCAATGTAAATATATCCGGCATCAATGACTTGCCTGAAGTATCGGTAGAAAAGAGTCAGAAGAAGTGTACGAATATGAGAACCATCCACATCGGCATCAGTTGCAATAATTATTTTATGATAACGCATTTTTTCTAAATCAAAAGTATCTCCAATGGATGTACCCATAGCAATGACGAGCGATTTCACTTCTTTTGAAGCAAGCATTTTATCAATACGCGCACGCTCCACATTTAAAATCTTTCCACGAAGTGGAAGTATTGCTTGGGTGCGACGGTCTCTACCCTGCTTGGCTGAGCCACCTGCAGAATCTCCCTCCACAAGGAACAACTCTGATTCTGAAGCATCCTTGGTCTGACAATCAGCAAGCTTGCCTGGCAAAGTCATACCCTCGAGAGCCCCCTTTCTCAAAACAGAATCCTTTGCTGCCTTGGCTGCTTTACGTGCCTTAAGAGCCAAAATTGACTTATTTATTATTGATTTTGCCTCATCAGGATTTTCCTCTAGGAAAGCAGCAAATGCTTCACCAAATACAGTTCCCACTGCGCCTTGAGCCTCCATACTTCCTAGTTTACCTTTGGTTTGTCCTTCAAATTGTATCTCACGAAGTTTAACAGAAATAACAGCAGTCAAGCCTTCGAGAACATCATCTCCTGTGAACCCACCCTCTGACTCTTTCATCATTTCATTCTTCTTGCAGTAAGTATTGAGTGTTCGAGTAAGTGCTGTTTTGAAGCCCGTCACATGTGTACCACCATCTTGAGTATAAATATTATTTGCAAATGGAAAAATTCTATCCACTATATCGTCTACATACTGCAAAGCTATCTCTACACCTACACCATCCAATTCTTTTTCAATATAAAAAATATGATTTTGGATTGGTTTCTGAAACTTGTTGTAATATTTTACGAGAGAAACTAATCCTCCTTCAAAATAGAAAGTTACAGACGGTAGCTCTAATCCAAGATCTCTAAAATAAAAAACATCTTCATCATTCAAACCTTTCTTGTCATCAAAACTGCGTGCATCAATAACTGAAATTTTCAATCCTTTAACCAAATATGCTTGCTGACGAATATGGTTAACAATAGTATTCCAATCAAAAAGAATTTTACCAAATATTTCTTCATCAGGATGAAAAGTAATAATTGTGCCGTGAAGTTTAGATGCGCCAAATTTCTTTACTGCAGACTTTTTCTTTCCTTGAGAATATTCCTGGCTGTACTTGCCACCATCTCTGTGTACTTCTGCCCTACAGTAAACTGACAGAGCATTCACGACTGACGCGCCAACTCCGTGCAAGCCTCCAGAAACTTTGTATCCTTCGCCACCAAATTTTCCACCAGCATGCAAAGTAGTCATGACTGTTTCGAGTGCAGAAACTTTTGTCTTCTTGTGCATGTCCACAGGGATACCTCTGCCATTGTCTGCTACACGTATTTGATTATTTGGAAGCACAACTATCTCTATGTCATTACAAAAACCACCCATCGCTTCGTCGCGTGAGTTATCAAATATCTCCCAAACTAAGTGATGCAAGCCTTCCGGGCCTGTTGTGCCAATATACATACCAGGACGACGCCTAACAGGCTCTAGGCCCTCTAAAACGGAAATGTCAGAGGCATCATAATGGTGCCCTTTTTCGGCACCTTTTTTATCCTTTTCTTCCTTTGCCATATAATACTATTATATCAGATTTTATCTCACTTGCCAATCATTATTCTCCTTGATTTTATTGGTTATTTGAGTCATAACTTCATTTATTTCTGTATCAGTGAGAGTACGTTCAAAAGACTGAAAAACCATCCTAAAAGCATAAGAAACCTTGCCCTCCTTTTTGAATTCGTCAAACAATTCCGGGCCTCGCACCACCATATCCCCTGCATTATCCTTTATAACCTTAAAAACTTCATTACTTCCAACTGAATCAGGTACCCACACAGCAATATCTCGCGCAATAAAAGGGAACATGGACCATGTATGAAAAACCTCGCCTGTATGCTTTTGTGAATGGTCGACGTTGCGGAGCAGGAGATCCTGAACAAAAGCATCAGGTGAGGTTGCCCTACAAAACTCATCAAGTGTCATTTCTTTTATTTCTTTCTTATCACCATAAGCAACATGCATCTCTTCCCCACTCTTCTTGAACACCGTGCCAATTTCAAAAATTTTAATTTCGTTCATTCCCAAAAATGGACCATTGAGTTGATTTAGTTTCAAGCTCTCTTTTAATCCATCAGTCAGATTTGTTCTAAGAAATTTTTTGTCTGAAGCAGAAGCTAAAACACTCACCTCTCCTTCACTTTTGAATGCAGTATTCATCACTTCAGAATACCCATCATTTAATAATTTATTTCTTGCAGAAGATATTTTACTATATGTTTCATTAACCCTTGGTTTAAATTCAATTTTAGGAATTTCTCCTTTTACTTTATCATAGCCAAGAATTCTACCTATCTCTTCTGCCATATCTTCCTCGATTTCTAAATCTAAACGCATAGGAGGAACAACAATTTCAAAAATCCCATCCTTTTCACTGTATTCGAAATTATATCTTTTTAATATATCTTCTATTTCCTTAATTGATACTGAAAGACCTAAAATACTGGAAACCTTTTCTGTTGAAAAAGAAAGCTTCCTTATATCTTGTTTTATGGGATAAATATCTACAATATCTTCAAAAGAAGCATCTGGGCATATTTCCAAAATCAATGCTGAAAATTCCTGCATGGCGTATTGTCCAAGCTCTGGAGATAAATCATTTTCAAAACGTTTCTTTGCATCAGTAAAAATATTCAAGGCTTGAGCTGTTTTTCTAACAGATGTCGGGTCAAAATTAGCAACTTCTAGAATTATATTTGTTGTATCTTTATCAACTTCTGCAATTTTTCCTCCTTTTATTCCTGCCACAGCAAGAATATTCTTATCATCAGCAATAACCATATTAGTGCTCTTTAGCTTTACCCCTTTATTATCTAAGGTGGTCATTTCCTCCCCATCCTTCGCCTCTCGCACTATTATCCCACCATTAATTTTATCTAAATCAAAAGCATGTGTTGGCTGTCCACAATCAAACATAACAATATTGGCTGCATCTACAATATTATTTATACTTCTCTGCCCAACAGATTCTAAATGATTCACCATCCATTCTGGAGATGGTCCTATTTTTACATTGCGTATTATTCTGCCTATATACC